>JGI24158J21664_10001353_pt1 | contig 27352 bp, 17 predicted proteins | sample Ectturendosymbi3_FD_21664 | JGI IMG/M metagenome (IMG submission 21664) | reverse complement strand
GTTTTGATTTTGAATATTTGATAGTTATCAATACTGTGTCATTTTTGCCTGCTTTTTAAGCTTGGTGTTCTTAACAGCCCAGTGGTCACTCCGGCACATGTGCTCATCGGGCTTAGTCCAAGTCTTCGATTACGATTTATATCGGAGAACGCGAACTTGTTTGCTAACTTGGACTCTTTTCAATGGGCGTAGCCACTGCTCATAACTTTATTCCATGTCTGGGCTTTCGTGTTCATCTTGCGGGTGACTTGAATAAAGCAATATCGTTCGTAGTAGGCGTTCTCTCGACTTCGCTCGTGCCTTACTCGAGCTAATCCACTAGAGCTCGAGCTGCCCAGTGCAATTATGTATTTTAAAAAATATACTTCATATCAGGCTGAATATTTTTTGAAGCAATTAATTTTTCTAGAACATTGGATTGGTAGTATAATCCAAATGGACAGTTTCTATTTCGAGAATATATTTCAAAAACGAACGATAACTTGTCCAGTAACTCGGGCTAATGATTGAACCTAGAAAGCGGAGGACTTATTGGCGTTATCATTGCTATGTGATGTACGCTACTAAGCAGTGGAGAAATGATCATGAGAAGTTCTCATTTGCTACTACTTACCCAATGTCACAGAGCAACGACAGTGCCATCCGGTATGAAAGCGAATGAAAATTTCAGTGAAGCAATCCTCGAACGGTTTTATTCAGTCAGTATAAATCGTGTGAAGAGCCCGAGTGACGGTGTTGACCTAGAGTTGACCCTGTAACAGCCTATTGGAATTTCAGGTGGTTCACCGATACGTTTTCATAGTGGCGTAATTTTGTCCGAAATAGTGCAATTTCGACCTTCACTTGGTGCAGCCTAGAAGCTGAATTTGGCAACAAAGCCCCTCACCCTATCTGATGGTGCAATATGTGGACCAGCGCCGGATTTAGGGGGAGGCCCAAGGGGCTTGGGACCAGGACCCCCCACCATGTCCATGTGTTGAGCGATATGTACGACATGTGCGTGCCACTTAGCCATTTTTTGCGAGAAAGTTTGTTTGTAGGCGGTTTTAGTTCTTATCGGTCGGCCAAACAGCAGTATTTCACTTGAACATTTGACAACGTGAAGAAACAACTAATACAGTTATTGGTTTCCTGAAAGTCGGTCAGGTATCTGCAACTAGTGAATGCAAGGCCAAGCCACGTAGAACACGTTAGCTTACGTCTCTACTCGTTACTGAAAGATTTTGCGTTTGCTTTACTCAGATTTGCACAAGTCGCATATGTGTAGCATTGCTATGTACGGCTACCATACGCCCTCTTTTTGCAGTACGTGTCCACTTTTTTCATGAGAAATGATGTATTCTCGGAGGACATTCGAAAATATCCTCCTTTTGACATTCTTATTTTACATAGCTATATTCACTGGCGTAACTAGACCTTTGAGTCAGAGTGGAATACGTAGCTAAAAGGGGCCCACTGGCCACTGTACAGGGCCCACTAGCCAACACTCGGAAAAAAAACTTGAGAAACGATGGTAAATCCTGATGTGGATAGCTATGCTAAACCTTAAATCACCGGAAATCATCCGACAATCGCAAAAAAACGACAACCTACTGAAAACCAAAGGAATACTAAAACCGAAATATCACTTAAGGTGGCGGTCCGGTTTTTACATTTAGATAGCGATTTGTGAAACTGTTGCAAAACCGGTCACCAGAAGCATCGCATTTCCTTTTTTGAAACTTTGCTTGAAAAAAGTTTCTGGGCGACCCAACGTTTTCATCACGAAATTTTACGACAGAAACGAAAGGTTACAGAAGCAATTTCCAATATTTTTTGTCAATTATCATGTTGCATCACAAAGTTTTGTTGCACTTGAGTTCACATATGTAACGTCACAAGATTATGTCATCAATATTAATGATCCGTGGAAATACTAGTGACTTCATCTGCCATCCCCTATCTAAAGATTATATACCCGATCCGCACACGGGGCCTCCCACCACGCCTGGGTCCGGCACCCCACCATCTAAATCCGGCGCTGATGTGGACGCTCCCTTATCTTTGTGCATATTGTATATGTGTAGTTAGTAGGGCAAGTAAAAAGAAGTTGGAAAAACTTGCACTATTAATTAGTGAATGAATCTTGTGTAAGACTAAGAACAACTGGTTGCATTTATGCGATCAAGTCAACGTAGTATAATATAGATAGGGTGTAGTTGAGATAGAGGTCGTTGAAAACTTATAAAACATTGCTTAAAATTGTTCAAAAATCCTGACAAAATTTAATGACGTCACATTCCAATCCTTGTGCCGTCACGATTGACAATTCAAACCACAAAAATTTTCTATAGTTTTTTTGACTTGCACTTGCTTCCCCCCCTTTCAAAAAGGTTTCACCACCCATAGTATATAATGCCCCGTTTTTGCTACTGTTAGGTGTTTTGAAGAAGTACTGTTACTCTAATAATTTTAAAAAATGAACGATTTGCAAGACGATGACGTTATCATCAATGATGATCTGACCTGAGCGATTTCGAAGAATGTAGAGATGAGTTTCGGCTAGAAGATATTGAATCGGAATCGTCAGACGAATCGGATAATGACGTTCCAAGCATTTCTCAGTCCAGAGGGTGGAGTGCTGCGCAAAGAACGCCAGCGGTAAATGCGTTTTTGGGCTGGCAGGGTCCAACTGCGGCTGCTCAGCAAGTAAGCAACGCGGAAAGTCCTCTACATTATTTCCTCTTGATTTTTACCTCCGACGTCTTGGGAAAAGTGGTTATGGAGACGAACAGGTATGCTGCTCAAGCTCTGGCAGCAAATCCCCCTGCACCACGTGAAATTTCCAAGAAAAAGCCGTGGGTGGACGTGAATGAGGAAGAGGTGAACAAATTCATTGGCCTTACAATGATGATGGGTTTTGTTCAAAAAAACGGCAGGATTACATCGTACTGGAGTCAGGACCAGCGTATAGCAACGCCGTACTTTCCAGCTGTCATGAGTAGGAATCGATTTCAGCAAATTCTCAGTTACCTCCACTTCAACAACAACAACGAGTTACCACAAAACAGAGATGACAAACTGTTCAAAATCCGGCCAGTATACAATATGATTGTTAAACGCTGGCGCTCCTTGTACGACCTGGGTGAGCACATCTCGATAGATGAAAGTATGGTGAAGTGGAGGGGGAGGTTGTCCTTCAAAGTTTACCAAAAGGAAAAACCCACCAAGTATGGCATCAAGTCCTACATGTTGACCGATGCAAAAAGCAAGTATTGCTGGAATATGGACGTTTATCACGGTGTTTCGAAAACCTTGAAAGAAACTGTGACTGGGCTGCTCACCTCAAAATGCATGTCATTGTGGCATTCCCTTTACATGGACAACTTCTACAATAGCGTTGCCTTGAGTGAGTTTCTGCTGGACCAAAAAGTCTACACCGTTGGTACTCTTCGGCGAAACCGAGGCGAACCCCCCGAAATCCGTGACCCGGGCCGGATGAATTCTGGCGATGTCGTCGCCAGGGACAATGGAAAAGTCCTCGTTCTGGCCTGGAAAGACAAACGAGTGGTGAAAGCCATAACTACGAAGCACGACGCCTCGATGACAACGGTTGCAAGACCTAAAAAGCGTGGTCGTGGGGAAATGGAGCAGGTTAGCAAACCCGCTTGCATTGTTGACTACAACAAGCACATGTCCGGCGTCGATCTGCTCGATCAGATGATCTCTTACTATCCTTTCACCCGCAAAACGACGAAGTGGACCAAGAAGGTTTTTTTCTACCTTGTAAAAATCAGCGCCCACAACGCCTTCGTCTTGTACAAAGCGAAGAGTATCCACAATGATTTCAATACTTTCTACAAATTCCTGCTGGAGCTAGCCGGACAGCTGTGTCGTTCGTCAAGACAAGCAGGGTCGTCATTGGACAATAAGCCAAGTCCCTCTAAACAACCACGAATCGATTGTGAAGACAGGCTGTGTGGTGGACACAAATGTCATCGTCTGGCGCTTTTCCCGGCGCGTGGCGTGCGAAAGCATGCGCAAAAACCATGCAAGGTGTGCAGGAAACACGGGCAAAGAAAGGACACGACATATTATTGCGTGCACTGTGATGTGGCGCTGTGTGTGATTCCTTGTTTCAACAAGTACCACACGGAGCAGCGTTATTGAAAGAAACTACAAGTGAAAGTGTTTTTACTGTTTTTCTGGTTTGCGTTTCAAAACAATGTGTCTTAGGCGATCAGTGGCAACCAACAGCTCGCTGTTTTTTCGGCAGTAGCGAAAACAACCCTTTGCTATCACCAGGGACGGATCCAGCGAGGTGATCATGCTCCTTAAAACCTACGAAAGTAACTTCATTCACCATTATTATATACAATTCAGAAAACAGCGTTCGCGATATAAGGCAATTTTGCTCCCGGGCAAAATGCGTTGAGTTGCAACACGATGCGGATTCGTTTTTCAACAATAAGCATCGAATTTCCACAATCATCAACATTCATTTGACAAAATCGAGAAAGTGTGAGTTTTGCCTAAGAGGGGCCCAGTCCAAATTACATCTTCGTCCCTGCCCCGGTAAAAAGATTAGGTGACAGCGCAGCACACAGTTCATTTTGTCGCGTGTAAGAATTGCCGATTTTTCGCTAATGCACTGGAATCAATTGCAAGGCCTTCGGAAACTAATTACACGCAAGGCACATTTTGGTTTGCCTTAACGAAAAACAACCAACGAAAGGCACAACACAAGATATTGTTTGCATTGCATTCACTAAAACAGAATCAAATGGTGTACGGTCGTTATACAACACGTATTTAAACAGGTTTGAGACACGGAAATTGATATTCTGACGAGTAGCCAAACAACGAAATTTTTAGTGTTCATTTTGTCGCTGCCTAGTTGGAATTCATCTTTGTTTTGCGAATAAAGTCTTTTCCAATATTGTTTTAAAAATGAAAGTTGCGACTTTGCATGTAATTTCTTTGATAACTTTATACAGTTTACTCGCTCGCAACAATCTCTTGTTATATACTACAGTGGTCAATATTTGTTTTTTTCTTCTAGAACACATCAACGAAAATATTTCCCGCAAATCACGGCATCTTGAGGTCTCAGCCGCTCTTACGATGTCGAATATCAAAGGCATAAGCGTTTGAAATTCAGTTGAGCTAAATTTTGAAGGTGTTTCAAAATTGTGTTTTTCAAGGTATTTGAAAAGTTTGGCCAAAAATGTTATGATTGTTGCACATACAAAGCGTACCATTTCAATAGCGGACTGCAATTGACTGGTGAAGTGCAGGACAATTTTTTAATTATTGAATTACGGATCGCCGCTGGGCGCTTGGGAAATTTTTTTTGAACGGTTTGTTGAAATACCGTAAACCTCCCTTAATCCGGATTCGATTTGACCGACGATTTTTTCCGGTTTAGGCGAAGATCCGGATTAACCGAAGATGGTTGTTTCTAGCCTGACGTCATCTAAGTTCTGAGATAACGGTGAAAATTACTTAGATTGGACACATTTACGACCCAACAGCAGACTTTTGCAGGAGTAAAATGAATTTAGTGATGTATGCTAAATTGCACAATAGATGAGTAACCGCCATATCCACGCTGTTATCAACAATCTTAAGTTCATAATTTTAGATTACTTGGCTGCGAAGACATCTGGGATTTCGAAATGACGCAGAGATTTCTGCGACTGGTCCATAAGCAGTGACTAAGGCATGTNACCGAGTACCATNCATTCAGTGTAATACTCCTCTACATACGTACACTCAACACTGATCAACAGATCGAAACCGTGGTGTGGCCCAGTGCCTTGAGCGTTATGTTCAACGTGATATGCTATGCCCGTGTGTGACGAAAGAATCGTCCCTACAATTAGCTGAATGTCGCGCGCAGTTGCGGCCTTTGTTATGATAATTTTAAACGTTCGTTGGTGATCGTGAGCACGCTTGTGTTGCGCCTGAAAGGTGCCGAATCTTTCTTAGAGACTAGTCAGTGCACTTTGAGAACGCAAGAGCGTGGAAGTGCAGGAAAATCCGGATTACGAGATGCGGAAAAAGCAGATTTTATCCGGTATTGGCGAAGATCCGGATTAAAAAATCCGGTTAAACCGAAGATTTTTATAAACAAAAGCATTAGAAATCATTCGTGCCACCACTTTTATCCGGTTTTAGCGAAGATCTGTAATAACCCAATCCGGATAAACCGAGGTTTACTGTAGCGCATTAGATGAGCTATGAGTTCGTACAAAAATCGTTGAGGTAATGCGGATGAGATTATCACCTTCATGTTGTAGGATACATACCTACATTTGAAAAAGTAAACATTTAGGAATGCCACAAAACATTGCATTTTAGGAATTGTTTGTCGCGCTTCACCGCAGAGTATAAACTTCCGTTGTTTCTTAAACATTGGCTCTACAACAAGTAGTGGAGCTCCTTTTCCGATATGAGCATCATTTAAATCGGCATACACTGTTTGCAAAAACAATGGTAGTTTTTCAAAATTGAGATAACACACTTTATAACACGGCAAACCTCAAAATGAACAATTCTGTAGCACTTTTTACTTTTTGTAAGTTTCCAAACTTAAGAAATCAACAAGACATCGACAATAGACTTCTTCGCAACGCGGCTTCAGAAAAGCTGTTAAAAGTCCGATGGGGCTATTTCATCTGGACAAAGACGCATTTATTCATGTACATTGCGTGTGACGCACAGTGGCAGATATAGCCAGGAATACGACTATGCACATAAACTACAATGTCTACCGAAATCGACAAANAAATNTTGTCACAAGGTAAATATCGTAAATACGGACATCAAGTAAGGTTTTTCACGTGATTGCTTCATCGCTCTGTGCAATGTTTGTGCTTGCAGTATCCATGCTTTTATAAGCGTGTACGCCGTGTTTGGCGACTGTGTGACCAGGAAGCAGAGTTAGAGATTAACACGACAACAAGCAGTGCACACTGAACTTTACTGCCGCGTTTCTTCCGAGATAAGGAAACATGTTTAAGAATTCACGTGCTTACTAAGAAAACCAAAATTGCGTAAACATACCGCATTAGGACCACTTAATTCATACATGATAGGTAAAGAGACTTATGGCTGGTTTAACGCTAACTTGATACTCCTGCAGTAGTTCGATCCTGAACTAACTTAATGCCTTATGTCCGTTGGAAATGTTAATACAAGAGTGTGTTTTAACATAGCCGTTGTGTAACTGTTCATTATTGCATTTTTGTGCACTTTTTTGTCTTTAAACGTTTGTGTAACTGGTCATGAATGTACGTTGCAAACATGAATGTTTGCAAAGTTAAATTTGTGTTTTTATTTTTTACACAAATGTACTGTAGTCGTTTCATTCCGAAGCATTCTTGACTGCTCTGCGTGTTGCAACTGAGTAAATGGATAAACAACGCTTTCATCGCTTGTTTCCAAAGCATGTTTTGTTTATAAGAATCCAACATCAAACCTTTTACGTGAAATTTATTTCCTATTAATAACATGTGCTGATGGATTCAAACGTTTCACTACTGTTGAGACTAGTTACTGTTAGATGAATGTCTGCAAGTTCGAATCATATAAGCGCAAGCGAGAGGTGGACAACGGGGCTATGCCCCCAAATTTCTATTATACTGTTCTGAAATTATCACAACATTAACCAACTTTCTTGGTTTTGAACAAATAGAAATCACGTGTCTGCACAACACAAAAAACAAGTTAAACATGCATAGCATAACAAAGAGACACCAAGTTTAAGCATTCAACCGGAATGTCTCGCCGATACTGCAGCAAGAATATGTGCGACGTGCAGACCGTCCTTCTAGTCGCTTTTTACCTGCGAATAAACAACACGTCACGCGCGCCTTGTTATTTGCGCAACATGAAATCAAAAACACTGGCCTCACCCAAGAAATAACAGGGACAGGCAAAACGCAAACTTACAATAATCAACCTATCTAGAAAGAATTCGGCTGGCCGTATCGTTCAGGTAGCACACCCCGAATGGAATGACGTGAACTTTGTTACCGGACGTGTTCTTTGCTGCAGTCTCAGATGTTGACTCATTAACGGCAGGTGGGTGTGGGGTGCTGTCAGGAGTTTCACTCGCTCCATCATATCCAGTAACAGCAGTCCTAGCTGATGGAGAACTCGTTTCAATCGCTGGCAGCGCTCCACTGGGTGCTATAACGTTTGCGGGCAAGGTTCAACATCAATGAGAGAAACGTTTTGCTCTCGGCCATCCCAGTGCCGTACACTAGCATACATCGGATTGGCCTCTAACACTTCTACTACTTCCACCAATCATCATGCTTACTGGTGCGCACGTATTTGCGCAAGAACACTGGACATGGCCGCATTAACCAAGCTTGTAAGGACTTCCCGCTGGGAGACTTGCGACAAAAACTGAAGAATGGCGTGGCGTTATTGGCAGTGTAAAACAATGATCGCATGGCATCCAAACACTGGCGTAACAAGTAGGGACGTTTGCTCCTTGGCGCAGCACTTTCGGGGCGCCAAATTGAGGTTGGAATGTTACGTAAAAATTAGGAAATGTCAAATGTCAGTGGATAATGATAATAACAATTGAGAAAATGTTCAATGCCAACGGCTGCTACCCAGTTGCGAAATCTCATAAAGATCACCATGTTTCGAAAAGCGAGCAATTGCGAACCTTTGTGACATTTCAAGGAATAGTTTCTGTCTCCAGCAATCAGTGTTCGCACGTGGTTTGACTGCGTTTGCGTCACAGTGCTTTCAGTTAGCTAGGTTTGCGAACTATCCGACTTCATTCTCATTCTATGTCTGCGTCACAATGGGCTGGGAATCTAGCGTTCACAGCGCATGCAATGCGCTGTATTGCACATGCTTTTAGAGCAGCGATGAAGCCTAAACTACAGTGAACCTCGGTTAATCCGGATTCGGTTTATCCGGATTTTTTAGTCCGGATCTTCGCCAATACCGGATAAAATTTTCACTTTTCACATCTCGTAATCCGGATTTTTCTGCACATCCACGCTGTTTTGTTCTTAAGAGCACTGACTGGTCTCTAGAAAAGATTCGGACAAGACTTTTAGCAGAATCTAGCAGCTTTCTGTGACACCATTTAGCAAGTTGAGGTCACAACCATCTGGCAACACTGGCGGACAGTACGATACACTCAGAATGTCATGTCACGGTGCGAACTGGATAAAGCATGCAGAGAGTAAAGCTAATAACACGGTTAACTTGGCTACACACTTTATGATTTAGCAGGTGTTGAGATGATTTTTAAACAGAGGGCCCGCGTTGTTGAAATGCTTCAGGCCCGCACTACCTCAATCCGGCACTGTTGTGACGATGGGCGCAATTTGGTGGGGGTCACGGAGGACATGTCCCCCCACTTTTTTTCTTAGGTTTTGTGTTTCGAGAGGTTTCAAAACAAAATGTTACGATTTTCAATTTTTGTGTGAAGAGTTTTTCATGTTAGATGTTGCACATAGCTATCTTGATGTTGAATCAGAGTTCGGTGTGGTGTCACTGGCTCTGATAATTTTACAAATTTTTACTTCAAAAATGATCTTTAGCATTTTGCAAGTTTCTAGAGGTCGCGAAAGATTCTTAACTGCGTCTGTCAGGCATTTATCTAGTGTGGTTTACTGCAAGAAATGACACTGTCTTGAAACAGTTAAGTATAACGGCTACACACGTAAGAGACCACAGTACAGCCGTGATTTGTTTCGTGCAAAAACGTTGGCTGATTGGTTTTACTGTAACGTTGGTTGTAACGTATTCAGAAACAAACAGCGCAAAATTTAAGGATGCAAGCTTATAATGTTAGAAAGTTACATTTTCAAGCAAACCTCTGCCAAGTTTTAGCTGAAAACAAACAGCAGAGCAATTCTGGACACTTAGTTTTAAGACGGGTAGTTTTGCAAAAGACTGTCTTCAACTATTAGTAAACAGGCTTTCCATCAAAACTTTAGAGAAGTGTTGACCTTGTTGTATGTTGTCCTATAACTCAACGTAATGACTTGACTAGAAATTAAAGATCGCTTATACATTTAGCCTTTTTTCTTGTATGTCACGACAGGGGTAACCAACAAATTCAAAATATATTTGTACCCACAATGCAGCAATGTTTTCATCCAACTGCGAAACATTTGCTTTACAGGTAGCCTACGCATGGGTGCCGGAACTATTTTCAAAGTGGGGGAACAAGTGGACGTCAAAAAATTTACACCATTTTTGTGATTTGAATTGGCAACTGTGACTCCACAAGCACTGAACTATGACGTCATTAACTTTGGTCAGCATGTTTAAGCAATTTTATTCAAAATTTGATAAGCCCTCAACGACCCCTATACACAACACCCTATCTATCATACACTACACCGTGTTGAGCACATAATTGTAACCACCAGTTGTTCTTAGTCTTACATAAAAACAATTTACTTTAACAATAGACCCAATACCAATTGTGTTATTTAAACTTATTTAGGCAAAATTCTAAATTTAAAAGTGGGAGGGCCAGGCCCTTCAAGAAAAAAAGTGGGGGAGCCTAGACCCATACGGCCCTCCAGGTTCCGCCACATATGAGTCTACGTAACACCTAGTTTTGCTGGACATTCTTTTCGCGTTATTTCAGGTGAAACGTGGCACCATTTGCCAATTCACCGTTGTTCAATTTGATTTCTGTTTAATCTCAAATATATTTTCTTGTCGTTACGCATGTATAATTCTAGAATAAACCTTTTGACATTAATTTCGCCTATTAAAATTTGATGTTAAACCTGAAAAATTTGATTGTGAAAAGACTGAAATGAGTGGCATAAGTGACAAAAGACACAAGGCAACAGTCACCAGCAGACCTGTAACCAGCTTGGAACACCAGCGGGGACGAACAGTTTTCTAAGGGAGGCCCAAATTTTACGTTGATAGCATGTAACAATGCGTTACATAGCATGTAACAATGCGTTACATAGCATGTAACAACGAAAACAATGGTTATGCATACAATATGTCCAAGACATTTTCTCAGGGGGGAGAAAGTTTTTCCAGAGGGGCGAAGCCCTCCGTTCCGTTGCGGGCCTGGTCACAAGATGATTAGGTATGCAGAAATGACATTATAAGCTAGATTGGCATGTGGGTATGTTTATGTATTCAGAAAGACTTCTGGCTCGTTTTCTTATGGATATCTTGAAATCTCTAGTTGGCTTGGATATTCTGCTTGGGACTTTGATTCATGTTTGGAAAGGTATTAGACAATCGATATTTGGACAATCAAAAGGGTACCCAACAACATGCGAGGGCTGACAAGGGGAGATTGAAAGGATACATCCTCCACCCATCAGTAGTTAAATTAATTGTAGCCTAAATCATTTTGTGTACTACGTCAATTATGACCAAACATTTTTTGCTACTGTAAGAGAATATGAATGGAGATTTGGCTAAGAGTGGGGCTGCATGTATGATGCTCAGTAGCCAAAGATTTGAAGCATTTTAAAGAGCAGAAATGTGCAAGAAAAGTATTTAGCTACCATACATTGCAATATACATGTCGTACCTTGCAATTTATCGTTTTTTTAAGGTGAAGCAACTTAAGCAAGACATTAAATCACGCTGCAACCCACACTTCCTAAAAAATGCATGAAAATCGATGTGTTCTACTTAAGAGTGATATGCACGTGCGACCAATGCGATTCACCGTTTTGTGCACTCCAACTGACAGCTCTGGTAAAACCCTATTGATGTGTTCTACTATATTGCTTTGCTTGTTTGTATCACAGACTGATAGTAGTGTAACCAAGTTGAACTGCATTACCATGCCCAACAACAAAATTAAGTTTATTAATTTCTAAATCATTTGTAGGGATAAAGCAAAGCGTGATTAGTGTTGCTTTAAAAACATCTCTAAANACTAGATTGGGAATCTGTATTTACATAGTTTCACTTNCGCATAGTAGGCCTACTGATGACTATATTGGTTTTATGTCAAGCTGCCCCCCACATTTTATAACAAAATTGCGCCCATGGTTATGACTACAGTTTTCAATTTACCCACACATATCCTGCAACCTCATAAATTTCGTACGGATTTTCTGTAATGATTCAGAAGTAATTCTTTCGCGTATTTAAGCTCTTTGCCCCAGAGGCCAAACATTTCCATGAGAAAACACTTGAAAAAATTCGCAAATCATATTCATTTAGTGAAAATGATTAAAACATGAAATAACTTTGGCAAAGAATTTGCTTCGGAAAGAGTCGAAGCTGCCTATATCGCTCTAACAATTTTTTCATTTATAGCTATAGCCTACTTAAAAGCTGCGTTTGATAGTTGTTAGTAGCTGTAACACTTCCCGCCACGAGCGCTTCATGCGAGAGAAGTTTTTCAAAACTCAAATTAGTGAAAACAATTCCCAAAAATTCCATGACCCATTGAAAGACTGGGTAACACTGATCTACTTTCAGTTGAAAGGTAGGAGCTGAAAAATATATTTAGATTATTTTGTTGATGAATTTGACAGTCGACATGACGATTGAAGGATTGAGTTACGTTGAGGTGATGATGATATAAATTCTAACGTAGACACTGCAAGGATCTGTGTGAGAATTGTCTGAATCTGTTTAGGTGTCGAGTTAGTGCGTTCAACCCAGGGTTGAAAAGACAGCTTTTGAGGATCAGAGGAGAATTCAGTGTGAATGTTAAAATGAACGACTTTGTTGGGAATATTCTGCAAAATAAGTTTTACGCCAGCTGTTACATCTTACTCTCAGGTACATGCCTAAACGTCAATGAACACATTCCTATCTGCGGCGCTGCTTTGCTACTTTAGGTACCACTGGTGCCGAAACCTTGCTGCTGTTCAATGGATACTGCATTGAATAATCCTCACCCTATCCATGCTGCAGATGGGCATTACACTCGTAATAGTAGTTGCATAACATTGTTAAGATTGCACCACAATCACAAAATGCCCATAAATTACCACAAAAACGGATTAGTCAGCAGTCATCAATCCATTGGAAGATGACTTATTTTTATGTGTTTTGCAGTAAGAATATTTTGACATAACTAGTTGGCTATCAACACCTACTTGTCTCTGTATCAATATGGAATTCTTTCATGTGAATTATAGGCCTATTTACTTTCGTGGAGCTGTTTTGGTTCATGTGGGGCAAGCACAATTGTGTACGGGAAATGGTGTTTCATTCTACATGTGTAGTGCTGTGGAAGTTGTATGGTTAGCACAGAATATCCGACATAGCAGTACACCTGTGTGATTGCATCTACAGTGNCGTTTAGGTGTCTCTAGTGAACAAAAACGCTAGTTCATCTTTTATGATATTCACAATCCTATGCAGGGTTTGACGGGGTTAATCATAGCAACTTAATCTTCAAAACAATGAAAAATCACCATACAAGATAGACATTTATGTTGCCCCCTGATTTTTCTTTGGCCCCGCAGTGCCCCCCCCACTTTTTAAGTTCTAGAATCGCCACTGTTGAGTGTGCGTGTGGAGCATTATCCAGGACCGTCGCCAGGATTTTGCAGCCGGGGGGAGACATAAACCGCAAGGGAGCCCACATTTTTTAAATACAATATTGGACGTATGCAGCAACCGAGGACCAAACACGAAATGTGGGGCACAGGTTTTAAATGGGGAGCCGGGCACCACTGGCACCCTGCTGGCGACAACTCTGGCATTATCTCTGAGTGTACTGTACTCGGTAAGATGTCTGGAGGGCATTACCTTCCAAACAGAGTGACTGAATAGCAGAAATCTCTGTATCAGTCCGAAATTCCAAATTTCTTCGCAGCCAAGTAATCCAAAATTATAAACTTAAGATTGTTCATAACTGCCTGGATATGGCGATTATTAGTCTAATGTATCATTGTAAATACATCAACAAATTCGTTGTGCTGCTGCGACACCCTGCTATTGGGTCGTAAATGTGTTCAATTTAAGCGATTTTCACCGATATCTCAGTAATTAGATGACGTCAGGCTAGAAACAACCGTCTGCGGTTAATCCGGATCTTCGCCTAAACCGGATAAAATCATCGGTCAAATCGAAACCGGATTAACCGAGGTTTACCGTATGTTGTTGCCAGGGGTGTGTAGAGAGGTTGAGAACGAGGCGATGCCCCGGTCATCAGGCAGGGGGGAATCCAAAGAAATAAATTGCAAAACGTACATTTTATTAAAATCTTGTAACCAGATCAGGGGTGAACAGTTTTCGCTGAATGTTAGTAGCGCGCAGATGTTTTTAGTTGCGCAGACATACAAGCTTTGTTATACAGCATTCAGGGCCACGCCCCTGGTTATGACAACACAACAGATCTGATGTTTAAAAAAATGTTTGAGCTTTGATGGCTTGACAAACGCCATGCTCAAATGCATTTTATGTGGTTCTGAAGTTAGTTACGATGATGTTAATTTCTTTGGTGTTTAAATAAATGCTGACTACTTTTGCTAGAATATAATTGTAACAGGGTTGAGTATAGCAATAAAAAGCTCTACGTTTTCTATAGGCTATAGAGGAATTACCCGACTGGGCTCTGCTTTCATCTTTTGTGATGATTTAAACTTGCGCATATCTGTATTCAAGTAATTTCACTCCACAAGTGAAAGAAGCAAAGAATCAATCACAAATTTTTAATAGGAAATCGATTTCACGTAACACTACGCATCGTCAGTCCAATCATCTGCGAGCAGTGCTAATAGGTNTGAAACGTAGAAAGGTCAACACAAGTTCAGAGAAAGTAAACAACCTCAAGACTGCAATTAAAAAGCTGCGCAGACCCAACCGCGACAAATAAAACAAAAACAAAACGTTTTGCTAAACTACATGCAAAGGCTGAAGCCTCAAAACTTACTGCATAAATGACAAAAACTTACTAAAACGCAACGCCAGCTAACGATTAACACCAAAGCAAAGTCACTTTCTGATAAAAGTAACTCTTCGCAGAGCAAGGCTTCGGAAGTCGGCTTGAAACAACAAGCGTTATGAATCAGTCAACGTGCAATTTGGTCGTTGTGGCAACGAAGTCTCTGCGGGCACGATGGAAACGCTCTGACAGACGTGAACAAAAATACCTGCACANTGGCCGCAAAAAATGAAATACAAAAACGGCCTGTAGATTTGAACTACATCAGCGTTCAGCGGCAGAGAAACAAAATGATTATCTTACGCGTGGGAGGAACATGTTTTGAATATTACTCAGCGTTCAGCGGCAGAGAAGGTTTGAGTATATCAGTTATTGTGAACTTTTCAGTTACTGCTTTATGTGCTTTATGTTACTTTGACCTGCAACCTGAGCATTTCTCTGGACATGATTGTCGAAATTCATGTCACAAATTGTTTACATAAAACTTCTCACGGAGCCTCAATGACCTTAGATCTTTTCCAGGGTAATGAATTTGAAACATTTAAATTATATTAGTTTTTAAAGATATAATCGATAAATTAAACAACAAAGGCAAGAAAACTTGTCTTTTAAGTTAGATAATTACAAGTAAAGCATTACATCGCAGTGTTCCTTTCATTTTCTGTCAACTTTTCAGGGTGTTATTTCCAAAAAGATGCTTTAGGATTTTGCAATTTCATGTTGTCTGGCTGGTTTGTATAAAGTCTTTTGCCGTCAATTTTATATGCATGCTTCTGTCTTCCTTTTCCTTCTTGTATTCGTGTGTCTCCCTCAGGTCAGTCCTTTATGATGTTTTAATACTCAATGGGAGTGCAATGTTTCAGAAGCCCCAGTCGCTGCAGCTCGTGTCAGCGGTGACTGTAACCAGACAGACCTGAAGAAGGACGAGAATAAGCAGGTACGCAGCAATCAGCATTTTCAAAAGGCTCTGAAAAAAACGTGCTTTGGAAAACAAGGTGGAACCCTGGCCAATTTTATCTTGGTTATTCAGAAGACTTTTGCGTCCAAAAAATTATGTCATTAAAATTCATGCAGATTTTAGAAGACGATTAGAAAATGTTTAGCCTAGTTTTTGAATTTTATTTCACTAGTTGCTGAAATTTGAATGTAATACCCCAATCTGGAATATCGCAATACAACGGTTTGAAAGTTCACTTGAGAGCGAAATTTCAAAGTGGGAATAGCTTCACGCAAAACAGTTAGATTCTGAACTCAACGATGCACGGGCGTCCTCAGGTGGGGAAACAGGCATTTGCCCCACCTGGAAATCGGGATTAAGAACCAAAAATTTTTGGAAAATATGAAGTCAGCAGCTTAATTCCGATTAAATTGATTTAATTCTTGCAATGACAGTTTATTTGCCGGTATAACACTCACACTGCACCAGAGCCAGATTCAAAGTTATGGAGTCGTGCAGTGATGAATTTGGAGTTCACCGATGTCCGCTCCTTTGCCTGCAGAGGCAGGTTACGAAAGGTACCATCGGATTGTTCCACTGTTGGTATTTCTTGTATAAAAATAACATGGCAACAAATCTTCAAATGTTCACTTCATGTTACGGTAGCAGGAGATTTGTTGCATGTGACTGTTGAACGCAGACATCTTGGCAGGCAGATAATGCAGCAAGACAGTGACTACTGATAGCGGCAAGTCACGTAGATTTACTGTGTGAAAAGAAGCATGAGCGAATCTGTAGCAGTGGTTTCACATGTTTGAAAAATGCATTGTTCGTGCGATTGTGGCCAATGTGCCTGAATGTCAAACTGCACTTATGCAGGCTTCTTTTCACGCAGTATACTGTAAAATTATGTGACGTGTTAGAATACGTCTGTGCAGGCTTGTGGCAATACGTCTTAATGGTTAAAGTTTATTTTAGATATCTGAGTGGAACGCTCTATTTGCTGTGGCGAGTTTTTATAATTCATCTGCTCAATTTTATAAAGTCTGCGTGGTGTTATATTTCAAGTAAGTTGTCCGCAGCATAGGCGTAGCCATAGGGAAGCGTAGGGGGCCATGCCCCCTAAAAAAAGTTTCGGAACATATAGAGATTTTGTGCTTTTAAGAGGCAGTATCCTAAACAAAATAGTGTTATTTGCCTAAAATCAAGCATTTTGGCCCCCGACAATTTTTTGGCCCCTCCTAAAATTTTTGGGCTGGATACGATACTTGTCCGTAGTCGTGTCAACATGCAGGTCTGCTTGTCCCGTTCTCCGATTTGTGTATGATGAGTGTTCACCGTGAAAAAATTAGCAAAGACAAACAACTTTTATTGACCGCATAGGGCGAGATCCCAGACGTTTGCAGCTTTTGTTTCTAAAGGGTTTCATTACTGTAAGAGAGCGATGAAGTATATTTTGCAATACTGCTGTGATAAAACAATGGACGGAAAAATGGCCTTATATCGCGAGTGATATTTTCCGAATTGTGCAAAATTATTCCGATCAAAGTTGCTTTGTAAGTTTTAGGAGGGCGATCGCCACTCCTGCATCCGCCCCTGCACTCAATGCACGTAAACTGCTTCCATACGAAGAATCAACCAACCCAGGGCTACACTGCCGCAGGTTGTGCACATGCCTTTCAAAAAAATGAATGCTATAGCAGTCGTGCATGAATATAAATTCTTTGTGTAGCTTACTGTGTATGATGATACTTATTACAACGACGGCCAAATAGGCGTGTGGAAACAGGCCAGGCTCAGTGTGTGGAAGCCGAACAGATGCAGTGCAAAAAATAAAAATATCTTGAAGTCACTGGTGGCCGTAATTCACCAAAAAATAAACGTAGTGCTGCCGGCAATAGCCAAAATGTTGTGCACCCCTGGGCCAACCAAATGCCTCGACAGAGAGTGGTGTCAACACCAGTATACATTTTGCAATTTTGCGGCCCGGTGCCTGGCCCTAAGGTTGGGGACCACTACTGCCTTGAAGCATGCTCGTCGCTAGTGTTGGACACCATTTTGTACATATGCAGATCAGAAAAATAATGTCTGAATTGTATTCTAGACTTGCTTTGAAGTACAATGGTTCTTTGTTTAATATTGGAACTGATAACTCAAGTCCCAAGCTAGGAGTCTTATAAATAACGAAATGACGATATCATTTTCAAATGAAGACTATGTAGTTACATTTACATGGAAAGCATATTTATTGCTGAAGCACAAATCCATACACAAAAAATGAAAGGCATTTGCTACGATATTACTCTTATTTTAGGTAGCTCTGCTGGCTGCCTTGAAAAACAATCTCATTATCGCACGATAGATTCACACTAGGCCTGAAAGAATATTGCGTTAAAATACATTTAACGCCACCAATACAGACAGAATTTCAATCAAATGTTTAATACCTTTTCACATAGGGACGTCGGTGAACGAGTGCACTGCCCCTTGGCCTTTCAAAAAAGGGGCAACGGGGGCGAAGGTGCCTTTTCATAACAGTATCATAGGTAATCTCATTTCATGGTCTACCAATATCGACTTGAAACAGATTTATTGCAGCTATTCGCGCACCCAGAAAATCCAGAGTAGTTTTCTGTAATTTCCGTTATTATTTTTTGATCAACATTATACCTTAGGCGTACGGGAAGGCGTTTACTGGGGGGGCGGAAAACATTTGCCGTTAAAATAACAATTTGCCCTAAAAATAAACAATTTGCCCTGAAACCAAATTTTTAGTTTAATCCGAATGGCGTCTGAAACCTCTGGTAACTCTGTTTTATACAGTTCATTTCCTTTATAACGGCTTCGTCTCTAACATCAATTCGCCTATAACGTTGCATTTTGTTCGGTCCCCATGGCATCTTTTACTTGCATTTCATTTCGCTTATAACGTCAATTCGGCAATAACGTACTTTATGCAATCCCCTAGAGGTGCCGTTATAGGCAAATTCTGTAGTTACCTTGCTTCTTAACTCAAGGGGGTGAAGTTCCTTACGTGTTGTGTTTACCCAGACAAGAATCTTTACGTTAATTGCCTTTGCTGATGCAAATATGTACGCGAGTTTGATGGCGCAACGCAATGGTTAAAAGCGACGGTTCCAGATCGAAGGGTCTGTCTCCCTACACCTGCCTGTGTTATCGTGCTGTGCGCTTGAATTGTTATATCAAGCTGTTGACCTACTGCAGACATCCGATTGTTCGATTTGTACAGAAAACGAGGGCTAGGTCCAGTTCAAAGTCATTATAACCACTCTCGACTTTGGTCCAGATCACACTAAACTAGCCCAAATTACACGGATCACCCCCAAGTGAATATACACTGAATGCACTTTGTTGAACATTTTTTCACCGTTCAGGATTTTTGAGCAACTTGCACTTGCCCTGAAAAACAGAGTTTGCCCTATATTTCACTGCATTGAATATATTTTTGGCCATTCAGGATTTTTAAGCAACTATGCCCTTGCCCTGAAAATTTTCACTGTATTGAACACACTTTTTACTTTCAGGATTTTTGAGCAACTTGCGCTTGCCCTGAAAAACAGAGTGTGCCCTGACGTTTTTCACTGCATTGAAATATTTTTTATCATTCAGGCAGGATTTTTGAGCAACTTGCGCTTGCCCTGAAAAACAGCTTATGCCCTGAATTCAATGTATTTAATATTTATCTTTCTCCATTCAGGATTTTTGATAAACTTGCGCTTGCCCTGAAAACAGAGTCTGCCCTGAAAATTTTCTGGCCAAAGAGGGGGTATCCCCACCGCCCCTTCGCCTCGTACGCCTATGATTGTTACTGAATAGAAACAAGCACAATTGGCAGCGATTTCGTTATTTTTATAGCTTTCCATTGCCCTCAACCCTTCGCCTCACCCTGCCGTTTCGTCCCTGGTTTCATGCATTTGAATATTGGTTTGCTGAGGTGAAAAATAAACATCAATCCTGCTCGTTCAGTTTATGAAAATAGATGTGACACTGTTCAGAAGAAGTGAGGGCTGGCTGGTTGAGCCCTCCAAATTCACAATCGACGTATTAAGCTCGAGGTCTAGTGCAGAGTCACTTATCAGTTGACTGTGTGCTACCATGAACCTTACCCAAAAAAAGTTAACCTATTAATGCCCGAAATTAAAAAAATTGGAATTTTTGTTTCTGCCCTAATGTGTGATCCGAGATGATCTGAAACAGGTTTGATTTTGTTTTTCATAAAATTCATTTTCTGAAGCCTTTTTTTAACCGTACAATAAATCACACTTTGGGTATTCAAGAGTGTATCAGCTACTACAGTATTTTATCCTAGTGTATGTTGAATCGACATTTTAAGGATGTGTACAAGCGCAACTACCGGTTTTTGCACATTTTAATGAAAAAAGAAGATTTAGCCACCATACTGGCTTTGACTTTGTCCAGTCATAACTTGCCGACCGATGGAGCTCGAGAGTTGCTCAAACCCTCTAAAGAAGCAAATATTCTCCTAAGATCGATTTAAAAAGATTTGAACACTTTTGAGTTCAAATTTTTTTCGAGTGACGTCACGACTGGCAGAGGTTTGGAGATATTTGGATGACGTGATTAGGTCCTGACAAAAAGGTCAAGTGGCAATATGGCCTTTTTTTCTTTTAAATTAAACTAAGCGAATATCCGGATTTTTCGAGCTCTTGATTGGCCATATAACGTTAGTGGTTGGCGAATTATGACCAAACAATGAATAATTAATTACTTAAGCCTCTTGGCAAGTGTTCCCTTTAATCTCCTTTAACGCCCAGTGATGATCAAAAAAGTTGAAACGTGTTGGGTGGGGGTCCACGAAGGCAAAAACCACGGATTTCGTTTTTTTTTACTTTTCTGCTCGCCAGCATCATCGAACACCACCAAACATGCAAAAAAGGTGTGTTGGAGTGTTTTACAACATCCTACCGAATTTCAAGCGAAAATATTGACAGGAAAATTTTATTTGTGAAGAAAGTCAAAATATCCACTAGGTGGTTGAGGTGATTTGTTGGTTTATTTTTGGCCATAACTCCCAACCCCTTTTAGGCTAATCAAGGTCTCTGAAATTTCAGAATAGCTCTTAGAACATAAGCCACAAACCAAGTCACTCAACCCTGTACTTTCGTCTCTGGACCACAAAACGTGATCCAGAAGTCAATCTGCCTAACCTACACTTCCTTCCCCTCTAATTTTTACCCCAAAATTAGACTGATCCGACTTTGTTTGAAAATATCCTGTTTCTGAGCATTCTGGCTATCGGCGAAGCGCAGAAACCGTTATGGGAAAGGCTAAACGGGATGCGGGGGAGGTGTTTTTGTAATTTCTCTGAAAAATGCCAAAAAATCTCTACTCGTATGCAAAAATATATATTTTTCTAAAAATTTTTAATAGAAAGGTGCATTTTTGTCACGTTCATTGGATTCCGTGCTGCCTCTTGCATCCAGGGACGCTTTCACTGCCTCTCTGGCCCGATCCGTTCAGGAGTTATGGTCTATCAAAGACGTTTCAATTGGGGAAATTTCTCAGGTTTGCAAGATCGAATCTTGCTAAACAAGGCAAGAATTGGGAATGAGCATAAAGTACGCAAGAAAACTTTCAATTTTTTGTTATGTATAGAAGTCCAACAAACTTTTAGATGTCTATTTTCCATGCTGAGACATTATCAAATACCTGAATGCTTCTATGTCAAAAACTGCTGTTTCTGAGCTTGTGCAACAGTTCTATCATGCTACAGAAATTGGTAATATAGTCAATGCGGTCAGCGCTTGCACTGATAAGCCTTAGCAGACAAAATAAAGGCAATTGTTTCGGATTAAGTGAACTGTCGCGGAACACAGTCTTAAACATGCGTAGTGGACGAAAGGTTTGCAAAAAGTGGTGAGATGGTTTCTGGACGCAGATTATAACCCAGATTTTCAAAAAACCTAATTATTACCTTTTGGCCCATTTACAATGTACCTTGAAATTTGCATGCAAATTTATTCCTTGGTATCTGCATTGAGTCGGCAAATTAACAAGGAAAAAGTATGCGAAAACAATCAATCTTCATTTACGAGCATCTTGTTAATTACGCCCACACGGCAGTGGCAGTTACACAAGAAGAATGTCACCAAGAAACATGAAATCAAAAATACTGACCTCACCCATGAAATAACCCGGACAGGCAAAACACAAAGTTACAACACATACCTTGATATTTTGTGCTTTGAGAGGCGGTGTGCCAAATAAAATACTGTTGCTCGCTAAAATTTGAGAGTTGGCCCTCAAAAATTTTGGGCTTGCAACATCACGATTAATGTATCGAAAAATAATAAAACAGAGACTTGTCGCCTGATTTGTCGAAAAAATTGCCGCAAACCTAGAGCTTGCAAAGTTGACATTTTTTATGAAATTGGTTTCCTAATCGAATCGAACGCTTTTGGAATTTTCGAAATAAATGTTGAAAGTACTATCACATCGACACCTTTTAATTAGAAACAAGCAAAAGGAAAAACTGCTTTAAATCATTTTTGTCCAGTCAAATCTATTTTTGTACTCGGGTTCATAATGCATGTGATATTTCAAAATAAATATCGATTGTAATTTCACATTGACACATTTCCTGCACAGGAAACATAAAAGTGTTTATAACCTCTTTATGCAATCAATTTTCATTTTCGGCTTAACGTTTATAATGCGTGTACTGCGATGTTTACAATTGAAAGTTGACTGAACCGTAGCATAAACAGCTTTCGTTAAAAACAAATATAAAACTTCTTTTAACACCTTAGTCAGTAAAATATCATTGCGTATTCAAGGTTAACTGGTGTTATTGCCATATACAACTGCGATTAGGCAACAGCCAAAAAGTCAAAATAAATCCTTGCGCCCAATGAGATAGGTTCTATGACGAGGCGCTTATTGTGAATTACAAATCAACTTTGGACATTTGTGACAAATCGCAACAATTTGTATCGAACACGATCGTGGTCTACGGGCATAAATCAGTTGAGTTTTTTCAAAAAGTGGGCGTTCCAAGGTCAGAATATATTGATTCTTGCCATGTCTAATGGGCAGAAATGCACGTGAAATTTTTCCATGGTTCCTTCCATTGCCTTCCCATGTTACGCTGAATATTGCCAATTTTTGTTTTTCAAGCTTTCTGAAACCCAGTTTGCCAGCTTCGGAGGCACGTGCTAAAGCCACGGTACCACGTAGCCGGCGAAACCAATATGTACACCAAAATTCAACCAACTAAGCCAGTACCTACCACAAAACGCAACAAACCAAATCAATATGCACAGAAAAATGCAAACAATAAGTGAAAGCTATGGAAAAACAAGCAAATATGTAATGACGCGTACCGCGTTGCAAGTACGTAAGTTAATCAGTGAATCACAGTTCCGGTGACCTGTTTGGGGGAAAAGGCTTTACTTAGGCTTGCAACTGCTGGAGACACAAGGCACACAGGGCATCTTACAGGTGACTCCGTACAATTATTGCCTTCAACTTTGCGTTACGTTCAAGAGCACCTAGGCTGGGGGACTTCTCTTTATCATGGTAAGTCGTCTTTACCACGCCAACAAAACAAACTTATAGCAGAAAACAGTCGAAAACTTCGACAAAAACGAATTGTCATCGGACGCACTCAACGACTATGATATGATCTCGCCTCGCGACTCCGCGAGATTGAAAATACACACGCTGAAATGCGGAAAGAAAAAAGCAATCAAACAAAAGCGTAACTGGAAAGTCACGTGATACCTGTTAACGCTGTAGGAAAGTGTGAACGGTTTGCCTACCGCAGGAAGGCTGAATGAGCAGTCTATTTCAAGGCAGTTATTTTGATCCATATGTACTTGACTATATAGTTGTGCCACTGGCCGCAACATAAGCTGAACGACCCATAAAAGCAATGGATTGTACATTACTTGATTTAGCTCCGGCGGGAAAATCGATTAAATACAGACCATTTTTTGTTTGAAAAAGCATACGAAAGTTGACGTTTACATAAAACGTCAATCGCTCAAGTCTCGAGAAAGTGCTTACGTGGAAAATTGTTTCACTCCCTAAAGGAAACTCACGTCATTGAAAAATCCATTTTTAAGAACAACGTGAAGTTCACAATGGCACAAACTTGAATCTAGCTTTTTCAGAAGCCACGGTTACAGCTCTGAATTTCATTTTCATAGGCTGGTGGTGATATTCCAAACGAAATTTCTGCAACAATGCAATGACGAGACAATGAATTTCCTGCAAAGCAAACTTCCTTCCAGGACACATGGTGGCGCCAGATCCAAACGAACCAACTGTGGAAAACTTTGCTTTGCTTCTTTGCTGCTGATCAAGCCATCTCTCTGGTTCGAACATATCAGGGTTATCGAAGAAGCGAGGATCACGGTTATTGATCAAGTTCGAAGAATTTATTATCATTGTTCCTAAAAAAATTAAGAGTCAGGTGACAACACAAGCTTCGAAACATTAGTTTCATCTCTTATTTTCTGTTCACATCATCTTTTTAAGTGAACGTTCGAAAAAACAAATTTCGAAAATGAAGGTGATCTCCTGCGGTGAATCAGTTTATTTTTCATATTTTTCAAGACGTTTTTTCAGTTTCCAGCCCAAAAAAATTTTTTCACAACAACTGTGAAATCTGGAAAATAAAGAATGCCCGTCTTCAATGAAACAGAGAAATGATTTAGAGTTATTGAAGGTTTTCTTTCCCAACCGCCTGCGCAAGTCAGAACGTGGCTCTAGGCATTCCCTGGCGGACAGTTGCCTTTTTGGAGTCGGTGGACGAGTACAAAAGATTCTAAACATTTAATATAACCTTTTGGTTCTAACGTGTAGTTACTGCCACTTGTAAGCAGGGTATGTGTAACATGGCGGTGGAAGCAATGCAATGAAATGTAGATGCATTAGAATTTAATTTATAGATCTTTGCATTAGGTGATATTTTTGTTGATAGATGATAATCCCAAGTGAAAAGTCGGCAAGCCGACATAGAGTTGTAAACGGGCCTCATTTTGAAGCCGGAACCCGACCCGAGCCCGACATTTATTTTTGAAGTCCGATTTATGCCCGAAAGCCAAATTTACCGAGTAAGTCAAGATAAGCGCAACTGCGGAGTATCGTAAAACGTAATGTGCTGGTATAGCTGCAAGTGCACCGCTTTATCACACCTTGACCAAAACATTGCCTCAAACAAGCAAAAACTCATCTTGCTAGTTAACGATAATGCTGCAGAATGTAATGTTTCTCAAGAAAAAACGAAACTATCACAAAACTATCCACGATGGCGCTATAGGCATAAAAGAAACTAACTAGTATAGCGCTGCAGGCATGAAAAGCCATTCTTTGTAGGTCATCGTTTCTTGAAACAACCCAAGAACCACGTGAGTGATTGATCTTTTTGAAGCAATGCCATTGCGTGCTATTTTCGTCACCACTGTTGCCTTCTCAAAAGAGTGTGAGACTAATACGAGCAGAGAACAAAAGAACACAGCTGTGTTTGGAAACAGATTTAGCTGAAGAAAAATCACAATCACTTCACTCACAGCGGTGAGCACAAGAAATGCATGTCATGAAAGAAAAAAATTGTTACTCTGAATGTTATAAAAAATTTTATATGCAGGCCCGATTCGGCCCGAAACATTTTGATACACTTAAACCCGAACCTGACCCGAGCCCGGACCGACTTACAACTCTGAGCGTACATGTCATTTCCTGATGTTATGCCGTCACAGTAATTATTATGTCATTGGATGTGAAGGAAGAAATGCTGAATAATTGTTCTTTTGCCAAAGCCATATAGCTCAACCAGAAACAGCGTTCCAGGTATAAACAATCTCCTTTTACTATTATTTTACCTTTTTTCCTATTTTGAACAGATCACCTGTTTATATGGAAATAATATAAAACAAAATGTTAACATTAAAACTAAAAATCACTGATGAGCAGAGAAGCTTTATGAAATGCAACCATAACAATGCTGTTGCTATTTCACCTTCCCTTACTTGATGGANGAGGTCATCNTCTGAAGGCNGAATCTTGTATCATGGCGAAACTGCTGTGTTTNTCGTTTTACGTTATAAACACGACAGTGCACAGTCAAAAAAGATTGCGAAAAATTCAGCAATTGACACGATGGCCTGCAAATCTGCATTGCTGCAATTGGTCGCTGTTTCCGGTTTCGCTGTGAACGCTCACCGTTGTTGCTGTGAACGCTCACTGTGAACGCTCACTGTTAGTCTGCATCGAACCGTCAAAAACTACGATTTTCTAACTTCACATTCAAGTGTACTGAAGATTTTGTCGTACATTTGAGCATCATCTAAAGAGAAAGTCAATCAACCTAGAGTGCTACTACAAAGTTATCAATGGACATAGTCAAGAGGACCTTTATTTTGACTTTCATTGGTTTGGCAGTTTGAAGACGGCAAGTCGTTACATTTGGTGTCTGACCTGTGATCTTGCAGCAACTAGGTTGACCCCACAACTAATAGGGATCTTTGTGGAATCCTATTCCACGACGGCCCCTTGGAGTCGGTTTCGCACCACACCAAACCTCTGCACTATCGCATCCACAACGCATTTGGACTGTGCTTATATTTGCAGATCACATCCCCATATATTAGCTTTATTCGGCAAATCATTACCCACACTTAGAGCAAGTCAATAAGAGAAGTGGTTTGTAAATACCTTCCAAAGGCTTCACATTGCACAATTTGATCTAAAGTTCAGGGCAGCTCTTGTGAATTGTTTTCTTTCGTTGCCACTCTCCAGCTTAGTTTAGCGAAAAATCCGCCGCTCAATCAGATCTCCCTTTCATTAGTGTTGTGTGTGCTTGAGTGTGAACTACATCAAAGCACTTTTGTTTGTAATATGACTCTTGCTTTTTGGATCCGCCGCTTTTGTTTTGTGAATATTTTCGAAGAGTTAACTCGACGATTCAAGCGGGTTGTTTTGACCAGATTCTATACTTTAATGTAGTAAGTGCACACCTTCGTGTTATTACAAATCGCCAGAATTTTTGTGACAATGAAGCTAGCAGTTTTTTTTAAGGCGTTTTTGAGATACCAAAACAGTCTTTCAAATATGTCAACCGGTCTCTCAAAGCATACTTGTACATCAGAAACTTTGTAGTTAAATCTAATGCTGACGGACTTTGTCTAATAGGGAGTTTTTCAGCTTGGTGGTTAGGTCTTCATAATTTTTCCCACTGCTTCAGTTAGTGTGGTAAAGTTTGATTTCGAGTTGAACATGTTTTCAAAAAATTTATTCTCACGAAAAATGATACTTTCCAATAAACAGAATGCTGGAATTACATGAATTGAAATGATTAATAAAATGCTAATTTAATCATGCAGTAGTTGCTCTTCTAATTTTTTTGTCAGCAACGCAAACATTTGGATCACTTTTCTGTTGCTCAAAACGCTTTTCATGACGCTGATGACTTACTCCATTGATTACATCTCTTACTAGTTTAGATTTAAGTATCCACATACAACGGTTTTCCTGCATCTTCCACAATTCTTGTTTTGCCAAGAGCG
>JGI24158J21664_10001348_pt1 | contig 27372 bp, 18 predicted proteins | sample Ectturendosymbi3_FD_21664 | JGI IMG/M metagenome (IMG submission 21664) | reverse complement strand
GTGTCAACAACGTCGCCAAAACGTTGGTTTGAAAACATGAATATGACATCAAATTGTGGCGTCAAAAACAGTGCACACAAAATACCAACGACCACCATATACAACTGAATGAAACCCCCATGAAAATTTTCTGCGTACGTCACTCTTCTAGCAATTGAGTTTATGTCTTACAGTATTTTTAATATTTGTACAGAACCATCCAAAATATAATCTTGTGACGTTTCTCATCTGCATTCTGAGTTATTGTTAAGTTGAAGATTTTGTGTTATATTTACCAACATGTTTTAAGTGAATGTTTGAAAACCACATATTTACTTAAGGTTTTGCTTTGTATAAAAGTTAATATGGAACCCAGGAAGTTCCCTTTGGCCTCTCTAATTCATTTAGTCTTATTGGTCTGTCGAATGAGTTTTGTTCAGGCTCTACACTGGACATTTGTTCTAATAAATGATGCTGTACCGTTTCATCTTCAGATTTTTGTTTTCCGAAACGTTGCCTTGAGATTCATATACGGTTTCAAACAAAGCTTGTGGCTTTATGATTGTGTTATTGACCCACAGTTTAACCTGCGTTGTGGCAATGCTTGAACGATATGACGCTGAAGGAAACCGGAACACTCAACAAACTACCGCCGAGTGCTCTAAACACAGAAGCAGTTCTACCACAACCGATTGTCTTGTATAGAAAGTCCATTCTAAGTCTTCCATAATACAGTGTATTAATGCGTTTCAGTATAAATGTACTGCTTGAAGACTTAAGTTTGACTGTAAATCCAGTGACTTTATTTCAATAATGGTGTTATTTATTTTTGTCAAAATTTAATGCTTCCTGATCGAAAGTGCGAAAATGTTTTTTTTGCAGTTTTCGATTAGCGTGATCATACAGAACCGTGTGAAAGAGAAACTGCTGCATTTTCGCAACTTGTTTTTACATTTTGAAAACGATTCTCCTATTACAGAAGCTGAAATTCTGTGCCGTATGGCTTTCAATCGCTCAAATGCCGTCGCACTATGGTTTTGGATGACTTGCTACAGCTTCACGGGTGAGTGGATATGTACTAGCACGCCTTTGAATGAACCTTTTTATCTTCAGAGCAGTGGTTCTCGACTTTTTTACCCATGGACTAGAACTCACTGTGGACCACGTTGAGAATCATTGCTTCAGAGTTTCTCGCTGCACAGGGCCGCAACAAACTGATATTTTGGGAAAAGGGTGCCAAAATGATTGTAACTTGTTGTTGTACCTAATAACTAAACATGTTTTTGAAAATTTCGGGAGGAAAAATTGGGCCTATCGCTGCAGTAGTACTAACTTGCATACAAGCTGTCATCAAAATGTGATTAACAGCACTTTAGGTTGCTTTTTTGTTCCAGATAAACGCTTAACAGTCGCGTTGTCAATTACTCACTATATGTGAATATGATCGTTGACTGAATATCAAAGTGATGATATGAGCAGCGTAACCTACCAAGCTTATTCGCAAGTCGGTGAAAAAGCGACAGACTTTGTGTATTTCGTTTCAAAGAAGATTATTTCGAAGCTTTAGGAAAATGATTTGTTTTGATAAAGCATTGGAAGCTGCAACAAATTTCATTTTTACCACTGACAATAGCAAGAGACTTTATTAAAGTTTTTAGCTTTACTCATGACCCAAGAATCAATTGCTCTTATTTGGAAAATTTTCTTCAACGATTACCTTTTCAGGACAGTGCAGCAAAAAACGAAAACAGACAAGTCGCAATTGTCTCCAACTCAGTGAATATGCAGTTTAAAAAAGGCTCTTGGTGCCATTGTCTAATTGCAGGTTCAGCACCAATGAATGCGTGTCTAGAAGTTGAAGTCGATGAGGAATTAAACGACAAACCAAAGTGTTGGTTGGAGTTGTGCATAGCAACCAACAAAGCAATGAATTTCTGTGAGTTATCNAGAGCTTCGTACGAAAATTGGTTTGAGAACGCAACTTCATCGTACTACTGCTGTGATCGNGAAAAACGACNAGCAAGCTCTAACACAAACACGAGAAAACGTCAATCGGCTGTCAATTTCATAGTACGAAATATACCTTCAAACAAACAACCCCCGGGCATTTCTGCAGATACTGCTCAAGAAGAAAATATAAAATTTGAAAAACGACCAGAGTCCCGGAAAGACATATTCAGCTACAACAAATCGTATGCTCCAACGTTTGAAAAAAGAGATTCACTTTCGTCAAATAAGGCATTTATTGACTCTCTGGCCTTGGTCGTTTACATCTGGTTTGTAGCCATAATTTCAGCCATCGGCAATTTAGTTCTGATTGGATGCACTTTTCGATCGTTTAAGAAATCATTCAATTTGATGTCAAAAGTTGAGCGAATTCACAACACGATGCTGATTAACCTGGCCTTGTCTGATTTGTTGATGGCTGCGTACATGAGTGCTATGGGAATTTTGTCTATGATCTACCAAAACAAATATAAAAATGAAACGCGGTTTTTGTGGATTCAATCCGAAGGCTGCAGCATCCTCGGAATCTTAAACTTCATTTCCTGCCAAGTTTCAGTGACGACATTGGTTATTATGACGTCGTTTCGACTGTACCACATCCTTCATCCTTATAAAGATGTTTCTGTAAGATGGTCAGTAATCTGTGTGGTGGCGGGATGGATCACATGGACAACTGTTGCTTGCATTCCTTTGATTCAGACCGAGTCCACGAGGTCAATTTTTACTTCAACAGTTATGCTGAAGAACAATTCTACGCAGAGCAACGGAAAAACTTTGGAAAAACTGGAAACAGCGCGTTATGACGATTTATTAGATGAAATTACGACTGCGATTAACACAATCAACTTCGCCTGCCCAAACAATCTAACCTTTCACGAAAATCCATCTTGGAGCACGCTGCTCTTTTTCTCAGACCGTCTGACTAACAATGGGAAATACGTGGCAGACGTTGGATACTACAACGAACAAAGTCTTTGCACAATGCGATACTTTGTCTCCGCTACTGAGAGGTCACTTTTCTTCACAATGCTAGTTCTAGCGTTTAATGCATTGTCGTTCGTGTATATAACTTTCGCATACTCACACATTCACTACAAGGTCATAGACAAAAGTGTTTGTTACTTGATCTGCACATTTTGTAAATGTTTCTCTGCACAAAACGCCAACGGTTCTAATCACGCAGTTGGACCTGTTGCTTCTCGCGAGAAAGAGAACGTCAGGCTGCACCGTTTGGTTGTTGGGGTTATAGTCACAGANTTTTTATGCTGGATACCTCTGACAATTGTTGCGTTTTGGTATGTGGCATACACTGCAGACTTAGACTACGATGCATTTTGGCGTTTCTATCTTGCACGCAAAACTGACTTGGCTATTTTCGCCATTGTGGTGACGCCAATCAACAGCATGATAAACCCCGTCCTGCACTCCGCCCGACTGCGGAATGTTTTGAAAAAGTTTTTTGCTAAAGTNCGGGGAATTTCAAAATATGATTNGGAGGGGTTAGAAANGCANCNCCNAATTCCCTCTGTTGNAGCGGACTTCATAGAAAACACAGTGTCTTGCCAGGTTACGTCCACNGCNGTGTGAACGGTGCCAGGTTGGAGACTAAAAGCTTCGGTCGTCNTCGTTTAGTTCCTTATCTTGCAATGTGTTTTTGAACTGAAATCGANGTTTGACTTTTTCTTCACTCAATCCGTTTTTCTGCGACTCAGCAAAAACTATTNATTTTCTCGATACCAAGGGAGAAATTAATAAGAAAATTTCATCTTGGCCACACCAAATGAGGATACGGAAATTTCTGGTGGGTGTGATCAAACTATATTTTCGTTTCTTTTTCTAAAAATTTCAACTGGCAAAATACATCAACTTACACAGTATGAAAAGGAAAACCCACCCAACTAACACAATGGATGCTAAAAATCTCACTCTTCACTTGTAATGCCTTTATAATATTGAAAGAAATGTTTTCTGTTTCTCGCTGCTTGCGATAACATCAGGTTTGGATATTTAAACAAACACTGCAAAGGATATTTAATTAAACCAAGTTGGCGCAACACTTTCGAACAAGTCTGAAAGTGAAGAAAACATGTCACTGATTTTTACCCGATTCGAACCCGATTGAATGGCATCTTACATAATTTAACGGAATGAACCACAATGCAATCATCGATGCACGCAACGATAGCATTAAAAGGTGCCGCCACTCGCAATGTATCCTCGTGGGAACAACGTCACTGGTCTGTTTGCTGTTTTGCAATAATTTCATGACTGTCACCAGACAGATGTTTTGTACAAATTTGCTTTGTCTGACTCATTGGTTGCAAAAAATAGGCCGTCTTTGCTAAACTTGAACATAATTTTTCACTGCTCTTAAATTCGCTTAACTGCTGCAGATTCATTTCCTAAGGAAATATTACATGAAAGAAACATGGTAAGGAAATGGATAATGGGAATTTAGAAGAAAAACGTCAATTTTTGCAAATTACTCTTTTTCAGAAAGAATCCTTTCAAAGGCAGGATTATTATGCTATTGGAGAAAATATTTCGCCTACGTGTAGGCATCATCAGGTCTTATTCAAAAAGAATCTTTTGTATTTTGAATTATATTCAAAAAATATAATTCTTTTTTTAAGCATTCGTTTCCTTGATTTGTGTAAAGAACAGAATAGTATATGTGACAAGAAAATTTGCTTGTGCCTCATTGATATGGCGTTATATTATAACACTTTTTCTCGATTTTTTCGTTGTTTCTGCAATTTTTTTTCCAAGATTATTGGTTTGGTTTTTCATGGAGGGTTTGCTTACGTCACATACTGTTTCACTTGTGCATTGGCAGCTGCTATTCAAATGCAGAAAAAGCATCACATTGTTTTATCATATTTTCGGAGTGTTCAAATTTGTGGTTGCCGCATATAGCCAAAGTTGACATAATTTTTTTTCTAAGATTCTGCGATGGAGTTTCTTTTTATAATGCATCGCGAGAACTTAAATTAAACCTTTAACAAATGATGATCACTGACAATATGATGAACATGCTGGGTTTATTGAATCGTATGTATCAAATAAAACCAAAAAGCAGCCGTCGTATGTATTCCTTTCTTTTAGGCACAATGCATGCGTTACATTTGTCTTTTGTATGTGTTTTGTTTTTCTTACAAAACTGAATTTCCTAATGTAACGCCGTATTTCTGATAGACCAGTTTTCTCAACCGGAAAAATGTTTTTTCAAATTGCAGGCGATACATGCTTTTGGATTAAACAGAGCATGTTATTGTCCTGTACGGTAGGGCTGCCCTTCTAATGTCTTTTCTACACAAGCCCGTAACCAGCTTGGGACACCAGAGGGGGTGAAGAGTTTTCTGAGAGCGGTCCAATTTTTTGAACTATCTCCAGTAGTCTTAAACTATATGCAACACATCTGTCCAGGGGGCGAAAANTTTTCTATGGGGGGATTCGCCCTCCTTGGTTNCGGGCCTGTTTCTACAATGCATTTTACGACAAATGTTGAATGGTCTCAATTTTTGTTGCGGAGATGTAGCAATACATGTGTAATTGTTTTCTTAGCAACGTAAAAATCCCGANAGTTTGTAGATAAAGATTATAATTANAGTTTGGATTGTTCCTTTACATTTTANCTCGAACGATTTCGCGGCAGCTGGCAAATTGGATCCTTGCCAATTTTAGAATGTCGTGAAATTTCAATTTGGAAAATGTTGGTATCCACAACTTTTTTGAAAAGTTTCTCAGTCTGAAGTAAAGGTAATGATGCATGTATGCTGCAATAATGAGAGGTTGCGTAGCATTTTTAATTTCCTTGTTTTATTACAGAAANACGTCTNAAGCAATATTTCCTCACACAATCACGATTAAAGTTCGTTGCTTCGCTAAACTCATTAACCTGGCCATTTGTGAAAATGAANGAAAAATTTCGAAGGCCAAAAAACATTTTGTCCAACCCATATCTGCGCGCGTGCCTTTCCACTTCTGCGACCTTTTCAGNCTTGAAATGCGGTTCAAANAGCGGGNGGGGTCACCTTAAGTGCCTTCACCGCAGGGGCGTTGCCTGTTTGTGCGGGATGGGAAGCTGAAAAAAGGGGCGTTGCCTGTTTGTGCGNGATGGGAAGCTGAAAATGAGGAGCCACTATTNAAAATTGGTNAAAAAGTGATTCACTTATTTTCAACACGGGGTCCTAGACCTCGGGCACACTATCAACATTCTTGCCTCCATAATTTTCGCGCCATGACGCTCGAGCAACAAGGCCATCCACCAATAAGTAGGAAATGGATCGAAGCAATGGGCAGCAGCTCAAACGTTTTGGTTTTCTAACATTTACTGCCAAAGGCGTTTCTGGGCTGTTTAGAAAATGGTTGCATTTGAGCGCAAAGCCAGTTTTCATTACTGATGTCAACTTTTATCGACGTTTGTTGTTCTTAACATAATCGAAACAACTTTACGCAAAAGCAATTCAGTTGAAAACAATCACAAAATATGATTTTAGTTTTTGTGGAAAAACGTAATTAGAATTTACTTTGTAGCACCAACACCGTGTTAATGTTTACCGGCGTCTTCTAACAAACCTGTCTTTTATGAATTCATGTTTCGCGTTTGTAACTGAATAAATTTAGTGACATCATAGGAACGAAAAGGTTTAGAACCACGAACGAAGGCGAGTAAACCCTCTCGCCACGCTGCCAAATGTCTGAAAACAACTATAGCGATCAAACACAATGCATCAAATTAAAAGCGTTCTGCGTATACTCCGCACAACTTCATGCTGAAACCTATATGCATTTTTGCAAAATTGTAAATAAATTGTTCTTACATAAACTGAGGTATGTTGTTTTAAAAATACGAAAAACTTTTCAATTTTATTTTAATCAGAAGCATTCAAAACCAAAAACTTAGTGTGCAAAAATTAACTCTGAACAAGCTTCAGGATTGCAAATTACACAGCGACACAACTTCACAGAAACCACAATTTGTATGAGTTNCATGCAATCATGACTGAAGAAATTAAAAAAAGTAAAACCCATGTGCAATAATAGTTTNAACAATTGGGATTCAGGAAGCGTCGCGGCACCAAGTCCAGCCACCGCGTATTTTGCAAGATGGGCTCTTAAAGAGGTCTGTGGCCATGTACAGAATGCCAGGCCATTGTGATTGAAAGCTTGCTAACAGCTTTTCAGTAACGTCTTACGTTCTTCACCGACAATTGCATCAGTTTGGCATGCGGCATTATTGCACTTACAGTATGAAACAATCGCCGCGAAACCAAATATTACAAGTTGAAGGATGAAATTCGAAATGGACGGAAGCGGTTTTTGATGAACCTTTGATCAAAAATATGTGCAGTGATGCTGGGTGTAAAAACTCAAAACATTTTGATTAGCTCATGGTTTTTATAACAATTCAACACTTGTGAAAAGTTGAGAAGTTGCGCGGCGAAATACCCCAATTTGTTATTGCTTTTCTTCGCAAGTCCATTTGAATACATGGTTTAGGTCGTGTTTNACTATTAGCTCTTTTGCGCGAAGACAAACGACATGTTCTAACCGTGTTTGTGGCACAAGCTTACAAATTTGGCATCATCAACAGACATTTAAAGAACGACGTTGAAACGCCGCGTCAATTGAAGTCTTCAGGTAACTGAAGCCATTATGTTTTTTCAATGTGCATCTGTGCTCTTTTGGAACGACCGCTGAAATGTTCGAACAGTAGAGCCAATCCGTTTGTGTTAAATTTGCGGCTTTTTCCTGTGAAAGGTCGAAATGACTTTCATCCAAATGAATGCAAGCGTTAGTGGAAGCCAAATGACTATTTATATCTCTGCATATTAACGTCTCACGATTTCCTGACAAGCAGGTTTGTGGCCTTATGGTGGTGATGCCAATCTAATGGCACAATCAAAACTTCCTGCTAGTTTCGCAGTAAAGCTGTATTTTTCCCTCCACATGACATATGATATTTTAGCTGTAAAATCATTGTTTTTAACAGTACATCAGCAATGCTGCTCAGCAATGAAAAACTAAAAGAAGTTGAAAATTCTGCCTTTTGTGAAAAGGAGATAATCTGAAGATTTATTGCAGACCGTGGCGCAAGCGCACCATTTATGCCTTCCTTAACAACCTGCTCTATTGCAAAATATGGTGTTCACACTCAAGTTCAAAGAACAGACATCTATGAAAACATCTCAAAATTTTGGTTGGAACAGTCATTTTATAAGCAATTGGATAGGTGCATGCGGTTAAGCAGTCATAGAGAATTCCCTGTTTTTTCAAAGGTAGTTCATCCTCCTCCGTTACCAAAACCTTCACTGTGCCCTTGGTTGCAGACAAAAAGATAACGCTACAGGTCGTGATCGAACAGTTCAGCAACTGGATCACACATATGACGCGTGTGGCAAATCACGGCCGGTAGCGTCGTATGCAGAGCATTAGTAGTCGTGGACAGTTACGTATGAGCATAACATGGGCAGTCCTGGCCTTTTCAAGCAATTGGATTTTGAAAGGTATCCAGCGAATTTTGCGTTAACTGAAAAGCACTACTTTGGCTCAGCAGTTTCTTTGTATACTCTGAAATGTTAATGCAGGTTGCCTTGCCAGGAATAACCATTTTCATTCGGGCATGGTAGGAGCATATTCATCTTTGCATTCAACGTTTATGTCTAAATTCAAGGTTTATATTCAAGGACGTACAGTAATGCAGACAAAACAACAGTTATTTTCTTTTTAAATAGGAGATGCTCTGTTAGTAAAAATAACTGACAATTTTTCTGATGAAAATTCATCACAAGCTGACCCCAGAAGCACTACCATTTAATGTCACAACACAATTGAAACCAACACCGTTTCACTTCAGGAAAATATTAGTGGGAGGTGTCCCTGCGTGTTCCTCTCCAAACATACAACTGATTTGAATTTATCCATCTACTAAACTGTTCAAACTATGAACGTGCTGTCCCGTCAGATACTGAATTAGTTGTAAGCAACCTGGTTTAGATTGTTGCAACAAACGTTTATTCTAGCAACTACAAGATAACCTGAAACTGAAGCGTAAGTCTCTGTGAGATTTTGTTTTTATGTGTAGTTTATCAGCAATAACTTCATTGAATTCTTTCAAGTGCAAGTTTCAAGAATGAAAGAGGCACTGTGAAAACATTTTTGCAATTTAATGTTAAAGCTTGTTCCTCGGAAATAACACAAGCATTCTGTTATCAAATACATCCAATAAGAGTTTGAAAATCTGTCATCTCGTGCCCACTCCCTACAGAAACGTCTTGTGTGCTGGCAGTGGCGTAGCAAGGGGGGGTCCTGGGGGCCCCGGGCGACACCTTCGGGGGGTGGCAAATTTTTGATTGAAAATTAGATTTTGAATGTAGTTCAAAAGTTCCAAATCTTCTTCATTATTTTTAAATAAAATTTTAAAAGTTCTGACTTATTTCAGTTTTTGTGTTTAGAAGCCCTCGACTGGCAGGCTAGCTAAAAGCTAGGAAATGTGGCTGTAGAGTAAGCAAATTGATGTTTACTCAAAAATCTGGTTTTAATCTAGTGTGCTAAAGTACCCCAGTGTTTGTCTTGAAACCAGGGCTTTTTGAACATGCTTATGTGGGGGAGCAATTGTCGCCCAGTCCCTACATTTTACTCTACAGCCAAAACAATTTCCCTTCCACAGTCAGAAGTCCTTTGAACAAAGGATAGAGATGACATTCCACCGCAGACTAGGAAATATTAATGGTCTGATAGTTGGAAGTTTATATTGCCCATACATCCAAAATCTGATATAAAAAACTGCATGGAAACACGGTGAATAGTCAAGGCTAGCTTAATCCTTTTTCTTCTATCGTTCGATCCTCAGCAAACCCCTAACGCAGGGGCGGATCCAGCCAGTAAGGTTAAGGGGGCGATTCAGTAATGTGTGGTAGTCAAGTCTCATTACGGGTTCGCTACTGTAAGAGGGATGAAGTGTACTTCACAACGCTGTTGTGACAAAATAGTGGACGACAAAGTGGCCTTATATCGCGAATGTTGTTTTCCGAACTGCAAAAAAACATGGTGAATAAAGTTGTTTTCGTAGGTTTTAGAGGGGGCCATCGCCCTAATCCCCCCCCGTGGATCCGTCCCTGCCCCAACAACACATCATTACATTACCTGACATCTCAGCAATGGCGACGAACATTTCTTGGCAAGTCTCCTGCTAATCTTACATGTTCAATGGGATGTTTTCAATAAGTGCAACAAGCTGTAGCCTAGTCATTAGGTGGGCTTATCAACATTAAATTTGAATTGAAGAATCCTGCAAAGGTAGCGTTGCTCAGTTTCGATAGAGCTGCTGTTTTTCAGCATAGCGTGATGCCAATGGTGTCAGAAGATCACGTTCTTGAAGTGAGATAGTGTAGTTGTTGTGTTGCGTGGGTAATCCAGAGCTCAAATTGTAGGTTTGAATTTGCAAGTAGTGAATCAGAACCAACCGCCAAGCAACATAGGTTTCGTAGAGAGCTTGACTCTTTGTTCAACGGTACGCTTAACATTTGCAGTCATAGAAAAATTCATTTCAACAAGAAAAGCTCACAAAAGGTATTGCACTCAATTTGATGAATTTGGAGGGACGAAGTTTAGGCTGAAAACCACAAGACCAAACGATATGTTTGGGTATGATTGTGGACAAGGCTTTTATTAACACAGTTGCACAACTTGGCAATGGCTGTACTGAATTAAGTTGTTCTGTAAAGTAGGTATGCCGCCATCACTGCTCTTAACATTTTTGTTTAATACCCTGGAATGAGTAAACCAGGCATTCTCAACTATTTGAAGCATGTGACCCAGTTCATAAAAAAACACCCGGTCCGCAGCCCACTGAGGGTACAACTTCTCCATTGCAGCAACTGTTGCAATGCACGGAGCAGAAATATGAAAACTTGTTACAACACAACGTTCGCCACAATCAATGCGAAGGCCGTGCCTGTTTGTTTTCAGAAAGCACAGCCGCAACTTGGGGGGGGACAGTCGAGCAATTGCTCAAAAACACATTTAGTTGTGAGGTACAACATCAACTTACAATATCAGTTGTTTGCGGCCCTGTTAGAAAGTATAGATATTCGAGGCTCAATACATGGTGATGCACAGATCATGTCATATTCCATATTGAGCGTATTTCCATATTTCGTTTTCATGGCAACATAAGCCGCCTGTCTTCCTCAAAATCTCTTGAGTAACTGCACATTGTGCACGTGTTAGGCTACGTTGGCATTTCCGTTTTGCAATAATCTCTAACACATAATGATAAAAGAGGGCGCATTTATGTCATTTGCAGCTCATGAGGTGCCAATGTTTACGTTAAAGGATTCAGCTTGCAAAACCTACTCAATTTCGATAATACCTGGCTGCGAACCGTCAAAAATTCTTCCGTGGCCTACAGGTTGAGAAACCTGGAGAATGATTAAAGCCGAGTGGTGCAGCTTACCGGAGATTAAAAGCCAAAAGGGAAAAAATTTACGAAATTATGCTGGGTCCATACATACATATAAGAAAGCAGAAAAAATAGTAAGAGTAATGATGATAAAGGTGACTACAAGCAGCAAAAGCGGGAATCATAAATCGACAATGAAAAACAAGACCCATTACAGTTTGTGACTGTTTGATTACCCCTTATATCTTTTATAAGCACGAAACATGATTTTCTTTCATTTTAAATTCTTGTAAGCAATTTTAAGGGGTGGAAAGAGCGGCACTTTTGTGGTCGGCCCCGGGCGGCACTTGGCCTCGCTACGCTACTGTGTGCTGGTTTGATCGGCGTACGGGAATGTTTTTCATGCGTGAGGTGGGAATCGTGTGCTTTAAAAAATTGGTCACTGCTCCGAGTTGTAAGGCTGTGACATATTTTCTTTAAGGTAAAGTTGATTTGAATTGCCAAAAACGTGACGAAATATTCCCAAAATAAAGGTTGCTCATCTTTTGCTAACAGCAATATTATCATGGGACGTCAACGCCGTATTCAAAGTCTCATGTCCATTACATCTGACTCTCAAGGTTTGATTCTACTGTACAATTGTCGCTTCCCTGAAAAACACATTTTCTTGTCCTGAAAAGTCTAAAAGACTGCATTCATTCACCAAATTTGACAAATTTTGCAACCTTAAGGAGAACGACCGCCCTGCAGAGTCTCACATGCCTACATGACTTGTCTGCACGTAGAAAGAAAAAGTCGAAATATTGTTTTCTAAAAATTTAAGGAAAAATCGCGATGTATCTTTAACATAATGAAGTTTTGCATGGACTACAGCACATTCCATTAACGTAACCTCTTTATTTTTCGATATTCACGTCCAGGGCGTAGCGAGGTTGGATGGCGCCCGGGGTTAGAAACAAGTTTGGTTCACCCATGTATGAACCTGCGGTCCTTCGGAAGCAAATGTGCTGTTGAAGAAAGCACTTGCGACATTGTTGGGATTTTTCGGCGACTCGAGATGATTCGGCTCCCCCATAGTGATTAGGCGCCCGGGGGATTGCGCCCCCCTTACCATCCCCTCGTTACACCCTGTTCACGCCATATTAAGGGCATTTAGACACGCTAATAGTATAAACGATCCTGTAAAAATGTTCATAAAAGCAAATATAATTATTACTACGATAGTCTGCATATTGCTAGGCCTTTTCTAAATTCCACAAAAAAATTCTATTAGATACATGCATTTCTCACATTGCATTGGTCATTTCTGCTTGGTTTGGTTGGTTCCCGAGTTTGTTCTGGTTTCGTTGTATGAAAGGATTCTGAAGAATCCAGCGATTAAGGTTCACTCCTTCCTTCGTTGTAGGTTTAGAAGAGTTACGTGATTTTATGTTTTCTTGTGAATAGTAACGCAATGTTTACTGCTAACACGTTGTGAACAAAAGAATCAGTGCCTGTTTAACTATAACAAACAACTGAATAACTGAAGCACGCCAGCGCCATCCAAACAACGGTTCGGTCAGATTTCAGGTTTGAAAACCACAAAATTTAACTTTACCGCGTGTGCTAATTGCTTTGCGAAATGTCGGCTGCTTACAATCTAGCTCAGTGTTTCCCAACCTTTTTTAATAGATAATGTGCTTGCGGACTCATTCTGCGGACTCGGTGTTGGAAAACGATGATCTAGCTAGTTGTTAGACAAGCAAAGATTGTTGATCTGCCCGAAACCGAACAATGAAAATATAATTTAAAATAAGCGTATGCTGTAAACTGCTACGTGCGTACAAAAACAAAGTTTTCTAAGACAGCAGAAAGATACATATCATGATAAGTGCTTGGTTTTGCAAAACCTGTCCGCTTTCTCCAATCATCGTTCCCAATCAAAAGTTTTCGTAATTCAGCTGCTTTCAAATCTTGCAAAGACTGGCAAACAAGAAGCACTTTTCAATCTTTGTTGTCACCGAGCCAAATGCAGACCTTTATATGATGCAAAAGATTACACGGGCTGCAAAATACTGTAATGTGGCGTCGTATACCATACGGTAATGACGGCCGAAAACAGATGAAAAACCGCAAACGATATGAAAATTGGTCATTTACTTTCCTGAATGTCTCTGAAGATATCGCAATTGCAAGTTTTTTGGAATTTTGAAATTGTTTGACACCCATCTTTGAAACCGTTTGGTCAGTACTAAAAACCATAATCAATCAAGCGCAACCCAAGGCAGTAGGCACACACCACTAGTTTAAATACAGTATTTTTGATCGTGCTCGTGCCAGTCAAAATAGTTTGTCAAAAAAATTTTCAAATTGGTTTACTTAAAAATATTTTTTTCTGTCAATATAAAACAAGCGAAAACTGCTGGTTTGGAAAAGTTGGAACAGCGTAATTTTGGTCGGATATCTGCAGAAGTTTGGCATAATATCCATGTGTAAAAATTTCGGCGCAAAAAGATATGGCACATACCCTGTAATTGCCCGTCTGGCGACGTTTGTACACCACGTTGCGCCGCACGCACTAAAGACCACCTATTTCAGCAAAATGATTACCAAATAGAAGGTAGAGGCATTTTATTGGTTCGTACTATGGGAACCACAAGTTTGAAGTTTTACTTGCCACAAAAAACAATTATTTGCAGAAGCTTTTTGTTCAGAAAAAGTTTTGGTAGGTTTTGAAATAGAAATAAGAGGTTTTGAAAAAGAAAGATTGTCGCTCTATCACAACAAAGCTTTTAACTGCGACAAGTGCGACGCAAGAGTGCACATTTAACGTCCCCCACTCTGCAGACATACAGTACCAGGCAGCAGGGCCGGATTAAATTAACTCGAGACCCGGGCAAAGTCGTGACCGCGAGGCCCCATAAACGCTTAGCGCAACCGCGTGGCGCCCTCGTTTCAACTTTGCAGAAGCACTGATCAAAAAGTGTCAAAACTGATAGAATATGACAGCCTACACTTCAAAGACAATTGGGGGTGACCATCTACGGCGGTTCGCATCTGGTTGATTTGTTCAAACTGAAAGTTATATCACGAAAACACGATCTTTTTGCTACCGTGACACCACACAACAATCTTTTTGTTATAGACTCTCTGACCATTTTCACAGCACAAGTCGTCCATTCACTTTTGTATTGAGGAAAGATATGTCTACAATCTCTGGCAGATCAAAACGCACTTTACAATAGTTACACCTATTAACTGTTCCATGATCTCGTGGACAACAGCGCTTTGTTTGATCTAAGACCTCACGATCACGAGAAGCACTTCGCAACTAATTGTTTCGTCAGCGCATTATACGGTAATCGCAAAAGCATTAGATTGCGAAGAATACCTAGTAACGATCTTATTGCTTTATACTATATGAAAAGAAGCATGAGTAAATCTGTAGCAGTGCTTCCACAACTTTGAAAAGTCCATTGTTAGTGTGAGACTGTGATCAATGTGCCCGAGCGAATAGCTTAATCAAACGACTCTTATGCAGGTTTCTTTTCACGCAGTATAAATATACGTGGCTTGTTAGAATACGACTATGCAGACATGGGCGTCGGAAGGATTTTTTCCAAGGAGGTCCACTAGAGGTTCATCCAAAATTTTTCCAGGGGATGCCAAAGGTGGTGAAATTTGTTATTTCCCAGTCGAAAGTAAGAAAACAACCTTTTTTTGCTAAGATTTTCAAAATCCTCCTTCTCTTCCTACGCCCTTGTATGCAGACTTTTGGGAATACGTCTTTATCAAGTTCTGACTTGTTAGTGATCACTATGATCACTAATTGCAAAGCTGTATTTTTTGTGGCGAGTTTTCGTAATTCATCTACGGTACTCAGTTTCTGAAGCCCATGCGTGGTGTTCTATTTTTAGTAAGTTGTCCGACAGTCTTGTAAACACATAGTTTTACTTCTCATTGCTTGACACAGTTTTGCGAGAGTGTCTAATTTTATTGTTTTTTTCCTCGCTCATGTTGTTGTGGCCGTCTATTTTTCTGGGTGATTATTATGACTTGTAGAAAGTGCTCGAAAAAATGGATATTAGACAGTTTGTGAAAAGAAAAGCATTACTGATAACCGAAGTGTAGCTAACATTTCAGACAAAAGATTGAGAACTGATGTTCACTTAGCACAGACTGATGGTGTAGAAAGGGTAAAGCGTTTTGTGAACGTACGTTTGCATTGCATCGCCAGCAACCTGAACAGGATAAGCAAAATTTCGACGTTGCCCCCCCTGGAAAGCAAAATTTCTACGGACGTCCATGGATGCACTGATTTCAATCTAATTCTTGGGTCATAAAGCGTGGTACTGTTTCGTGCAATTACTTTAAGTAACTCAAAAACGACAAATGACAAAGTTGTCAGTTTCCTTAACCCATATACTAAACGCAGTCATCAAAAATCTCTACAATTTTGACGCGTGGTGAACAGCCTAAAAAACATGGGCGTCCGCAGGAAGGGCAAAAGGGACACTTGCCCTCCTGGCAATTGGGACTAAGAATAAAAATTTCTAAAATACTGCAGTCAGCAGCTTAACTCCAATTAATTGATTTACTTCTTGTAATGACAGTTCATTTGCCGGTATGGCACTCACACTGCACATGAGTCAGATTCACTGTTCTGGTGTCATGCAGTGATCAGCTGGCAATTCACTCATGTCCGCTCATTTGCCTGCAGAGGCAGGTTGCGAAACTTGCGAGCGGATTGTTCTGGTGTTGGTCGTTATTGCGCCACAATAATATAGTCAAATCTTCAAAGGTTCACTTCATGCTACTGTAAGTAGGCATTTTGCCGTATGTCACTTTTGAACCCAGACATTTTAGCAGGTAATGCAGTGTGACAGTGACTGCTGATAGCGGTAATGCACGTAGTTTTATACAGAACCGTCGGTAGAAAGTTTTCACTAAGGGGGCTTGACATTCTGAAATTTTGATAGAAACTCTAATGATTTATAGTGTTTTATATTTCAGTTTGGTTTTGGGAGGACGTGGTGCTTTATTTAGGGGGATAAGCTTGGTGCATTTCTTACGGCTGTTTATGGGGGCTAACTCTATCAAAGGGGGGATAACTCCATCAAACTCAACTTAGGGGGGCTAACTCCGTGGCGACGGGACTGGTTTTATACTGTGTGAAAAGAAACATGAGTGAATTTGCAGCAATGCTTCCAGAAGTTTGAAAAATCCCTCGTAGTATGAGACTGTGAGTGTAGCTAACTTGCCTGAGTGGCTTCTTTTCACACAGTATAAAACTACGTGGCTTGTTAGAATACGTCTCTGCAGGCTTGTGAGAATACTTCTTAATTCTCAAGGTTTACCTTTGGTTTTTGAGTGAGTTCCCAGACGTTTGCAGCTCTTGGTGAGGTCCCATTGGCTTGCAGCTCTTGTTTCGAAGTGACGCTGACAAGTCTTGCTAGGTAAATAAGGTCAATTTTTGGTTTCGTTACTAACCTTGGCAGTGCTTTTTTGAAAAGAAGTGCCCTGCTTTCATAACCAGCAAAGCAGATAGCCTATTGTGTAAATTATTATAATATACCTGGCTATTGCTGGCAAAGAAGTGCGTTTCTTGTCTTTTGCCATAACATGGGCATTTTCTCTGTGGTGTGGAAAGTGTAAACGTTTTGTGAAAGTCTATTCACATTGCATCGTCAGCAACCTGAAAAAGATAACCAAAATATCGACGTTGCCCACTCCTGGAAAAATTTCTGTGGACGCCGTTGTTAAAAACGTGAAAAACCCGTAAGGAGTGTTTTGATATACAAGCGCGAGGCCCGCAAAAGCGCGAGACCCCGGGCATTTGCCCTGTTTGCCCAGTGGTTAATCCGACTCTGCCAAGCAGACAATCTACCTGCCGTGCAGCCGCCAAAGGGCGAATTGGGTAGACAGCCCCCCGAACACACAATCAAGCCTCTGTAAATCAAGCTTTAGTCTCCAAAATAAAGCCATTTTACTATTGGTTTGATGTTGCGAAGCCCGTCAGGAAGTATACATGCTTGCCACGTGACGTTCGTCAGTCGACCTGCTAATGACATTGTTGCTGTCGTTGTTGTTATGTACAGATAAAAGTAAGCAATGTTTGCTTGCGGTTCCAACACAGGGTGGAACCACGTGACATCAACCGCGTTGTGATGTAAGAGTCGACAATACGTCGTCTTATGCCAGAACGCTCAGGAAACAAGAGACGTGCGAGCGATCTTGCCCTCGGGCGCATGAACAGCGACAGCCGTTTATGACAGAAGCGCCGTGGCCATACTTGGGGTTTCTTGTGATCGAGCGCACTGTCGCTTTTCGTTTTGTTCGATTGGCTCTGACACGCTCAGTGTTCTCAGTTGTTTAGTTTGGTTCAGCAACCATATGTCTTTGTGAGATTAGATAAGGATCAGCGTCAAGACAGCATCATCGATGTGTTATTGTGCAGATTGTGAAGACGGCAGAACGAAGACCAGGCCCACAGATCTGCGTGACAACAGTAAGGTAGCTCGCCAGCAACGTTTACTTACTGCATTCAGCAGTAAATGCTTTTTTACTACATACCAGCCAGTTGAGTTAACGTTCGTACTTGATGTTGCTTGTTCTCAACCTTCTTTGGCGGTTACCTTCCGATGACGGCCTGCCAGTAGAAGTAGTAAACGAATTTGGCGAAAAGGCATTTTGGCGACTATCACGAATGACAAAGATGTACGAAGCTTTACTGCAACGATTTGAATAAAAGCTTTAAGTGTCTTGGCTGCTTTTACTTCTCACTTTTGAAGTTGCGTAGCTTCTAGTGGCTATAAAAGATTTTCTGAAGGAAAGTGCTAAGTTTCGGGGAAACTTACAGTTCTAAAAATATCTACAAGTCCTCCAGTTATGCCGTTTCTGTAGAAATGTTGTTGCGCAAGCTGGCAGAGTTGAAAGATCGTTTTTCCGCTGCAGCGGTAATTCACTGAACTTTTGCTTCCGCGCGTTGACAGAACATTTGCGCATCTCGTAGAATCGACTTATTGTGTCTCAAAAGACGTATTTCGGCGAACTAAATCTTAAATGAAGGCTACTTTGCTGTTTACAAAAACGAAAGATTTTTGCATGTGGAACTCTGAGCCAGAGGCGAACAATCTACGGCTGTACGACCGCATATGGATTTCGATAAAAATTTACGCGGCTGTGCATTCGTAATTTGAAAATTAAGTAATCGGGGCCCTTCGTTAATAAAAACTCTACTGTATGAGGATGCTTAGCAGAAAGACGGTCAAACAGACGTGTGGAAGCAGGCTAGGCTCAGTGTGTGGAAGCAGAACAGAAGCAATGCAAAAACAAAATATCTTGAACTCAGTGGCGGCCGTAATTCTTCAAAAAAAAACGTAATGCAGCCGGCAATAGCGAAAAGGTTGTGCACCCCTGCTCCACGCCACTGTTGTCAAGAATGGCAACTTCTCTTCACTTCTCTATTTCTTGATTTTACAGACGCTCAGTGAGAAAGTAATCAGTAAAAATCTGCGTCAAGTGAAAACGTCTGTTAATCGCGTGCTTCTTGATCACATGATGAGTGCAAGCCGTCGAGCGCACCTGCAGTGGGACCAAGAATCTGTTGACAGCGGTTTCAGCTCCGATTCCGACGCGCGAATCAAGCATCATCCGATTGACGAAAAACCAAGGCGTTTGTCTTGTGACGATGACTGCGCAGCAGCGCGGAAGCACGACAGCACCTCTGCAACCAAACGAAGCAACGTCACGCGCTCACTTCCGTCTCATTTTCGCAGCAGTGAAGTTGATTCGCTCCGACTCGGTGACGTTGCGCTCACCGACTTCGATCCCGTGCGGTACTTGGGAGGAGGGGGCTATTCGCGCGTTGACTTGGTCCGCCTTCAGAGGTAAATTGACCTGCATTCTTAGTTAAATTAACGAATGGCACCTTTCAAAGTACAAGAATGGGGGTAAATGTTTAGCGTGCGTTTGCCGAAAACTAAAAAAATATTGTGAAAATACCGAGCAAATAAGAATACCAAATTTAAGTTTTCAAATTCATGTTTGAACAAAGCTGACTCATGCCAAATACACCGTAATATAGCTTTATTTGCGGTGAAGTGTGACACTGTAAAATTTGGAGTTCGAGTAAATGTTTTCGACTCAGGCTGCCCGCTGGTGTTGGAAAAGCGAGAAAACACTGTAACTATTTGAAAGGCGGCATGTTCTTTTATTCTAAACTCACATTTCCTCCGGCAGCGGCAAGCGACTGCATCCCGAAGTGATTTCGAAATACCTCGCAGTTACGAACATGAAGTGTCAGAATGGCACTAAGTGAAACACCGAATGTTAACAAGCGTAGAGGCGACTTGTCACGTATAATTGTATTCTAATAGGCATCTTTCTGCTCAGGGTGTGGTTCATACTCAATAAACCGAAGTTGCAGTGTTGATTTGCAGAAATGCGTTCAAGCACGTTTATCGAAAACATGNTTGTGAGTAAAGCTTGTTTTCTTCACTATATCAGAAACGGATGCAAGAGAAGCAGGCTCTTCGCATTAAAGAAGATAAGCCGGAGGCTGTTTGCCGAACCGAAGCAAGAAAAACAGTTCGAACGTGAAAAGAAAGTTTTGGATCTGGCTCAGTCAAGGTAGATGCTGCGTGTGACAAGTCGATAAACGATCACGTGATCACAATCAAACTTTAATCTGTCAAGATGTCAAAATCTTAGCGTGGGTTAGCGCTGTTATTATCGCAATCACGGCAGACTTGCCGTCCGCCAATTTAGCATTTTGTGAACATCTACACACTTGACTCGGGTATAGACAACTTCTGAACATGCCCAAGAGGCAATTGTCTAACGACGGTTTTTTCGTCTGATACAGGTTCATTCCCCGATTGTACCGTACGTTTTGCTCGCCTAATTACGTCTACCTGCTGACGGAGCCTTGCCTGAACGGCGATCTATTCAGTTACGTGGAATGCAACGGGCCTCTGCGTTGCGGCGTCGCTCGTTACATTGTTGCATGCGTAACCGAAGCACTGCGTTACTTGCACAACGAACTTGGGGTCATTCACCGCGACGTCAAAACAGAAAACGTCCTCATCGGGGAGCAAGGTGGGTCCGAAAATCAGACTAACCGCGGCTTGATATCGTTTTTGACTTTTCTGTTGTTGCAGCTTTAATGAAGGAGATGAGAAATAGAAGTGTTTGAAAGGTCTCCACCTTGTAGCAGTGCTTGAAAGTTGTCCGCACGGCAGAGGAAAGCTTTTTGTGTCAAACGCAATCACGTGTTTTGCATGAAAAGCACCTTGGACCACAGCGAGAAAAAAGTTGCTTTTCGCTGCTGGTGTTTTTAGCCCTATTATCAAAACATAACGGCGCAAACAGTTTTTACTCCACTCACATAGTGACGGCACCCGACTGACCTATCGTGACCGTACCCCGCTCATACACTCACGGTACCCGACTCACATAGCGACGTTACAGTCAGTGCCACTCCACCAAACTCGAGCCTTCAGATCTGCTGCCCGCAACGGTGATTAGCTGAGATAAACTAAACGTGGTCTCTTGCCCCTAGTTTTGTGAGAAGAGAGCGATACACCAAGTCTCAAAAGGTTGATGGTCAAATTGGGAAAAAACAAAAACCTGCCCGGTCAATTTTGCCGGGATCGAACAAAACAATATGGAAAGCACTGCCTCCACTAGACATTTTACGATAAAAATTAGTTGCTTTTTGCTGTTGTAGGTTTTGTGAAAAAGTTGATTTGCAAAGTGTGTTTGGAAGAGTTTGGCAACTATGTTGATCACTGAAACAACATTTTGCCTGAAAACTACTGGGCTAACAGTACCATAAATCGCAATACGTTCAAGAAATGACGTGCATTAAACAATTTGGAGTTATTCGCCAAATTTGAACAATTTTCGTTTGAATCAAATCTGCCCTCAACTGTAATGATTACTGGTCCTTGTATGGCTTTCCTACACCCACAACAGCGAGCAACAAGATACAGTACATCAGAACTTATGGCGGAAGTTCAACTTCTGCTGTGCTATGTTTTTGATTCGAACAGTACGCTGTGCGGAAACAGGGGAAGTTGTTGCAACTTCCTTTACAGCTTCCTAAATACTCAGAACTTATGCAGTACGATATATTCAGCTGGTTCGAGGAATTACATATTGCAACTTTTTTTTCTTTTTTACATGCAACTTTTATCAAGTATTGCACAAAATGTAAAAGTGTGATTGAAAACACGTGCTTTAAAACTACTTCAGTATAGTTCTATTCTCTTTGATATGCGTAACAAAGAGCTATGTGACGGATTAGCTGCGTCTCAATGTCCGCTATGACGCAAGAAATATCAATCCGGAACTGTATGCCAAATTGTTAAATTGCCAAGCAATTTTATGCACTGTGGAGCGAAGTTTTAGCATGCTATGGAAATTGTTCGCAAATGATCGTCATTTCTCTCCAGATAATGTTTGGAAATGTTTTACATTTTATGTAAATACATCGCTTGAGTAAATCACTGTCGTTTAAAATGCTTGTGCATATATGCAACCTTTTACTGCAATTTTTGTTTCAGATAAATGCAAATTTCTCACGATTTTATCGCAACCAATAATTGCCCTAGTCATAATGAAGGAAAACTATGTTTCGTGTGCAGTGAAAGTCGTACCTTTTGCCGGTATTATTAAGTTTTAATTTTTGACTGCATGTCTCCATGTGACTGATGAAACTTCAATAGACTTACAAAGTACAGAAGACTGTTTAAAGCAACCAATTTCAACTCGGGCAGGAATTTTCACAAACAAAATTTTGAAGGAAGCTTGTAGCGTCATCATATTTACCAACTGCCTTAAAAAAATGCGCATAACCCCAAGAAAATTTCTTAACAACGTCGAAGAGTGTGCCACACTGAGATAGGCGTTGTAGTTGTCGTTGAAAAGATTCATACATTTTTACTTAGGTTGCAATCAGCGATTCGCACCAAAAGTTTATCTTCTATTTCATTGAAAATTTTTGTATTTTACAAAGCGCACAGCACTTTACAGTTTGATTTATCAATAAGGAAATGCTTGATTTCGTCACCATTGTGGTGCAAAAATGATAGACTTCTTCTCTGCCTGCAAATGCCCAAGTAACCTGCTGAACTGGCAGCTACCTGTGGCGCACAGCTGCTTGCCGTGCAGCTGACCCGCGTTGCAAGTCATTCTCTTCAGTTGTGCTGCAATCAGTCATTCGCTTCTGTTGTGTTCAGGTGTGGCAAAGCTGGGCGACCTGGGCTTCTGCACACACCCGGCAAGGTCGCATGACCTGACGTACACCTTCTGCGGTACGCCCGGGTAAGTGGCGTTGCATGTTCATGGGGCGGAGTGTTGTTTCCTGAAATCAAACGTCGCATGCTGCGGTCTTTTCCAGAGCTAGTTATTTTCGTTTAAGAGGATTTGAATTTTTCATAAAACAACTACGACGCGGTAACGGTCTCGCGGTTTGCGTCGCTTCACAGCAACCTTATCATCCGGTTCAAGTTACAGCGCGACAGTTTTCTAAAGTTAGATTTTGACCTGTCATAGGTAATATACATAAAAAAATTAACTACCCGAACGCGTAATCAAGGCAAAAGTACCCTTCATCTTTTTCTTTTTGCGTGTATTTAGTTTTCATTCCGAATGCATCTGCCGGATCTGCTTTGCGTCAGGCAGACAGGCAATATTGCGTGCAGCAATTGCCAAACCGGATGTGTTTTTTGAAAGGTACATCGCACCCGAAGTCTTGCTGCATGTCGGCCACAACTACACTGCCGATTACTTCTCGCTTGGCGTTGTCACCTTTGAAATTCTCACCTGCCGTTCTCCTTTTCGACACCACGACGTCATAGATACACACAGAGCGACCCTACGAGGAATAACAGGTGAGCCCGTGCTCCGAAAGCAAAGCGTTTCTTATTGGAACGTGATGCTGCAGCGGGGATTTTTCCTGCGCCAGCAAACACTGTAGCATGTGTGGATGGATTTACGGACAGAGAGCTTAAAATTTAATCCAGTCACGCCCGTATTTGCTGTTGCTAAAACGGCATTTTTACGCGCACAACCGTTAATGTCGTTCACAAGTTTTCAAGTGGTTGTGACGTTGCTAGACCTGCAGTGAAAGCCAAGCATCATTCGCTTAAATCTCAGGTGCGACTGTGAATTTTTAAGTGGCAAACCGCTGCGTGATCGTAAAATGCTTCGTGCTGTGAAACTGGACACATGATTTGCGGTCCCCGCGTCTCGTGATTGTGGCGTACTTTTGCAAGAATGGAGATTTTGCATTTGCAAAAATATATTCTGCATTTGCGTTTGCAAAAATTATAATCACAGAGCTATTTTTGCAGTCACTGCAAGTAGCGGTACTCAGAAATCGATTGCTACGTTTTGCCACACTGCCATTGACGAAACGCGACAATTTTCTTCCGCTTTGCAACCACGCTATAAAAGGACGTGGTCACAAAACGCCACTTGTTTTTTTCATAGCCATGCCTCTCGTTCACTGTAGACATGCGAGCCATTCTTATTACTAGTTGCGTGCACATGTTATTCGTTACAAATGTTGCCTCATCGCGTGTACGACCAGCTTCGTGGATAAACGTTTCCACGGCTGCTGCGTTCTTCAGTTTCTCTCAAGCTCTCCCAACGACAAACTGTGATGCGTTCTACAACGGGCTTGGAAACTTAAGTTGATTTCAATGCAGCGATACCGTAAGTTCACAACCATCTTCCTGTCTTTTGCAGATGTTTCATTTCCTTGCCAACTAGATCACGTGACGAAATCGTTCATTCGAGCTCTGTGTTATCGCGAGCCTGATCGGCGACTTTCGGACGAGGTAAAGAAAACTGAAAACTATAAAAAATTTGCGTTTCAGTTGTAAGTATTTCGGTTGCTTCGCGCTTAAAGTGAATCACCATCCACTGCAAGCTTCACCGTAGACAACACTCACGAACGTGGTTGGGATGACAACACTGATCTACATCAAGGGGCAACAACATAGAACCTGCTGTTCTACATCATGTAAGACCCATTTTTAGGGGTAGAACTAGTGCAGGTCAAAGAAGCGAACATAGTTGTTTGCCCAATTAGTAAATTTTGATAAAAAACAAAAAAAAATCTTTTTTTTTTTCAAAGCAGCGTTTCTATGCTGAAGCCAAGCACTGTTCTCTTAAATCCCAGGCACAACTGCGAACCCTTAAATGCATGCCTTATTATTGCAGCGGTTTATCACTTAAAGGTTTACACGGTTGTACATGAGACTTAAGCGAACGTTGCTTAAAATCAGCATAGAAATTAATAGCATAGTCGCTGAAGTCAAAGTAGTTCTGGTTTGTTTTCAGCGTCGTTTGCGTGGTTGCAGTCTGCACAGTTTATCTGCTTCGCCGAGGAACATTCCAGAAGTGTTTCCAACGTGTCCACTTTGATAAAACATTATTTGGCCATTTCCACATCATTTTCCAGCTGCATGGAGACACGAGATTAGCTGATGCTGTGTGCCCAGTATGCGGAAGCCCGTTTTTGTACCAGAAAAGCAAAATCGCTTCGGCCTTCGGTTGAACTCCTGAACCGGTTATGTTGCAAACAGGCAACAGACAAGCCTTCCTTGCGGGAGAAGCGCTCAGTGATGAAACAGATGCTTAAATTGTAATTTCTCGACCAGTGTTTCAGTTACCTAGTTACGAAAGGCAATTAATGTTTCAGTAACTTGAGTTTTTCTGCAAGGTCGGAGTTTTTTTACCAAATACGGCTAAAAGGAACCACTCCAGCAATGAATCATGCGAAACTAGGTGAAAAGAAGAGGTGTCAAAATGCCCGCCTTGCGAACAAATCTGTGCCCTCGAGCCATCCCTTTCCTTTCGAGCAAAGATAGCTTCGTTGCAGCCAGTGACTGACGATGGAATGTTTACAGTCCTACTATATGTCTCGTACTAGCATACCACTGATTCCGGACAACAGCGCATTGAGATCGGTGATATGTGTGGTGTGTACCAGTGAGTCTGTGTAAAGCTTACCTGACTTGTAGTCTGTGGACCTCGTCTTCGTTTTACATCGGCTGTTTTTCTTCCGTGAGTTAGAAATACCTGGTTTAAAATGACATGTACGAAACTGCCTGAGACCGATGCACCGGCGTCTTGCCGTTGCTGTTGTAATGTACAGCGTTACGTGTACCGGTAGTTTCGGTCAGGTGTTTCTGTTCAACGTTCTTATGAGTGAACTATGCGCCGTACCTTTCGATTGCATATGCCCTTATGGTGCAATACCACTCATGCATGCAAGTTAATGAAAGCATGAAACCTGCAGAACCAACGCATTTCCTGCGCAATCTTTCAGCTATATGGAGGCACATACGATTTGCAGGTCTTGGCTAATCTCGATGAGCTTCAACTGACTCTACACCTTTGAAGGGCCCAAGTTTTGAATAAAACGAAAGACCAAGTGGAAATACCCAAAGTTTATTTCTTCTGAGTCAACACGTCTGAAAAGCTTTAAAATGTTCCTCACACATATGAAGCAAGCAAACTGTCCTGATTGCACAGACACAAATACACTGAAAACCAACCCAAACTACTTTGACTCCAGCACAGATTGTGCATCTCGCCGTTCGACTCGGGGTAAATAAACAAATAAACAGAACGCACAAACTAGGTTTTACTCGTCGTGTCGCTTATCGAAAGTGCTTGAATTACCCGATGCGTGTAAAAGCATTTTTTTATAATGCTTAGCTTATTTGAAAAGTAGCGAAGCCATCAAGTGACCTTGAACTGTTTGACTTGCCGCAGTTCGGGATGTTTTGAAACATAGCAATCTGGTCTGCATTTCACGATATTGCTAATGTTCCAAGGTGACGCACGCTGCAAACCGGACTTGCAGTATGCTGTCTCACCGGCACGTCCACGTTTGTTTGCTGCAGGTCCGTTCTCACGAGTGGTTTTTCGGCTTCGATTGGGATGAGCTGCGTGGCAGCCGAATGACGTCACCTTTGAAGTTTTCCACCTCAGAACTGACTCCTCAATGTAGCTGATGATCTTCAGAGAGCAGCAGACGAAACGTTGTCAATACGACCATGCCGCACCAAACATCTTCCACGCTTTCGTTGTCAACACTCTTTTTCAACTTCGGGGTACAGTTGCTGTACTCTTCCTCGACGACAATCGTTTCTTACGATTGAGATCGGCGGCGCAAAGGCACCGCTGAGCTGTTTTTGAAAGTTTTTTTGCTTGAGCCATGTCTCCTCGGACCTGTAAGCAGTTTATGCCCCCGCTTCGGAATGTAAGCTGTCGCAGCGTCGGGTGTTGCGCTGCAACTCACTGCGTTCACTTGTTTTTGTTTTTATGATTTGCACAGGTGATGTGCTTGAGGGCACTGTGGAACGAAAAGGTGTGTTAAACTAACAAATCTGAGCAATGGTTTCAGTTGCCAGCAAGTTGTGCTTTTGTGCCGTATGTGTGCTCCAGTACACCTAACCCGTACATGAACCGTGAGCGACGACCTCGATTCAAGCTTAATCGCATTCCGAAGCGATGAGCAGCGGTTAATTTTGACCAACTAAGCACAGACTTCAAATCAGCACTTCGGTATGCTTCTAAAAATAAGCATGACCCTAACCGGTCGCTGTCGAAAACTGAAAACAAAGTCGAAAACCCGTGTTTTGATATCTGGTACAAACGTAGTATCTTTTGTTTGCTTTTTCTACAAGAAATTCGTTGGTGACTGTTGTGTTGTTCCAACCCGACGCGGCCTTCTGGTGAATATATATTCAAGCAACCCTTCGTATGAAAGACTGCTACGATTCTTTCTTTTTATTGCGTGAAACAAGCCTTTGGTTTGCAACGAGACCAGTGCTACTGTTCATAGGCGTAACCAGGGGGGGACAAAGGGGCCATACCCCCCCAAATTTTTAGAAAATATAGTCACTTTGTGCCTTGAGAGGCGTTTTTCCAAACAAAATAGTGTTATTCGCCCAAAATCAAACATTTTGGCCCCCCCA
>JGI24158J21664_10001347_pt1 | contig 27376 bp, 14 predicted proteins | sample Ectturendosymbi3_FD_21664 | JGI IMG/M metagenome (IMG submission 21664) | reverse complement strand
GGCTTCTTATGTTCAGATTGAAAATCCAAATGTGTTAAAACATATCATTAATAACAACCTAGAGGAAAGCAAATTAAGTTTTATTGTGTAATCATTAGCATATAATAAAAATACAATCATCAAGAAAGTCTTTTGAAAGCGCGTAAACAAAAAATGGGAGCTCCCTCAAAGCTCGTAAAATGAAAATGGGGGCCCCCATTTTGCACACCCTGCACACTCACTAAGACCACTACTGTAAACCAGCATGCTCTCTGTTCAAGGTACGCAGAGACTATTACCTCGTCTCACGAAGTTACGGGTTTTATACTTTATATTTCCATATTTATGTCCGACTTATGATCAGGGGTGTAGTGGGGTGGGAGCGGCGTTCCCACACCTTGTGTTGGCGTGGGAACGCGTTCCCACACCTTTTTACACTATAGTAATGTTACTTGAAGATTCACATTTTTCATTTCAATTTCTACATGTAGCAGATTGCGAGACTACAGGAGCTTTTACAGGAGCGTGTAACGGCATCTGAGCAACATTTTCGGCTTAACCTAAACCAGGGTATAGTGGGGTGGGAAAGCGTGGGAACGGCGTTCCTACACCTCTTTAGCGCTACACTCATAGGCGTAGCAAGGGGGCCATGCTCCCCCAAATTTTAGCATATATGAGATGTGTTTGAAAAGTAACGAGACTGTACAGTATGTGCTGCACGAGTTATGTGTCTGTTCGGAATTAGCGTTGTACGTTACAATGTAAGTCAACCTCTCTTATGTGTACAACTGCATTTTCAGATTTCTGTGTTGACTGTACGCTCTTTTGCAGGCTTTTGTTTGTAGTTAGCCTAGCGTTGATCGTTGTGAAAAATTTAGGCCCGCAATGTTTGGCTGCAGCACAATGACTGCCGAACAACCCGACTTGAAATTTCTTGTTCGGCTTGTTTGGAAAAACCCCAACAGAAGCATTCAGATTGCTGCAGGATGAGTATGGGGATGACGCAATGTCGAGGCTCGGGCTTTCGAGTGGCACCAGAGGTATAGTCATTTAATGCTTTGAGAGGCGGTATCCCAAACAAACTAGTGTTATTCGCCTAAAATCAAACATTTTGGCCCCAAAAAAATTTTGGGCTGGCTACGCCATTGGCTACACCCCTGCTTATAATCCAATTAACGCAGCGAACTTGCGATGCATACAACACTTAACATGCATGCTAAACATTTTTGACGAAAGCTGGTTTAAGCTAAATGTTACATTGCCGGCGTTAGCATCTTTCCTGGTTGTAGTCTGCTAAGCGCTCACATAATGTGAGAAGGAAAATGTGCTACAGTTCAGCCTCTACTCAGAACACGAAGACATGCAAAATTTTGGTAAGCAATGCACGGAGTTGCTGTAGATTCTTATTGCGAACAATATAACCAAAAAGATCGAATAGATTATGCAAAGTTTGATTTGTGAGCATAGGTTTGAAGAAAAACATGCAACACAACAATACGAAGTTACCGTCTTTCGTATGCTCAGACCGACCACAGGTTTCGAACGTCTCGATTATCCTCGCTGACATTTGTCTGACTCATAACTCGGACTTCCTGTTTGTGTCCCATTCACGTGACTTCATGGATGAATGTTGATTCTCAGAAAATTTTCGTCAAGCCTCGAATGATTCTGGTGGTGATGCAAACCTCCGATACCGTTCGTGCTTCAGCCTCCCCAACCAGCAAAGATGTGGAAAACAGCTGTTTTATTTTTTGTTACTCCGCTGTTCGGTTTAACTTGGGCAACATCAGCAACAGGTAAGTACTGGAAACAAGAGTATTTGCTTTAGTAAGGTAAGAATTAATTTATGCTAAAAGAAATGCCGACCAGGTTAGGATTGCCTCACGTTTTTTGCATATGAGGTAAATGTTATGCTTATTAACGTAGGCCTACAGGTGTATTCCAAACCTCATTTTTACCAGTTATAAGATGAAGATCGGAAAAAACATGGATTGGGCAAACTGCTATGTCGTTTACGTTGTTTATAAATTTTGGCCTCATTTTTTTCTAGTCTATCTCAAATATTTACGCGTTGATTCAATGATGAAACCAAAACAAATATCCCACACTTTCGGGTCTCCTTTGTTGATATCCTGTGTACACATAATAACATAATAACTTAAATGCATGAATGCAAGTTCTGTCATTGTGTTGGAGAGTTAAGTGTTTGCATTAGTTTTTGTTTTGCTGGACAAGTAGGCTTAATTACCAAGTCACTCCATACCTCGTTATTTTTGCAGCCTCACATTGGCTCTAAATGGCAATGATGACTTTTTTACCTGTGTTTCATTATTGCCACCATCAGACACATATTTTTTCGTCAACTTGCATATAGGGAATTATTCGTGCATTGCCTTTTCTTTCCACTTTTGCAACCAACTCTTCATTGATGATTTTGGTGTTGGCGGTTGTCCCAAAACCGGGGACGACATCAATTCTCACAGGCTGAGTTGTTCTGCCTGAAGAGCAGGCTTGATTTTCTTGAGGCTTCTTCTCTCGTGCTCTCAGGCCGCGTGAGTCAGTGAGCATCTGTTTTGGTTGGAGAGCGCGTACATTGTTAGTATTTTCCGAAAGTACACTCGTGTTGGTTAAGTTGCTTGAATTTAGAACTTTATTAGTGTTGCTAACTTCTTGCTTGACATCAACTGAGGCAATGACGTGATGCTACCTCTGTTTATCAAACATAATCGTCGATGTTAGGCTAAGTTGTTGCAACGGACTTTTCATGCAGGGGTATTTTCCATTGCCAGGTGGTACCAAATGAATAATTAAGTGGCGCTTACACGCGATCCAGTGACTATCCAAGTTTATTACTATTTCAAAGCGAAAATAACTGGTTTGAGCTTCATACAGTAATTAACGTAAGTTTTGACTAGGTGTGTATGCTACCGCAAAAGCTGTTTAAAATTTCATTCATGGCGATAACTTTTGATCATGCTACTAATGGACTCTGTGCTTTAGAAAGAGGACATCGTTGGCCGGGCAGTAAGTATGCATCTCTCTTACGCAGGGTTCGGGACTTACATGCTTAAAGTAGGAATTTGAAAAAAACTTTTTTAATTTCAAAGACAATTTATCAGTTAACTCTAAGATCTTGCAACTTTCAAAGTAACGTTATTAGAGAAAAATAGCTGTCTACTGCGCAATGAGTTCATGACAGTTTTAAATGTATTCAATGTGACAACAGTCCCGTCGCCATGGGGGCTTTGGTGGACTTAGCCCCCCAAACAAAGCCTCAAGGTCCCTCAATTTAAATATAAAACACTATAAATCAATAAAATTTTTGTCAAAATTGAATATCAGACTCCCCTGCACAAACTTAAAGCCCCCCCACACAAACGTAAAGCCCCCCCATTTGACGACTTTCTGGCGATGGTTCTGTGTGAGAGTGTCGTATATGCGACCTAACCGAAAGAATGTGTTGTTGGTGGCTGTCGACATAAACAGGCAAATTAATTATTGTTTATCGCTTTGTTGCATTACAATTTACTGTAGATGCATTTGAACGCTCAAAACATTCATCACCTGCAATAAGTCTTGGACAGAACATAACTGTTGTGGCAGCATTTAGTAAGCAGAAGATCGGTTACCAGGATCTGTAGTAGGGACTCAGTAGAAATGAAAGTCGTTAGCATCAGCATATCATGAGGTGCAAACTCGATCCTTCCCACAGTTATAGCTCATCGCAGACAAGCTGCATGGGGATGGTTGAGATAAAAATCCCTTTCATCTCAAAAGTTTCAAAAAATATCACGTTTTCCTCATTTTATTCAACCACAAGAAAGTTAGTAGGCTAAGAGTTGGTTAGCCTTGAAAAAGTGGTTCGAAAAGAGTGCTTTGTGCAGTGACATAATAAAAGCATTGTTTTTCTCGGTGGTAGGCAGTGATGAGATTCGACCAGCCCGCAGGAACCTGTTCTTGGAATTTCTTTTATCCCGAGAACAGGTTGTTGGCTTCAGTCAGGGGTTCTCAATTTTTCCCCATGAACGCCTTTTACTTATAACTTATTTTGGCAAACCTCTCATAGGCCTGTTACTAACTTTTAGTAATGAAACACAAGACTAACAGCTGGGAAAATAACTAAAATCTATAATTTCCGTTGCGAGACTGTACCAGCTGCCAACACAAAGATCAACCTTTGCACTTATATCGGGCTAACCAGCATAGTTTGCCTCTGGAGACTGTGATAATGAGAGAACATGTTGTTAGTGAGTCCTGAAGTGAGAGAACCTATTCTTAAAAAATTTGAATCCCACCATTGGTGGTAGGGCTATTTTGCACAAAAGAAACAGTCGAAATGGATGTACTTTTGTATCCCCTTCGTAAGCTGTTCTTTGTGATACAACACGGTATCAAGAGGAATACAAGCAAGTCGCAAATATTTCACTGCTTTGAAAACAATGGTTCGGTTTATTTTAAAAGAATATCACTTCCTAGATTCTATATTTTTCATGGCCAGTTTATAGCAATTTAAGTGGCCAGCATGAGATACGAAGCTGTGGCCGAGCTCATGATGATGATATCTTTCTTAAACTTTTTTTTAATCATGCTGAATTCTTTTATGGTTGACAAGAACGATGTCCTGCTCATGAGACTCAAGGATTCTCGTTTGAACTCACATTTCCGAATGCTCAAGTTGGATCAGTCGCTTACTCAACACAAAAGTGCAGTGGCACTGGTAAAGTCGGCTTTATGTTTTTCTGTGCTTTCAAAGCATGATTGCTCTGTTTGCTTGTTTTCCTGTGTTTCAACATGTGAATGGTACAACAAATTTGATCAAATTTCCTATAAGCCTCATGACCAGACCAACTTTATAAGCGACGTTAAGATATTTATGTAAGTAAGCTTTACGAGTGTAACTTTCTAAAATTAGGTAACAAGCATGTGTAAGAAAACTTGTAAACGAATGATTGAGTTCCCTTCTAAAAAGTACAAATGATTTCTTGGGAACATTTGAAATGACCATAACACTTTGTTGCGACAGCTAGCCTTCAATTGCGAACCGTGGGAGCTGGCCCGCAGAAATTTGAGAGACGCGCCCTGACAATCTTTCGCCTAGAACCTGACCCTTACGAATCCGCGCATCAACTGAACTGTAATATCTTGTTCCCTGCAGCAATTGCAAGCAGAACCGAAGGCAATCATCACAACCCTCTTTGTCACAGATCCGACAAACAGCAAACTTCAAGGCGATTGATCGTCAGCCACGGTTTCTGAAAATGCAACAGAAACAACTTAACGCGCAGCTAAGCTACCAAGACAAACTTCGTCCGATTAGCTAAACGAGCGACAAGCGATTAACAAATAAATATGCACACGCCTCACACGGCCAGTAACGTAGACAGCCCAAAAATTAGGGAGGGGCAAAACATTTTGGGGAGACAAAATGTTTGATTTTAGGCACATAACATCTATTTTGTTTGGGATACCGTCTCTCAAAGCACAAAATGACTATATATTCTAAAAATTTTGGGAGGCTATGGCCCCCTGGGTCCCCTGGCTACGCCTGTGCACACGGCTGCAGCTATTTCAATGAATAAACACGAACTCGAAGGCACGACAGCTAACTTGCACTAAGCTTTACTGTGCTAACACTTAACCATGAAAAAAACAAGTTTACGTACCAAGTGGTGTGATCACCACGGCTCAGATATTTGGTCTTTGTAATCAGAAAACTTGCCGCTGCGGTCGGCAGAATTTAGTCTATTTCATGAAAAGCCGAAAATCGTCACTAAAGGTCTAGATTAAATTTACCTGCATTTTATTGTGCTAAGTGGGGCAGAAACAGAAAAACAAATTCTCCGTCACAGCTGTTACGACACAACTAAACAGATCCTGTGTTATCAGACACAAGGCGCAGGGAGAGGAAAACGACGGAAATCATACATCACATGCTGTCAATTAGAGTTAGAGTGTTGGCCGAAATAAACGGACTCCTTGAGTTTGGAAAGGGAGCACATTAGATTGGCCACCTGATGAAAAGGCTAAACCAGGGTTTCTCAAACGGGAACCTCGNCCCCCCTTGGGCCANGGGCAGAGGCCTTCGCCAGGTAACTCTGCCGTGGTATTGCATAACCCAAGTGTCACGATATGTTGAGATTCTTTTGAAGGGAGCCGTGGCTCATGAAAGTTTGAGAACCACTGGGTTAAACAAAGGTGAAGACGTAACTTGCTGCGCGCCTTAACACACTTCACACCAAAGGCGGAACCTATCCCTATATTTCCAATACACTGCTATGTCAAGGAACATCATTTTGCAGGCATTCATAACAACTCTCCATTGGCACGATAGTTTTTGCAAAAGATCGGTTGGTCCCAACAAGCTAATTCAGTTCAGCATTTTATATTGAGCAGTATTCCATTCCAGACCAGCCACTCGCCTCAGTGATGTGCGTTGAGATCGAAGGACAGATCATTTTTGACACTTTCAACATCAACATCACCAAATGCAAACCTTCTACTGCAGAGACAAAAAAAGAAGTTAGCAAAACTGCAGCAACTGTGTTTATGCAATAATTTAAGACTGAATTGTTACGTTAATCAAACACTAAAATATTTTTAACTTTGTATCGTTGGTCATGTTTTTAAAACATTATTTTTTGTTTACTGCTTTCATTTCAAGCTATGAGACTGAATGAGATGTACTGTGCGAGTGTTGGCACGTAATAGACGTAATTGAAAAAATATCAAGTGATCTGGCAACCCTGTGCGTAGCATACATGAAATCAATTCCCTTGTAAAAGTATCCAGTCGCTTTTATAGCAGGCCTAAGCACGGCTGTTGTAAAAAGATCCTGGATGTGGCTCGTGAGCAAATTTCATTCCCTGTTTAGACATAGACTGGCTGAGTGTTTTTCGAAAGTCAACTCGTTTTGTTCAACGTCTGTTGTGAAGAAGCCTATGCTTATTTTATGCACCTTCCTTCAATCTCGGATGATAATGTTAAAATTTGAAGAGAGTAAACACGAAAAGTATAAAATCATTTTTCCTCAGGTTTATGCCACAACTCAACCGCAGCATTCAGGGAAACCCCCTCGCAAGGTGTCACGTCCTGGCTTCGACCAATTTGTCAAATCACTCAGCAGACAAGACAAGGTGATCAGATTGCGATTTTTGTGTGGCACGTAAAACGATACGTCGAATGATCTTTTTAGAAAGTGTACTTGTGCACATCTATGTATTGGAAGAAAGTGTTCATGATGCACAGTGCGTTGTTACAACACAGTTGCAGCAGGAGTCTTCCGTTATCATTAACGTCAGCATCACCATGTCGGCCAATCACATACTTCCATACACCAGTATCGTTTCCAACATGTGCATTGAAGTCTCCCAAAAGTATCGTGGATTTGTTAGTTTTAACTCTTCGCTGGGTTTCACTAATTTGCTTCACGAATTCCGGGAACAGTACACTTGAGTTTGGGCCGTATGCTTGTGCCAAACACTGGGAGTGGTCTGACAACTTCAACCTCAACATGCACATCCTTCCTCCTAGAACAGCAGTTCCCAACCAGGGGTCCGAAATGCGAATTTTGAGTGTGAATTTGTATGTTCACGGATGTACTTTAGTAATTCTAAAAATGAAGATAGTGCGAAATCAGGCTGTTTTGTGGTTTCTACGCTTTTTTAGAACGATGGGTGCAAACATCACTTTATTTTGAAGAAAGGTGTGCCAGCTTCAAAAATGGATGGGAACCTACGTCCTAGAAGGATCCATTCATCAACACAGTTTGCCAGCTGAGAGCTTACAAGTAGGCTATCCTCAATCCAGCTTGGGCAAACTGTGCTGGTTCAACGCCAGAGTAGAAGAGTTTCCACCCATCTCACATCTCCACAGTGTTAGATTCACGACACTTCGTTGAAAAGATGCCAAAAACATCCAGGGAATAAGTTTGGCTTCTTCGACTATTTCCTGCTCTTTGCCTGTGAGTGAAGAGATGTTCCAGTGTTCAACCACCAGGTTATGGCAAAATTGCCGTTTACGCGTGGCTTTTGAGTCTATCAAAGTAGAAGCACTCTGCGTTGTCCCCATTCACCTCTCCGGTCCCCAGATGTGTAGCGGGAGCAACGTGGAACCTCCAGTTATGAATATCTGATGCAGGAGACTGTCCCTAATTTTTCGAACAGGCCCTCTGCCTAAAGCCCTAGTTTTCAAGACCCTCCCCAATTCATGTTTTTGAAATTTCCAGACGTTTATATGCAAGATATGTCACTGCATGCTTGCTAATGCTTCACCCAAAAACATAAGCTGGCACGTTCCACCACTAATGCAACAGAAAGAATTCAACAGTTTAAGGCTGTTTTGATCCACATAAACTTAAGTCATTTATTTCTGTCTCTGCAGTTTTTGTAGAAGGTGGTTCCTCTACCTCCAGAACGGCATTCGAGAAATTATATACCCATACACTGATGAACACCAACTGTACTTCGTGAAAATTTATCGGTCACGTGCTTTGTCAACACAGGGTCGTCGCCAGCGGGGAGGCCAGTGGTGCCCGCCCCCCCATTTGAAATCTGTGCCCCCCATTTCATTTTTGGCTCCCCGGTTGCGGCATACATACAAAATTGTATTTAAAAAATGTGCCCTCCTTTGTGATTTTTGGCCCCCCCCTGCTGCGAATTCCTGGCGGCGGGCCTGTCAACACTGCCTCGGCCATGTTTAGTCGATAAAAACTCAAATGCTCCATTGAACACATTCCATGTTTGTTGCTAGTCAGGTTATGACCACTTGTTCAATGGACGCATGACCTTCAATGGCCGCATGACCTTGAAGTTTCCTCAATATGTTCCGAAAATATGCGTTGCTTAGTAACCAGCACAGGTCGCCGTCACTCATGAATGCCTTCATTGTTAATTGCACTGCTCGTCTTCAAGCGATCATTTTAAAGCATGCTTCTACTTTGCAATATATTTCACGTTGCGCAGCACTTTCCAGTTAAACGTTCACAGCTGTATCTATCCGGTCATCACTCTTACCTTGAACGCGCAAGCCAATGCTTTTAATTTTTTTTAAATGAGGTACTAGATTCTATGGAATCTACGGAATTTAATTTCATCTTGGGAAAAATTATAAATTCGGTTTGCGTAAAACTTGATTGTTGATTTAAGCTGTGCCTTGCACTCCGACCATCACCAACGTGTTGCATTCCTTTTCAGTCCCACGACCGGGCCATATACTAAAGGCCACGACCGGGCCATATACCAAGAAAGGGAATAGCACCAGTCACAGATTCCCTTCCATTCGTAGGACGTTTTGTTACACAATAATGATTCTTAACTGATTCAGATTTCCCTACTACTGTAGATACACTTTCGATCAAAACCTTCTTCAGCATAAATAGACCTTTTGGTCCATGCTTGAGATCATTTGACCGTCTCTAGGAAGAAAATTTCAATGGCTAACACTATAAACATGTTGGCGGTTGTACGCCAGGTATCTATCACAGCATTGGAGGATGCGGTTGAGCAGATCGATGGTTTCTTGTCACATTTGGAGTCAAAAAGTCTTCAAGATTCACTCAAGTCTTCCAACAGCTCATCCAACTTTGATACTACCATACAAATAATGGAAACCTTACTTGAAAAAGTGGATTTGGGTTCTTTCTCATCTTATACCATCAACAAAGAAAATTTTCGTATCAGAGTTGAAAATATCAATTTTGAATCTAACGGTGAGAAACCAACTTTACTTCTCGTGTTTTCATTTATTCAGAACGCAGGAAGCTTCACATTTAAGACAAACCTAGTGATGTAGTGGTAAAAAGAAGTAGAATAACAGTAACACCTTATCTGAAAGATGACTTGCTTTGCTCCTATCAGGAGAGCGGAAGATTTTGTTGATACAGTATCTTACAGCAGTGGTTCCCAACAGGTTGGTCGCGGAGGAGTGGCTGTGGGGGGGACGCGAATGGCAGCTGCAATGGTTTTCTGAAGTCTCAAATTTTTCAAACTGCCCATATCAACATTTTGTGTTACATCAGCAAAACAGAAACACGGACAGATTATAGTAAAGTTCACATTATCTCAATAATAATTCCTATTTAGCTATACAGTTTCAATCGACCGAATTGTAGATACACGCCAGCGCTAGAAATAGTAAGCTCTACCTAATGATGCTGAGATTACATCAGCCCGAAAACATCTGTCCTAGTGTGAATACTTGCCAGTTGAAACTTGAACAAAGCACAACCGAATTTTTTAATCGTGATAATTCCGCATTACAGTGTTGGACTCCCTAGACTTGTCTCGGTCTCAAGACCCATTTTTGCGAGTCCCGGTCTCGCAACTTTCGGCTACAGGTCTACGTCACTTGCCTGTTGTCTTGAGACTTTCAATACTGCAGCGATATGACTTAGTAAAATTTCTGTGGTTTAACGTGTTTTTTGTCTGCTGTATTTGCAGAAAAGAAACAAACAAAGCAGGTGGATAAATAGCAAGAAATTCGTAAAAAATTCAATTCCGAGGTGGTGATGACATTTTTTGGAAAATCTTTAGAAAAATATCGGCATAACCCACAAATTTTCGAGTCTCGGTCCAGAACCGTCGCCAGACAGTCGTCAATAGGGCTTTGCATTCGTGCAGGGGGCTTGACATTCAAATTTGACAAAAATTCCACTAATTTATAGCGTTTCATATTTCAATTTGGGGGACTTGGAGCTGTGTTTGGGGGGGCTAAGCCCACCAAAGCCCCCCGTGGCGACGGGACTGTCTCGGTCTCGGACCTTTTGGTGAAGTCTCGGTCTTGAAGTTTTGACCAGGTCTCGTCTCGACTATATCTCTGCCGTATTACATTCAGTATTTTGTATCCGTTATGGTTCAAGCTTGTGATTGCAGCATAAGTATCGCAAACTTGACAGATGACTGGAAACAGGCCTAACAAGTGATAGTGATATGCATAAACGTTCAAAATAACATTCTAACATAGCGTAATTTGCAGTAAATACGCTTCAAACAAACCGTTGCATCTTAAGGAAGATATTGTTCTTGTATTTCCTGCATTTAAAACTCGACATAACGGTCGTGTATTCACTTTCTGTATGAAATGGTTATGTTATTCATGTGTGGGTGTATTTGCAGCAGCGAAATGATTCATCAGCATGTGACTTGTTCTCAGAAAACTCCCGACGCAGTTCTGCTGTGCTATGCAGCAATCATACCCAAACGTACCTATGCTCCCGTTTCATTGTATGCTTCCATTGGTTTCCTACCTCTGTGAGAAGGGGTGGATTGTAGGGGAGGTGAACGAGAGATGGTCACCTCGGTCCCCCCTTTATTTCATGCCGCGGGCACCCTTTGAGAGTTTCGTACGATTTAGTTTTTGCCTGTTTTTTTACCATAGACCGAATTTTTTTTAATGACAAATGAAAATTAAGTCAATTCGGTTATAACGTTCGAAAAGGCAGGCCGGTGAATACTGTTTCAGCGAGTTTTAATACTAATACGAGACAAATGAAAGGAAAAAACAGATTTTTGCTTGTTCTGTTAAAAAGCTGATGAACCACTCTAGAGCCACATTTAATAAGATCTGAAAGAAGTCACATGTTTTTCAAATCAAAGCGACAATTATGTGCTAATGTGCCGAAGGGCCCCTCAACAACTGTCTGAGAGTTTGTCTCAGGTCCCTAAATTTTAATATCCGCCCTTGTCTGTGAGATTTTCAACCCTTATTCACATTAAAACGAAAGTCAAGGAATAGACTGAACGTTGAGAATGACATGAGATTAGTTCTGACCAACACGCCCCCAAGAGTTTCTACACTAGTTGCACACATGCAAGCTCAGTCGTCCCACTGATTAGCATAGGTGCTGTTTGTTTCGCATAAGAATGTAAATACAGTGAATCCAACATGCAAATTATTGTTTCTTTATCTTGGGCGTTGTTATTCGAACACCTTCAGAGTTGTAGGTAATGTCAAGGGCCGAGCGCTTACTTAATATTTTCGAATGGGGCCGCGAGATCAAAAAAGTTGGGAACCACTCTTTTACAGGAAAGAAGTACATGTCAAGATTAAATTCCACATCAACAAAATCTTCCAAACCCATTTTCTTTTTTCAAACAAAGATAGACAGGGTTTCTTGGGTTTTATCAAACCTCTGAAGGAATCAATGTTTGTTTGCTGTCACTTCTAACGCAGTTATAGCCAGCAGTTGTTCCTGTTTCAAAGACTAACCTGAGATTCCTTTGTAAACCGTGGTTGTTAAAGTGTCTTCAATGTATTTTAGAAGTCTCAGATATAATTGTATAACGTAGTAGAATCTAATCAAAAGTTTCCTGGCACAACTGTATCAACGTGATCATTTTCAGCAAAATATAATACCAAATTTATCAATCACACAAATAGTTATAGTTTGAAGTGCCGCGAAATGTATTGACTCTCCGTTCTGGCTCACTTCCATCACTTTCAATATCATTTACTGCTTAGATTAACTTCGACTATTTAGTTCAGCTCTCAGGGCCTATGAAGTGTTATCTTTCATCATAAGTATTTAGTTTTCTTGTATTTAGTTCAGGCCCAACATATTAAGTAAGCTGTTACCTTGAACTTGGCTTATGTTGAGGCCTGTCACGTTTTATTTCTTATGTTGACAGATAGCACTAATGCGGCCAACTCTAATTATATTCGATACAAAGAATAACGCTTCTGCAAATTGTCTTTTAATCAGTGTGGTTGCAATCGATGTTGTTGCCAGCAATATGTGTCCGGTAGGATGCACGGGGCAAATATGTTTCCAATTTGCAAACAACAAACTAAGATCAGGCCAGGACATGCAAAAGTAAAACCCGTTTCTCTGTTGTAGAATCCCTCATATTAAATTGATGCGTTCCAACCGAAAGAACAGTTTTAGTTAAGTACGTAACTTAATATCATGAAACAATGTGTCAGGGCGTTTTACTGCATTTGTCCTGATGCAAGTAGGTTTGGTCAGGGCTTTGCAGTCCGGACAATGAACTGGTTCCATTTTACGTTTTCGAGTGTGGCACTGACAATGCTTTTCCTGGTCACACGGATCAAGGAGGTAAAGTTAGAGGTAACGGAGGCTCTTCTCTCAACCTATTCATTAAAAAATCTTTCTAATATTCGACAACAAAACCATTCATGATCGGTAATAGCTGGACACCACTCGAGGCCTTGGTTAATCACAGAGTGTGGTTGAATGTACATTTCGCGATTAAACATGTTAATTTTCATAGTTTAAAACGAATGCCCAAATGTCTTTTTGTAAAAATTATTTTAAATTAATAACACATTCGGAAGCAGAATAAGGCGATGTATTGAAGAATAAAGCAGTGGCCTGAAATGAAAGATTTGCCAAAAACTTTGCACTGCCGGAGAATCGCTAAAGGATTGGGCCAAACCCCCCTTTCTTGATCGTATGTTCTCAGACATGTAAATATCTCTGATTCTTTTCCGAGAAATCAGAAAAGAATATCGTGCGCGTTGATACAGAAACGCGACATTGTTCCTAATAAGGTTTGCCATCATTGCTTTGGCCTGGATTCCGTAGTGTGCACTGTGCAAGAAGCTCTTTATTTCATGTCGCTCTTGAGATGCAACGGCTCGAGTCATTGATGTAATCAGGTTTTGCTTTCGAATGACTTGCAATGTAGTGAGTCGTTTCGGTTGTTGAATGACTCGATTTGGAACACTGTCTTTAAAAAAATCTTGACTTGACTCGGGTCTGCCAAAGTAGAACGAGTGCTTTTCCATGGAGCAGCTAATATGCTATGCTTTTTATAGGGTTCAGTCACTGTTCATTCCAATCTTATTTTTTTGATCAGTTTTTTGTTCCACAGTCAGTTTCCCTCACTTTGCTTTTTGTGGGCCTGCCTGTTTATAAGAAAAGTGGAAAGCTCCAAAAAAGTCGTCATCAAGTTGTAATTCAACTTGTGCTTAAATCAACTCGAACTTGTTGCAAATGACTCGGGATCGACTTGGATTCAAATCTGCTGGTTATTCAGTGTCGAAAATTTGACTTGACTTAGGCCAATTGCAAATGAATTGGACTCGAAAAGGAATTAGACTGAACCCGACTTCCACATTCTTGACTAGTGCTCTCTTCTGTGTCTCATTAATTTGCAGCCACTGCTCTTCCCTGTTTGTATGTATTAAAATAGCAAAACAACTGGTTAGATTTAGCATGAAAGTTTTCTTTTATAAACATGTCTCTCGTTTTGTTGCAGATACTTCTGTGCAATTCTTTACAGAAAACAAGGATGCAGGATCAACACACTTTAATATTCCAATAGATAACATCAAAGAGTTAGAATCTCTTTCAAGATCAGAATACGCGCGAGTATCCTTCATTCTGTATGAGAACAGCAAATTATTCCCATCAAACACCTACCAGACGTCGCAGGTGAAACTTGCAAACTGAACATCTAGCTACAGTGAGCGAATCATTGGGAAGCTTTGTTGTTCGTCATGTCACGTAGAAACAGATGTTTTACAGCTTTGTAATCTTATTGGAAGGGGTAATTTTATCTCCCAGCAAAGATAACTGTTGCTCCACATCCAACACAAAACAGCATGGTTTAATGGGCAAGGTGTTTGCTGTTCTTCCACATTCTTACACTGGCAACAGACCACAGATATATGACAAAGCTGTGCGCTTCGCTTTCTGATTGCACGTCTGCTTTTCTTTCCCGGCATGTTTGTGAAACAACACTTCCGGTGGAAGGAAATGTTGGTACAGCATCTTAGCATTAGTAAGAAGCTACTTTTTGCCTCTGCTTGTTTTTTTACACGGGAAACTGGCGTGTTCCCAGGTGTTTGTAGGAACGTTGAATTGTTGTCACTGCAAGCAAATCTGTCCTTTGTCTAACTTTTGACTAGGATGTCTGCTCTAATGACTTAAGAATATAAGTTTAGGATTTCCTTAGTCCGTGTCTTCAGTTTGTGAAATATACGTTTAGCTTTGTTAGAACCTTTTCAACCCAACGCGGATCCAATTTCATAACCTTCGGTGGAGCAAACGCTGGAATTTCTGGTTGATTATAAAGCACACCGAGCGAAAGGTCTGATGACTGAAGATCCAGTTTCTAGTTGTAAAAAATTGCAAATACACCAACAACTTATTTGAAACCCTTAGAACCTGATGAGAGAACAAACAACTGTTGTGACTGGTGTGTTTTACTCGTTTTGTAATTCATCACTTCTTGTTCCAGATAATCTCTGCAAACATAAGAGGCCAACAGAAAAACTTAAAAGAGCCTGTATCTTTCCATTCCCTTTTTCCCAAAACCAAGGTACTGTTTCCAATTGATTGGGAAAACTGTGGTTGGTTGCAATCGTCAATATTCATAGCAATCGACTGAAAATACTTTGGACTGTGTCTCTATTCACTGGAATTGAAGGGAAAGCTTGACAATAATGCGCAATCACCATGAGTGAAAATCAAAATTACTTTCGGGTGAAAACTCTCAACTAATTGTCCTCTTTTGTCAAAAAAAGCCTTTTTGAACCATTTAATTTTCACCTAAAATATCGGTCTATCGTTGAGGAAATCTTGCATGGTGTAAATATTGAGTCCGACCTTCCATGACGCTAAGACGTTGGGGTCGATTAACTTTTACCAGCGAAGATTCAAAGGGTTTTACCTGAAATGCTAATAAAAAGTGGAGGTATGCAATGCTGGTCAGGTGCATGGTGTAAGCCATTGCGCAATCGTGGATCACAATGTGTTGCCAGAAATCTAATATTTTTCCAAAACTGAAATGATTAATTGCTTGCATCGAGGAGCATCGCTGTGATGTTTTGATCCGCACCAGCTGATGCTTTCCTTCCCAATTGTTTCATTGGTACAGGGAAGTATGCAGAGACTGACGTGCGGATTTTGGGACTTTGCTCATTCCGACTGGTCCACTGCTGGTTGCCAACTGGTCCATAATACCGGGAATCGTCAATGTGAATGCTACCATTTGACCAGTTTCGCTATACTTGTGGTAAGTTCACATGATTTCCAGACAACAGTTTCCCCTTCATTTTGTCAAAATGGTTTTTGCAATTGAAGTGAAAATACGTTGGTTAGTCAATTTTTGAAAAAGAACAGACACTTGTATATTTCCTTCACGAAAATTTATTTGGAAAGAAGATAATTTTTGCTTTTGTGCAAAACGATTTGCTAAGAAAATGCCAATATTGTCATTTGCGTCGGTTGAAGGTAAAATGGAACTTTGCTTTATCTTCCAAACTAGCATTTTTTAGCCAATTCATAGTTGAAAATAAAAAGTAGTTAAATCCCACTATAGACTGTTANCCATTCAGATGTTGGTGAGGTCATAGAGGTTATCAGATTGAATGTGAGATAAAAATACTAAAGCTCTGGAGCCGAGATGAATCTGTATTGACAACCATATGTTTTAAGAGTTTATCCAATGCTTGAATGGCATACGTCATGCCACTTATTTATTTCTTAAAATATTATACTTGAACAGGAGCTGAGGACAGTGACAGATTTACGCATAGGCCAAATAGGCCATGGCCTAGGGCCCCGCGCTTTTGGGGGCTCCGCGCAACTCTTTCCTATGACGACTCAATATTAACTAAAATTTGCAAACTGCGCAGAAGCATAACTTCACAATTTACCTTGAAACGAGAGGAAATGCTAATGTCTACTCTAGACTCTTATCAGTACAGTAACAACACGACAATGCTGTGCATCTGGGCGTGAGAGAGATGCAAACTGTCTTTATGAAAGTCATTACAAAAAAATAATGAAAAAGAAAAAAACGGTACTTAGTTGATGTTAAAATTTCCACTGACAAAAAACCTCGCAACAACGCAAGACCGCTAGATACTGCAAAACTCTGATGAAAAGCAAGATTGTCAGTTTCGGATCCTACGTTTGGTTGTTCTGACCAGATTTCCTGCAAACAGAGATTGCTTGTTGAAACATTATATGTTAGTTAAATCAGCTAGAACAGTTTCTCGTGAGCTTCACGGGGAAAAACGTGTCTACATTGGGCTTACTTCATATGGTTAGCTGAGGGTGTTGCGACAATACTTTGCTTCTGTGCAAAACTTGTTTCATGCTGTTTACCATCGGCTTATCATAGGCGTAGAGCAGGGCTTCTCAAACTGTGNGTCGTGGCCCCAAATGGGATCGCGAAATGCAAAGTTTGGGGTCGCGAAACCAATTGCCTTGACAAATCAGATATAACAATTTTTGTAAAATGTACAAGAAAATCAAAAGTAGGTCTGCTGTGAATCTATTTCTACTACATTATATTTTTAGGGGCAATATCGTATTTTATGCTGTCAGTTGCTTACTATGATGATAATAAAAACCAGGCACAACAAGTTGTGCGTTGTTACACCATGATTGTTTTAACGTACTGACCAATGCTGACCTTATTGCACTCATTCCGACACGAAGGCATGCTTCTGTTTAGACTCTAGGTCTAGTCTAGGGACTAGGCTAACTGCTTTGAGAGCACAGCAAGTAGTTTCAAACTACAGAAAAGTTTAAAGTTTCATACACAGTTTCAGAAACACTTTGGACTTTGATTCAGGATAAGTTGGATCCACAAACCAAACACAATTGAAACTTTGGGAGGGAACACACCTGCCACGCCAGGGATGAGTTTGCGGTGTTATTAAACGATAAACGTTTGCAACTGGAATTTTCAAAACAGAGTTTAGCCCATATGTCATTTTTGGATGCAAACACGAAATGAAAGCCCAGTCATTTCTGATCTAGCCATTCATGAATTCAGACTTTTGCAAAAGATAATTATGTGAAGCGGTATTCTCAAAATTGGCAATCATCAAGTCCAAAAACTGATCCTTTTTGAAAAAATGTCCTTCATCCTGCGTTGTCTTGTATCAATCTACGAATGATTGATCTGTGTAAAAATTATCAAGTGCATCCATCCCATTAGTTGTGCTTAATGACTTCTATAAACTGAATTGTTTGTTAATTATTTTTCGCCTTACTGTTTCCATTACGTGGTAGTTCTATTACTGTGTAGTTACTTTCGTGGATTGTGTGCATTTGCAGGACTTCGCCATTGACAAAAATGCACCTTGAGATTTGTAATTAGACGTTCAAATGTATCATTAACATCTAGGCTATCCATCAAGGGGGCCGCATAGAAAAACTTTTTTTAAATGGGGTCGCAGAACAAAAAAGTTTGAGAAGCCCTGGCATAGAGAATGAAACACTCTATTTTGTTTTGCTTGGAAAAAGACAACTTCAAAACGGCATAAATAAGCTCTGTATCCACTGAATAGATTGTGCTTGTTTGTTTCGTAAAATATGTGGTTACTATTACTATAAAAAAGGAGTTTACGTACACGTGATCAGATCGACAGCTAGACGATATTTTCGAGGGCTGCAACACTGTCCCGCATGAACATGTATACCTACATCCGAAAAACAAACCTACAAAAACGCTAGAAATCACGGAAATTTTACGAAGAGAAATTCTGAACTACACGAAAGAGCTATAAATTCCAAGAAAAGATCGCAATGCTATTTGTTCTTTAGAAGAATGTAGGGAAGGCTTTATTTCTGATAAACATCTAAGACAAATGTAGAACCAAATTCGGCACAACAAAAGATTTATTTTTGAAGGGGCACTACACATAAGAGGGACATACTGTCACGGTTTTCAGAAAAATGGCCAAATTGGTCACACCTGCTTGGGGCCCCCAATTCTAAGATGGCCTACGCCCCGCGCTCCTAAATCCGTCCCTGGCTGAGGATACCTACTAAGCCTAAAAAACATGTTCTTTGTAACATCGACAGTAAATCATTCTTTCGTTAATGGATATCTTTCAATAGAAACTATTGTTCTGAGTTGGAAAGCTAATGTTTGCACAGTTGTGCTGAAAATAGTGTCTTGATTCGGATTGCAGCAAGCAAACTAGGCTGGTGTTATCATTTTGAACTTGTAGTGACGTGCATATAAAACATATGCTTCTTCGACATATGAAAATTAAGGTTGTTCATGATTCGATGAATCCAATGTCACACGAAGATTAGCAAGTAGGAAAGAGTCGCCAAAAGCCGAAAGATACAGGATGGAAAAGGCGCAAGTAGTTTTGCGTTTGGAATAGGCGTAGTTTTGAAAGTTGCTTGTGGTTATGGCATGGGACCCAAAGCTTGACACCTGTTAATTTTAGAAGAGTGTTTTTGCTTCAGAGACTTCATTTTTTTGAGAACACTAAACAGCAGGACACTATTTTGATCAGTGACGTGCAGCTTGATGGAAGGCTCTTTCGGAAAATGCTCTGAAACTAATATATTTTGCTGTGGTTTAGCATGGAACAAAAGGCACTGGGAATCAGTTCTTTCCATGAACATCTAAGCCAGCTATCTCCAACCTCAGTGCCACTTTATCACGTCAGTGCCACTTTATCACGTCGCACCACTGCATTTAGGATTCGAAGGCTTTCATTACATTTGTATAAGCTACGTTTAGTTTGCTAAGATCAAAGTAAGTCATTCAATGTGCGGCCCTTATTAATATGTCATTCAATGCGCGGCCCTGGCTAAGACAGTGACATAATTTTTGGCTCAGTAAGCCAATTGTGTTGGACATGGCTGATCTAAGCAGTAGTGATGTTAGTCAATGTGCAGGGTGTGCATGGGCGTCGGAAGGACTTGTTCCAGACGGGTGTCGACAGTGAATTTTTCCAGGGGTAGCCAAGGATTGTTCTGGGGGGGACCAAAGATGGTGAAATTTCATTTTACTCAATCGGAACTAAGAAAACAACCCTTTTTGCTAAACATTAAATAGAAAAATGCAAAATTTCAAAACCTAGGGGTGCAGTGACCCTCGCCCCCTTCCGACGACCATGGCAAGGTGTGCAAATTGAGACCCCCATTTTAAAATTAGGGGCTTTAAGGAGTCCCCATTTTTGGTGTACACGCTTTCAAAGATTTATGAGCTTTTTATGGTTGTATTTTTATCATAATGGTCACATATTGTTTAGGAAAAACTTATTTTGCTTTGCTATGAGATGGTGATTATTGATATGTTCAACACATTTGGATTTTCATCTTGAAGATAAGAAGCCACACTAAAAAGATAAAACATAAAGAGTCTATGATCAAAGGACAAGGGACCCCAGTCAAATTGTAAGAGCTCCCAACGAAGATGTTAAGGGCCCTCAATTAAAGGATAAGCAGGTCCTTTATTCTTTGGTTATGGATAAGGCAGCCCAATACTCTCCAATAAGATGTGGGGCTCCCAATCAAAGTTTAAGAGGTTTCAATTCAAGAACATTGAGCCCTTGCATTTTGAGTCATTTTCTAACAGTTGCAAGATTTAGCTGCTAGCTTGCCATTCTTGCTTATTAATCTACTTGTTGCCCAGTTTGCATGTCCTTAAGCAAAATACCATGCAGAGAAGGAAATTAGCATAATGCTATTTATTCAGCACATGCCAAAGATTTGTAGTTTTGTGATATTAACTTTGGTTTTTCTACCAAAAGCGCAGTAGATCTAACTAACCTAAGCCAACATTTAAATCTGATTAAATTTTGTGAGTCAATACTGTATATTTCATTTATTGCAGTCTCATCATAAAAGTTATGATTGATTACTTCTTTCTCAATTGATTTACTGCAGAGAAAATGTATGTTTATCTGTATTTTTGTACTGCGTAAGTTCAAGAACACTAACTTCTGAGGAAGCTTAACCAATTGGCCCTAGAGCAGCTCGCAGTGTTCAAACAGTTATGTGAGAAACTGATTTGTTGGAGAGAGTTACAGTGATGTAAACACCGATGTGCATGTGTATGCTCGCATTGTCAGCTGTTTAGCACACTTCAATAGCTGCTAATGCAATGTTGCATCAGTTGCTCTCAGCCTCTTTTCGAGTCAGAACTGAATGTTCAAATGTTTATGAGGAAGCTTTCCTTACTTTCTTGATCCCAGGGATATCTAGAATTCCAGGGATATGTAGGAATTCTAGATAAGCCTGCTTGAACCATTAACGTTTTCCTTTGCCTTGCAGGTACATGATTTTCACTACAGACATTCAGAAATAAACATTGTTAGTATGAGAACATTTTCTTCATACATTATTCAAAGATACTTATGACAGGATAGATGATGAAGTTTTTACACAAAGTATAAGTTACTACACTATCATATTGCTGTAGTAGTTCACAGTGTTTAGTGATTTTTGAGATATACATTTTTGTCTCTGTTGATTCTTTACCGTGTCGAGAAGTTTGAATCGCTCCTATCGCTCTGGAGCTTTCAAGGGAAAGTTACAGAGAGAAACACAGAAATCCATTGCCAGATTCAGTGGTTGGTTCTATGGAGAAGTTTTTGAAACGGAGCTCCGACGTTGTTATCAAAGAAGGTATATGCGTTGGAGTGTAATTCACCGGTGTTGTAAATACAAACCCCATTTTTTAAAACAATGACTTTTATTTCATTCTTTCATTCACGCGACCGCAGGGAGTCACATATTCTGCACATTGCAGGGAGCCCCAAATTGCTAAGACCACCACTGCTTCTAAGAAGGCTCAGAGTTCGCGTAATTTACTCTCCAGGTTTTGCAATAGAGTACCGGCCTAACTATGGCAACAGATTTCAGTAAAATTGGTTCGTAATGTTTTAGAGTGAGAATCGGTGCAAAAGAAATATCTTCCGAATATAATCGAACTTCAGTCTTTATGTTTTGATAATGAGTCGCTTCGAATGTTAATCAAGCGCGAACGTACGCACAGTACACGAAGAGGTAGGGGAGGATCCAGGGGGGATCGGGGCGATCGCTCCCCATAAAACCTTCGACAGTAACTTGATTTCACCATGATTTTGTACAATCCGGAAAACAGCATTCGCGATATAAGGCCATTTTGCCGTCCATTACTTTGTCACAGCAGTGTTGTAAAGTATACTCCATCCCTCTTACAGTAGCTCGCGAAGCAGTTCTGAGACTTGACTACCAGAAACTGAAATTTTTTTGATGACAATTACTCAAAAAGAGTTCTATAAACATTTATCAAAAATTCAATTTTGTTCTTTATACAGGACATCAGAGAGCAAGACAGTAATCAGGAACAACAGTCGAATGCTTCTGCTTCTTCCCATGAGCATTCAAGCGTGACCAGCCTGGTTGTCGATTACGTCAGCGACATCGGATGTTTCCTCTCCATTATAGGATTAGTTTTGACGATTGCAATACACCTTTCATTCAGGTTAGGTTTTTACGTCCTTTTTGAGATTTAACAGCAGCTGGAAATGTTTCTGCTGTTTAACATTTAACCCCAGAAAGTAGGATTGCGGAGTCGGAGGTAAAATATCCGACTCCAACTCCGGCCTTTTCAAAATTTCCGACTCCGACTCCCGGCTCCTCAACATAAAGTGAATGAAGTTTGGTTGTCAATTATTTTGTAGCAGCTAATACTCAATGGAAATCGTGGTGCACAGCAAGAATTCTCTGTTTTAACAAAAGTTTCATAAGATATTGTACCATTTCAACAGGAATTCCCAATTTTGGTTCTGATCAGAGTTTGGATAAGTTTTTATCTTTAAATTGATTAAAAATGTTCTAATTTTGTGATAAACGTTTGCTTCACATTTGCTTTTTTTTCTTGGAATCAGGAATCTTCGCCGAAAGCGACCCCAGCAAATTCTTACACATTTAAGCGTTTGCCTCCTGTGTGCTTACACGGTCTTTGTGTTCGGCATCAACGCAACAAAACGCTTTCGTCTCTGTGCGTTTGTCGCTGTTTTCTTGCACTATTTCTGGCTTGCCGCTTGGTTTTGGATGGCAGTTGAAGGCTACACTATGTATTCAATGCTTGTGAAAGGTGAGACGGTTGCGCTTTCCAGTGAATTAAAGTGAGTAGAGCCGAACACTGGCCGACTGAGGCGATTTTGCAAAGAGTTAAAAAGCTGCAAGCTGCACCGGCGTCCAGCAACACGGACTGGCAGGTGAGGTTGTGGAACCAGGTCCGCTGAAAATTAAACGCAACCCACTTTGCCTGTGCTGTGCTTTCCCGCCTGCTAATCTGAGCTGACACTGAATTGTCGCAGTGATGCGAACAGCGGATGATTGGTTTATAACCAAGTCTTGTTTGGTGTCTTACGGAATCCCTGCAGCTATTGTTTCACTGTCTGCCGGATACTGTCTAATCCACGTCGACGCCGAAACTTGGGAAGTCACTCACGCGTAAGCTGTTTGCACGCTTGCATGTGACCTTTACGACGGGCCTGATTATTGTAATTGGTATCAAAAAATAACAGAACGTTATCAATATCCAGGCACGAAGTCCATGCCAGTCTTGATCAAACTGACCGCGATCTGCTGGCGAAACACTTTGGTTTAACTGACAAGCATCTCTCAAACTACACTCAACACGTTGGGCACAGTAAGTGTGGCTCGGTAGTTACTGGGTGCTTTTTGTGCTTTATCTGTCAGAAGACATTAACATCCTTTGTTCATTGCCTTTTCAAAAGGGTGGCACTCTTCTTACGTTCGTAAAAACACTTGCTGGATACATGGTTCTCCTCTGCATTACGGGTTTCTTCTTCCGGTGGGAATTATCATCGTTTTTAACTTTGGAACATTTTTTTCTATCCTGCACGCGCTTACCAAAGGGAGAAGAAAGGTAAGTGATTCGTTTCTATTCGACAACTGGTGATAGTCTATACCTGACAAAAAGTGGAGTTGCGTTTAAACTTTGGATTTTAGATTTTGAAAATGGTTAGATTTATGCTTGGGTTGCAAGGTGGTTATACGAAGTTTTTGTGTTTTCTATGTTTACGGGATAGCAGAGGTAGATCCCAACATTAGTTAAAAAAGATTGGTCTGTGAGAAAAAAATGGCACCAGTGTGAAAAATAGTCAAGCTCACCCTCTTGTACGAAGATCTAAAATCGTTGTACCTCCCTTCACATCATACTGGGTATCACCAGGAAATGATCTGTAAAAGAACTTGACAAGGATGGTGACTGTTTCAGATATATTTGCACCAAACTTCCAAGCATAGGTGTAGGAGCAGGCAAATTTTTGGGGGTGTGAATGATTTTTTCCCAAATTTCCCCAAACTTGCCCAAAAAACTCCAAAGAAAATGACCTTCCAAAAAAAACGACTGCGTTCATTTTCATGTTGGGCACATTTTTTCAAATCTAAGCACTTCAAGCACCATTTTTGGACAAATTTCCCCCAAACTTGCCCGAAAAGAACAAAATAAAAACACGACCAGAAAAAAATAACAAAAAGCACGTCTGCGCTTTGATTTGGGGTGCCACTTTTGTAAAATCAAAGCACATACAGCAATTTTGCGATGGTTTTCAAGCATTTTGCCCAAATTTCCACAGATTTTTCCCGGATTTTCACTTTAGTAAAGTTGATTTCGCCGGACACATACGCTGTCTTGATCAGTAAAAATGTCTGATGTTGGAGTTACTCACTGACCACCTTGAAGGTGATGATGAAACCTTGAAGGTGTGGATAGTGTTGCGCTTGGGTTAGCCAATTGCAACAGTTACCCTCAGTTGACCTCAGGGCTTTTGGCACAATGTTGCATGCATGGAAATATTATGAAACGTATAATGGGGATTTATGGAGACCTCTCCAGAAAACCAAGTCAATGCACGCTGCAAGTGAGCGGCAATACATTGCTGCAGGTGGAGAAGTTCAAGTAACTAAGGGTGGTGTTCTCGTAAAGTTTTATTTAAATTGAATGTGGCGACAAATTATAAATTATTTGTTTTAGTTTTCTTTTGAATATTAATTGTAGAGAAATTCGAGACTCTAAGGCGGCAATAAAGAGTTTTCAACAATTTTAAACCTTTGCAGAAAATTGCTCTTGATTTTTTCTAAAACGTTCCCATTCGACTTTTAACATTCGATGGATCTTAGCATCCAGGTTATGCATACCTTAAAGTGCTTAAACTATTTGTGTTTTATAGAATGATTACGAATACCAGCATATATCAAAGCCTGGGTTTAGTAGTTAGTAAATGATAGATCTCGTTATTCAGATCTGAAGTTACATCAACACATAATTTGCGCATTTTCTTTTGAAGATCCAGTCAACTGTCAAGAAACAAACTTTCTTGCAACAGTTAAGAAACTTGATCACGATGAGTGTTCTTCTTGGATTGTCTTGGAGTTTTGGTTTTCTTGCTATGATCAGTTCCCACCCAACTTATGTGCAAGTTTTCGAAATCATTCACACTCTGCTTACGTCAATACAGGTGCGCTGGAGCGTAACAACTAAGCTGAGAATATTTTCAGCGCCTGGAATAAACTATACCTTTCACGTCATAAACTACACCTTTCATGTCATAAGCAAATAACGAAAGTGGATTTTGATGTACAACGTTTGATCGCAACCTTGATTACTTCATACAAAACCAAGAAGCCTTGGCAATCCTTGCAATCGCAAAATATTTTGCATTGTTTCATAATTTACTGTCATGAACGACGTATAAGCGTTATTTTCCACAAAAGCAATGGCTGCCGATATCTGCAATATTGTGTAGGCCTATTTTTCAAGCCTCAATTCAAGTCGAATACACAAATATTTTTAGGGTTTCTGTTGATTAATTTACTTCGTTACAAGAGAATCAAAAGCGTTTAACCTAATGATAAAATTAACGGCCGGAGCAAACGAAATAAAAAACGTTTCGCAATCATTTCGGTAACCATTGCTACCGCCATGAGTCAATGAAATGAGTTTACTTTGTGATCAGAAGTATTATATAACATGAACCTGCCTTCAATTTTATATTTCGCACAATTCGGTCTTACTGTGCTCACCAAGCTCCAGGTCAAGTAGCATTTAGAGAGGCTAATGACCAATGGAAATGTAGTAAATATCTTGCTAGAAGCAAAATAGTTTGATTGAATGAGCATGATGATGAGGAGAAGTAGAGCCCTCTGGAAACTTTTAAGCTTTTTAAAGCCGTGGCAGTGAAAATTCAAATTTGAAACTGTGATTGTTTGTACTCATTTCATTACGAAAACTTTTCTTATTTAAAGTTCTATTTTGAGTTAGTACTAAGAGCAACACGTTGAGAATTTATTTCAGATTTTACGACTTCTTTAGATTTTATATCTTTGTTATTATGCAAAACTTTTTTATACGCAGGGTTTTGTTTTGTTCNTACTGTTCTGCGTTCGTCATGATCTTGTGAGAGTTACGTGGATGAACAGTTTGAGAAGAAGATTCCCGTGTTTAAGGGACTCAGCGCCACACAATGTCTTATCGATGAATAACTCGTGCGTAAATAATGATAACCTTAATGACCGAAAATCCAGAGAAACTGGATCTTTTACGTCATCAGCCAAACATCCATCAGCCAAAGCTTCAAAAACAAGAATCAATAGAAGTAAGTTTGTGATGGAAATGAAGTAGATATCATGAAAAGCCGTCCGCACCACCATGGCCACTCTTGCGTGTCAAATTTTTATAATCCACTACGTATGCCTCACAGTGCAAGCAAGAAAAATTATTTCGGTTTTGACCTTGTATTTTCGCTCTTAAAAGTGTTTACTTGGTATTATTTTGCTGAAACATGCTCGCAAATTTAGTTAATTCGTGATAAATTTGAAGTTTACGTGCTTAGGAAGCGAAAATGTTTCAAACTACTCTTCTACCACATAGCTAAACTTTCATAATGTTATTGTGACACAGTGTCACAGTATGGATGAATTTATTGGAGTTTGTTAAATTTTTGTTCTTAAAAGTGATGCAATTGTGCAAACCAATCTGTGCAGCGCGGACTTTGAGATGTAGCTTTGACCGCTATGAACTTGTGCGACACAAAGCGAGAGGTTTGTGACGTGAAGACATTGCATCTGACGAATGATCTGTGACGTAAAACTTTTCGGCGGGCCTTCGTGCTTTGCAGCTTTTCAGAATCTTAATTATGCTCCTCTTCCAATAACGCAGGTTTCGAATAAGGAACTCTCTGCAGATAGTCTGCCTTTGAATCGCCGTACTTTTTATTCTGGCATCAATTGGATTTTCAACTGAAGTGTTTAAAAAACAAGGTTCTGACCGGTGGTAAAATTTCGCGAGGCCGCTTGACCTTGCGCTATTGACGTTATGAAGTTCATTGGCTCATTCTTTGCAACAAAAATACAGTTTTATGACTTATAATAAGAACAGTGAAACACGATTCAAGAAATATTTCTTCGAAAAATGCTGTTCTTTTTGCTACTCATGTTGTTTCGTAGCGTTTGCCACCAGGTTTAAAATCAAACAAACAGATGAATAAGCTCTTCTGGTGATTATATTTTATTATCAGCCAACGTTTCGCCCACCTATTCAAGTGGCCTTCTTCAGGGCAATGTTTTTAACCACAAAACGTGTAGCATACCAATAACAAGAAACAACGAGTAGTATGACGTACAAAGACAAAAAACGCAAAGCTGGCCAACTCG
>JGI24158J21664_10001346_pt1 | contig 27378 bp, 17 predicted proteins | sample Ectturendosymbi3_FD_21664 | JGI IMG/M metagenome (IMG submission 21664) | reverse complement strand
TACTGTGCTTCGTGACCAACAAAACATTGTGCAAAACTAGAAAATCAGTGCCCCGATCTTGAAAATATTTTGATCCTCTTCTTCTTCTTCTTCTTCTTCTATTGTTTGCTTTGTTGAACAAAGGGCTTTAAACACATCTTCGCATTTGTGTTATTGCAAATGTGTGCATGTTTGAAAGAACACATGAAAGCGGTAAACGACTGTGTGTTTTATGCTCTTTGCATGGTTTGCCCGGGCAGCGCTGTTAGCTGGAATCACCAAGACTGCATCAGGCAAAGCATGCAACGAGTGCAAAACGCTTGGTCAATTGGGACTAATTGGAACTAGTCTGTGTTTAAATGCTCGGACACAAATGTAGTTTTCCAAACAGCCATTTTCTTTATTCTGGTCGTAAGAAATAATAAAAGGTCCTCAGGCACTGACGGCAAAACCGGCGACTGCCTTTCCAGAAATTGTTTATATTATCGTTATCTTGAGTTACGTTTCTGCTAGTACCTGTTCTTGAGTCGTCTGAACTTGTGATTGTTGTTTTTTCGCTGATTTCCTCATGGTAAGAACGCTGCTTGTAAAGAACTACCAGATTAAAATACTCGAAAAAGTGTGGTATATTCTCTTAGTTTTGTGTACTTGATTTAATTCATTTCCCATTCAACTTGAGGCACACAAAGACAATTGAAAATATTAATGTGTGAAAACGAGCCACGAAAATAGAGAGAGTCGGAGCCACACTTGAAAACCAAGAGCTCCGGAGCTTGAGCCGGAGTCATGTTCATAAAACGAAGAGCTCCAGAGCTGGAGCCGGAGCCAGAGCCATGTTCATAAAACGAAGAGCTCCATAGCTGGAGCTGTGTAATTTTACGACGGCTCCGCAGCTCTGGTAAGAAGGCAAAAATGCTTGCAAAGTTTCCAACGCTTAACCGGATCGCCAAAGGCAGGGATTTGGAGCGTGGCGTGATGAGAATGTGTCGGTGTTGTGACCGCGGAAGTTTCCCAGAACACAACACGTCTCTCAGCCAGTCGGTTGTCCTGGCCGACGCTCGCGAAGCCCAGGTCCGGTTTGGTGCCGACGTTCCATCGTTGAGAGAAGAAACTGTCTACTCCCTTTGGGTTGTGCAGCTTAAGGTTACTGGCTGCAAGGCCATGCTTCCTGCTCAGGACTGACTCAGCTAGTGAAAAGTTGGGAATCACTAGTCCGTTTACAGTTGTGCAGTGGTTCTCCTGTAGGACGATGATGAATGCTTTGTTGTTATAGGCTACCTGCTCGATGACGCTGATCGTATTTGCGGTGAGACCCTCGATGTTCAGATGCAGTATGTTGAATCTTGGGTCATCTTCGGCAGCAGTGCTGCAGCGCCTCAAAAAGGGCGTATTACTATCCAGCCCGCGCAGACTGTAGAAGTGGCTGCTCTCATAGCGACGAGTTTAGTAAGCATTTCAGAAATGCCGCAATAGGGAGGGTCACTTGAAGGCCTTGTCATCCTCCCCAAGGTCCCATGAAACCACTATCTCAAAAAACTACAACGTCGGCAGCAATGTTTTGTAAAGCGTTCGACATTCGAGATTTTCGTAGATAATAAGCTCCAATGGCCATGGCTTTTCGATATAAGGGTCACGGTCCGACCACTTACATAACAATTCATCATTATCCGTGCACGCACACACTTTCTTTGCGGACTGTTTCGTATCAATGTTTTGACGTGTTCCTTTACTAACCCATTTGACACGGAGCTTGACCAGGGATATCTAGAAACTCTAACGCAAATAAAAGATGATAATCAACAAATTCTTTCATAGTGATAAGGATAATCGTACAGACCATCTTGTAGAGAATTGAAGGCTTTGGGTTTGCTGTGACCTTTTGAGGAGTCTGCATGTCGTGCTCTGCTTTCATAACTTTGTGATGATTCGACTTGCACATATCCACATCCCAACAGTGAATCTCCAGAAGATGACGAAGTTAAATGAAATCACACATTGTTTTAATAGAAAATCGATTTCACGTAATTTACGCATCTTCAGTCCTGTAATTTGCAAGCAAAAGCTCACGAGTGAAAAGATAATTGACTAAAGCAAGCCGTAGAGAAAGTACCCGAGCTGTAGTTTCAAACACACGCTATGACCATGATGCTGGTTTCACCGCANCGGAAAANCAAAACTAACGCAATTACGGAACGGCTAGCTGCAAGCAACCCGGCGATGACTCAAGCAAACATTTTTGAGCCAAGCAATCGTCTGCGGCTTGCTCAGCTGATAACTGCTGGCCACCGCTACTGGGCTGTTGTGAATGACGTAGCCTGTTTTATTTTTTAAGAGTTTTCTTGCTCAACCAGAGAAGCGCTTAAAAACACCATTTTATATGTGCGCATAAAACGAGCTGAAATTTTTTCTTGTCCACAAACGTTGAAAACCCCTTTGNTTGCTNCGTTGCTACCATCAGTTTCGGAGCTCTTTCAAGATAGTAGCACAAGCTTGTGGTAATGAAGCAAGATTTTGTAAAACGTGGATTTCGTANAACGNCGAGAGCTTGACTCAACCAAACAACTGACACACTGAAATATTTTGAAGTAAAATGAATAGAGGTCAGCCCAAGACTGAGGAATGGTTCAATTATTTGCATAGGGGGGATAAAGAATTGGTTTAAATCAACCCTAAAGACTGATGTCTATAAAACCAATCGAAACGTTCGTTGCATTTTGATACCTGTACTTGGGAAATATCCAGTCAACTCAAATTCTGCCTGCATTTGATAAATTTGATATTCCTCAAGGCTTTCTGATGTACTTGTTTGTTACGCGTTTAGTTCGATATAGCTACTGTAATCTAATGGCCATTTTTTTCTTTTGCAATCGAAACAATATATTTTTGTAAATAAAACTGATAAAAACCCTCCCAGCAAATGGGATGAAAATCCTGCGGTTTAGATGGTTGCGTGTTTTGTTAACCAATCGCTAGATTTCATACAAAAAATCTACAAAAATATTTAAACATTTTCTCGCTGATAAATTCTGGTTTCTTCTCATGTTGCCACCACAAACAAAGGGATAACGGAGCCGAAAGCTTTTTGTTCTACTTCGTTGAAATCTGTCGGAATCTTAGGCTAATGGCTTTTTGCGCTCGCAGTTAATATGCAAGTGGCTGCTCGGGCCTCTGATTCAGATGAGGCCTTATCAGCAGCTGTCTGCTTATCAATATTTATTAATAGCTTTGTCTGGAGAGAAAGGCCGTACTTCAGTGGGCATTGAGCGAAGCTGCAGGGAGATCTCGCGTAGACATTGAACAGGTCGCGAGCAGTGGATTAAGTTAAGCACTTAGTTTTGGTTTGTTTGCATTTGCTGTCACCAAGCTTTTTATGATCGGGTTTATTTAAATTTCAGTTGGTTGCAATCTCTCAAAATGAAGCGAATTTTAGGTAGTTATGAAAGTGCAATGGACTTGCAGGAACATGGAAAGGATAAAACAGTGGATTTAATATAGGCTAAGCAATGATCAGTTTTCGAAGATTACAGATTCACAACTCTTTTAGACTTATAAGGCATTGTGTTTGCTGATAAAATCCATACCTTTCGCCAATTTACGTAAAAATCAACGCAATCAAATTATCGTAAATGCTGGCTTTCTACTTCCACAAGCACTCTGATGCAGTCCCGTCGCCAAGGGGAGGCTTTGGTGGGCCTAACCTCCCCAAACAAAACTCCAAGCTCCCCCAAATTGAAACGTGAAACACTATAAATCAGTTGAGTTTTTGTCAATTTTGGAATGTCAAGCCCCCCCGCACAAACGCAAAGCCCCCCTATTGAAAACTTTCTAGCCACGGTTCTGCTCTGATGTTTGAACCACTCTTTTCCTTGACCCAATGCTTGACTTCATATTTAGCAGTTGACAAGCACTTAAGTACAAAAGTATGTTTGCTTTAAATGCAACTCCATCTACTCCTAACAAATATGTGGGATGATCTGTTGGCTGTATTAGGCACACAAAATCACGTTTGGGGTTGAATTAAGCCTACCGCATGTCACACAAGCGTAACTTTCAAATATTGCATCATTCAAAAATGCTTTGCACTAACCTTCAGGTGGTGGTTCGACCTCTTGTTAGGCCTTCTTTCTTTACTCATACCTCGTTACATTTTGTTCAAACTGAATCCAATACTTCCATCACAGTTACTAGCCTGTCAACTAGGTCTGATTGTTATTAAAATTAATTAAAGCTTCCAAAAGATTCTTCCTAATTCCGTGCTTAACGTTACTTTAAACTGGGTTTTAAGGGAGATTTTCCTGCTAGAACTTTCCTATTTCAAGAATCACTTTTCAGAGCTCGAAAACACATCCGACCAGTAAGGGGCCCTGACCGACACTAACGCCAAAATTTTTTTTAACAATCGATTGCAATTCTTTCACAATCGAAAACAATCTTCAACAAACGATTAAAAAAGATAATACTAACAAATTTTTATTATTTAATACAAATATGAGCGATTTTCGTCGACACTCTCATGACGCTGAGCAAACAACTCCACGACAGATTCTCGTCATGAAATAACATAAAATGTTTTCCGCAAAAAAGTGATTCAGATGCTTTTACAATTTACTGTATTTCAGTGATTTTCGTGAGTTTGTTTATCAAGTTAAAGGTTTGGGCATTTTGTGTTTATATAAACTATGTCGTGATGGACCATAAATGCTTTGCAACAATCGAAAATGATTTATTAGCTACGCTAAGTATTAAGTTCTTTGCAATGCTGGGAATTTAATAACTGTAATAAGAAGAAAATCAACAGATCAAGGACATTTCTTACATTCAAACTATTTCTTAAGAAATGCGACGACCTTGATTCGCAAACATGCAACGGTGGTGTGAAAAACTGAGACTGAATACCATTGTGACGTACAAAAACACTGAGTCTTAATGGGAAAGTAGCAAATAACAAAACCTACTATTTAATCACCAAGCTGGGCGGTCCTGAGCATGAGGGCCAACTGGAAAAGGTGATGGGGTTGCACTTCGGGAGTTTTCCAGTTTTGGTGAAACTGCATGCCCGCTAATCATTATATTTCCCAGGTCAGGTCAATTCTGGCCAGGAGTGGTGACGGCTGGCGAGCCCCACCAATGCATCAGAATACTGTAGTCTTTGCAGACGGACAACTCTTCAGCCATGCAAGTCAATCAGTCTATGCGTGTGGGACCGATAAGCAAGTGGAAAATACTTTGTCCGCTCTGGCAATTCCTGCAGATTAACTTGAACCCAAATTAATAGCCACGTCTTCCTTGCAAAAATGTACGGATGCGAAGAATGGTCTCCAATCTACATGATGGCTAGGCAACTTAGTGCCCTTAGCCTTAACCCTCGCCTGAGCTTGCTTCGGAAAATTTTTTAAGGCGATCATCCTCTCTCGTAGAAGTTCTACAGTACCACTTTACCACTACTGCGTCAAAACCAGCTGCCAGATGATGTTGAAACAACAGTTGGTTTTACCTATCCTCCACAACTTTTACCATTTCTCCACAACTCTCAGCAAAGGTGACTCGAAATACTGTATTGGCAGGATTGTGATCGCTACAAATATACTTCACGCGTATTGGCAGTTGCTCACCCAAATCGTAATTTCGTAAGGACTGATTTAACCAAGTGCAATATTTCTTCTGTATTCTTAGAACGTGTCAATTTCAATGTTTGTGTTAGCAGAAAGAACGATTATGAGTGGCCGAGCCGATTTGACAAACACTGATTTTTATTTGCATTAATATTGTGTGGAGACCGGTCGGGTAGGCTGAAGATCATTGAAAACGTATTGTTGATCAGTTAGTTTCTAGAACGTGGTAAGGACTCAAAAAGGGCTCACAGAAATTCGCCGAGTAACAAGCTCACGGAAATATCTGTCAAGAAACGATTGCGATTGAGTGCATACAGTTATGCCAGACATTCACCAGCGCACGAATCATGAATGAAACCGTGTTCAGAGTATGTTATGTCAAACTTTTGTTATGTTGAATCGTGTTTTAACGGATTATGTTATGTTGGATACAGCAACGATTTCCTGATGGTATATAATGTCAGAAGCACTTCACGATTAAGTGCATGGAGCCAGGATCACTTTGTAGTGTATGTTGCCAAACCGTTTTATAAATTGCATAAAAAAATGCAAATGGCTGTAGCACTGTGGATGCTATTTCGTTGTTTTGACAAAACGTTTCAAAAGATTGTGACTGGGAGGAACAAGAATAGCCGTATTTATAATCAAACGGAGTTCCGCACGAAAAAGCCTGTGTTTCATTCGGTTCCAAAATTATAATCTCTTTCACGTCACCTTTTAACTCTTGTTCTAAAAGAATTCATGTCTAAACTCGGTGCAAACCTTTGCTTTAAAATTCAGTTATTTACGAGCTGTTGTAACTTTATGAATACTAGTGCGCTCATTTCACGGAAATTCGCAGTTACAAATACACAGCTTTGGGCATGTCACAGTATGCCAAAATCACGATACATCGCTGTTGTCAGTAACGTTCACAAAAAAGAGTGGGTATTCCCCAGGGCCGCAACCAGCTGGAATATTCGGGGGGAAAATTATTGTAGCTCGTTGTTGTACCTAACAACTAAAAAAATTATTGACGCTTTCACAATTTTTTTCAAAATTTCCGGTGGGCAATTGCCCGGTTTCTCCCTGGTTGTCGGCCAGGTACTCCCGACACAAACGAAATATGTCTTACCATCGCAAGGATAGTTGAGGGTTTTTTTCAGTTAAGAATCAGAACATGATGAAACATAAGTCGACAATTTGGGGCACATTAAAGCAAAGAAGGTCGACTCTGTAGTATATTCATGGTCCACACCGGCTGCTGACAAACGGCTCCGTCGTCGATATTTGTAGTGGGCCGCAAGAGGTTCCACAAATCGTTGATACACGCTCCTGAAAATTGTAACCTTTACTGTACAATAAATTATGTAAAACCATTTTTAGGTTCTTGTGTTTGACTAGTTGTTCATGAGGTGTCAAAATAGCAAAGTGGTCCACCGGATATTTTTTAAAAAAGATGGTCTATGGACCAAAAGAGTTGAGAACCACTGGTTTATAAGAACATTCGCAAGTTTTCGTTACAGTTTGAAGTGTAAGCTCGGCTATGTGGAGCATAGGCGTAGCAGGGGTTCATGGCTCGCCAAATTTTAACAAAATTTTGATATATCTTGTCATTTTGTGATTTGAGAAGTGGTGTCCCAAACAAAATACGTTACCAGTGGCGATTCTAGAATTAAAAAGTGTGGGGGGTGTGCACTGCATGACCAAGGAAAAAGTTGGGGGCCACNTAAATGTCTATCTTGCATGGTGATTTTTCGTTGTTTTGAAGATTAAGTTGCTATGATTAACNCTATNAAATCCAACACAAGCTTGTGAATATCGTTAAATATGAACTAACGTTATTATTTACTAGAGACAACTAAACGCCACTGTAGATGCAATCACACACNTATACTGCTTTNTCGAATATTCTGTGCTAACCATGCAACTTCCACAGCACTGCACATGTAAAGTGAAACACCATTTCCGTACACCATTGCGCCGACGCCACGTGAACGAAAACAGCTCCACGAAAGTGAATGCAGTTCACATGAAAGCGAAATGGTTCCAACCAAGAATTCCATCTTGACACAGAGACAAGTAGGCTGTTGATAGCCAACTAGTTTCACCAAAATATTCTTACTCCAAAGCACATAAAAATAAACCATCAGCCAACGGATTGGTGACTACTGACTAATCGGTTTTTGTGGAAGCTTACGGACATTTTGTGGTTGCGGTTTAATCATAACAATGTTATGCAAATACTATTACGAGTGTCATGCCCATCTGCAGCGTGACTAGGGTGAGGATTATTCCATGCAGTGTGCAGTTAAAAGCAGCGAGGTTTCGGCACCAGTTGCACCTAAAGTAGCATAGCAGCGCCACAGGTAGGTGTGCTTTGGCGTTTAGAGCGTGTATCTAACAGCAAGATGTAACACGAGGCGTAAAATTTATTTTGCAGAATATTACCAACAAAGCCGTAAAGACAAGCGGATGGAATGCCTTAATTTTTTAGACCTTGGAGTTCTAACTTGCTAGTGAGTGTCGGCCAGACCACACGCCAAAGAATCAACTACTTTTATGTCAAATAAGCAATTTCAATGAGTGAGCACAGAGCGCCTACTTATTAGTTCCATTTGGCGATGGTATATTTTTACAGCGTATTGTGTATTGCTCACATATTAAACTTTTTAGCCAACTTAGGGATTGGGGGTCCCCTAAATGTTGGGGGCCCCTGACTGCAGCCCAGTCTGTACCCCCCTTAATCCGCCACTGGACTTGGATACCAATGCAAACCGGTCTTTTTGAATTACCTTTATTAGTGGCGTCAAACGTATTTTAGGGCAATATGCTTTTANATCCACTGCGATCTGTCATGCNATTATGAGATCGTTTTTCACGAAAGCCAGCAGAGCTAACTAAAATGGCAACAATGTCANAGCAAATGCATTTCGTTCATGTTTTGTTTTCGAATTGTTGCTTCAGCAANAGATGTACATTCCATGTACATGTATTTACGCAAGCTTCGTCTGGAAACGTGATCGTCATTTAGATTTTTATTAGATTCATATCGTGGGACTTGAGTTGCCACTCCCAAGCGTAAGAAGAAGCATTCTAAAGTACTTGTAACCAGGTCGGGAATACGTTTCAGACATTGTTTTTTCTGATCTACGAATAACCAAACCTGTGTCAGACACTAGTGGGCAGCATATTTTAGGGCAAAAATGGAGGAACCGGGGGCCGCATGGGCCTAGCCCCCTACTTTTCGGGCGGACCTGGTACACCATTTTTCAATTTTGAATTTTACTTTAATAAGTTTAAGCAACATAATTAGTATTGGGCCCATTATTAAAGTAAACCGTTTAATGAAAAAATCTTGGCAGATGTTTAGCAGTATTTTGGTAGTATTATTTGTAATATATTATTTGTATATGGCAGTGAATTTGGCAGAATTTCGTAAATGTTTGGCAGAATACACCGTGCACAATCTGGACACACTGCAGTGTAGATAAGGGTAGCTGAAGGCTTATAAGACATTGCATAAAATTGCTTAAACATGATGACAAAAGTTGAAAAATTAATTTCGCAAAATTTCAATGCTTGTGACGTCACAGTGCCAATTCAAACTACACAATTTTTTCATATTTTTTTGACGTGCATTTGGAGCCCCCCCCCACTTTGAAAAAGGCTTCTTCACCACTGCTTCAGGGCATACCTTTCAAATTCTTTTTGTAGATATAGGAGATTGTTCGGAACACTAACAGTGTTCTCAGCTATGTGTAGCTTGTAAAAAATGAGACCCATCTTTCGAGACCCGTTTCAAACGTTTTCTGAATTAATGATATAAAGCGCTTTTAAAATGTGGTTATTCCCAAAAAGATCGCATATTTCGACCCAAAAAATAGCCATTTTCTTGGCCAACAAAAGGTAACCACTTTTTTGTGATACCAAACGATTGTCGCAGTCAACCTTAGGTATTTAAACATGTAAAGGCCTTTTGGCGTCCTCTATTTGACTGCCCCCTCCAAACGCCTTGTCTGGATCCGCCACTGCGGTATGTGCGAGTCTGTTTTGAGGGCAGTGTGTTAAAATAAATAGCCTAGTCAAAGCCAATGTGAAGATAATCATGTTTTTGAATTGGCAGATAGAATGATTTACGTTGCCAAAAGATTAAATTGTAGCTTGCCTATGCAGTTTTTGCGAGAAAGCAAATCGATGGTAAGAGTTCTTTTATGACAAAGTTTGGAAAAAGAGCTTGCAGTTACTTATACTCAAATAATTTGGCCAGTTAACAAGATTTGATGCAACACATCAACGAATTTTAAGCTAAAATTTTCAGAAGTAATAACCTAAGCTCAGAAATTGTAAATGAAAGATGCTGCATGATTCATGGGAAGAAATTCATCCAAAAATAGAATCTGCTTAAAAATGATTGTGTAAAGAAATGATGATCCACATTTCCTTGAAGTTCAACTTTCAGTTTGCCAACTATTGACAATGCAATAAGACCACAGTAAAGGCGGCCTACTAGACTACATGCTAATCGGCCTGTGTTATTAACAGCAAAATCTGCTGCGCATATAGCACAAGAGAAGGCGACAGTTCGTTTCGCGTTGTTGTGGGCCCACTGAAGTGACGCTTATCGTTTTCTCCACCTGCAGCGCTGGTAGCTATAACCAGTGATCGCTGTAAGATCTTGACAAAGTTGAAATTGCCCAAATAGTATTTTCAATGCCCAAGGCTTTAGCTGCTTTAGACAAATTTCCTTTTGTTATCCATTTACCTTTACATTGCAATATTTCGTGACTATTACATCATACACGCCAAGTAGCGTTGAAACTAGGATGCAACAGAGTTTATGTATAGTGTATCGCCCATAGAACTCACGCAGTAAAACTGTAGTAAGCCGCTTGCAAGAAGCACTGTCGCATCTCACAGACATTTGACAAGGACCGGCGCCGCATTTTACTGCCAGGTGATTCATCGTATATAGGTCCGTAAAATTCTAGAACATTGTTTTTCAACCTTTTTTGTACTGCGACTCATTATAGCAACCCGCTATAATCCAGTGGCCCCCCATCTAAAACTAGAACAAAGCAAATGAAATACAGCTGTGTACATAAAATATCTACTCGCGACCCCTCCGGAAGTGGTTCACGACCCTCTGGGGGTCGCGACCCCGTGATGTAAACCACTGTTCTAGAAAACGTAGCCTCTTGGTTGGCGCAGTCCCTTCCCAAGCCAAGTTTGTGTGATACACAACAGTCCGCAGCGGTTAAATTCGGTGCGCTTTTGCGACGTACGCTTACTGCCAGTTAACATATTTTCGTAACAATTGCAAAAACATAAGCAGGGTTGTTTCACGTAATTATGACTATCGAGCACAACTATTGTAACTTGTATTTGTTACAACGGTTAATACAGATGGCTTAGTATCATTTCATTGCGGTGTCGTACAAACACAGTGCGATTTGACGTATTGTTTTCTGTCCGTTGGTGGTGTTAATGCGCTTGCGATCAGAAGTGCGATCAAGAAGCTCGAGGTTAGCAACGTTACAGAAATATAAGTTTGGTATGTACGATGGGATGAGGTAAAAGCACTTTGGCGTTCGGTGTGTAAATATGGTGCGCTTGCTGCATGAACTTGACAGCGAATGACGAAGCTCTGGCAACGTTGATTTGCAGGAAATTATTTGTTAAAATTGATTAGCCACATTACAAGGCTCGGCGGAGGGATTTACTTAACTCCTGCAGTTCAGTTGTGACCGCAGCAGTGGCGTACGCAGAAAATTTTCATGGGGGGTTCGTTCAGTGGCATAGCAAACAGTATGTAAAAACAATTAATATCCTTTGTGAAGGTAATAAAGTTTTTGTAAAATTTCAAGCTCAAGGGGGGGGTTAACCCCACCCCCTTGCGTACGCCCTTAGACCGCAGTATATATGCTCAGCAGCTGCAACGAGTCTGATTAGGCACCCACAGTTATAGGCTAATTCCTCCGAGCGAGGACATACTGTAAATACAAAATCATCAATACATATTCTCATGTACTTTGCTAACAACATCCTTATCGTAATGGAGGTGTGGAACAATTTTCATAGTTTTGAAATGTTGCACTCTTCTATGTGGAATTGCCTTAATTGGTTTTTCATGTGTTCTAGGCTATGCACCACCAAGTCAAAATGTTACAGAGCCTTTTATTTGCTGTCTTTATAAAAATTTCGACCAAGGCCTCAGAAGCTGGGAGCCCGTTATCGGTCTTCGTACCCCATGGTAAAATTCCTCAGAGGCCCTGGCTAAGCATCACCAAATCTACGATCAAACTCCCTATTCCAGTGCTTCTTAACCTTTCTCGGTTTCGTTCACCCCTGCCATCGATTGCTGCAATCTCATTCACCCTATTGTGAATGTAAGGCCGACGCAACAATAATCAGAGTACACCGAGTGTTCATTGTTAGATCACGGTATTTGCTCTACTTCTACTTCAGGGATCGCCAACCTTTTTGAAGCTAAGAGCTGCTCTTGTGTGCGGATTTAATGCGAAGAGCTACCAGTTTGATACACACTTCTGAAATAAAAATGTTGCTCAATTTACCGTTAATTATATTTTAGATATTTCGCAGTGCGAAGACACTGATCATGCTAATGCTATTTTTAGAAGGGCCACGGGCAGTAGCGTAGCCAGCCCGAAATCTTGGGGGAAATATTTAGACTTTCAGCGAGCAACACTATTTTGTTTGGGACAACGCCTCTCAAACCACAAAACAACAAGAATTGCTAAACATTTCGTGGGGCCATGGCCCCCGTTGCCCCCCTGGCAACGCCTGTGCCCGCGGGCGACCTACTTGGTCCTTGCAAGCGACCTGGTGCCCGCGGGCACCATGTTGGTGACCCCTGCTGTACTTTATCCACAAAATGCTTTCCGTCATGCAGCAAATTGGCTGCGATCTTCAAATATGGTTTGATTACAAACTCATCTTCGCAGAGTGTTTTTTTTCGTTTCATCATGACATGCGCTATTTGAAAAGAGGAAAGAAGGGGCTTTTGCTAGCAGTTATTTACGAAAGATGAATAGAGGGAGTTTTACTGTTTGCTGAAGTATTCGTGCTGTTGCTTAAAAAATTGCGGAGACTGATTCTAATAAATACCATGTTTGTTTTCTAAATGACCCCACAGTTTCGAAAAAGCCAAGCACTGCCATATTTAAAATAGCAATACATGCATTGAGGAGACGGCTCATGACTCGATTCTTCACTTCTGGGATGAAAAATCCCATGCCGGTGCATTAATATAATTATCATCCCACTTTCGCCTTTTAATTTTTGAAGGGAACTTATTTTCGACACTAACTTCGTTTTTAAACCTGGTTCTTCTATAGATTTACATTTACTTTTATCAAAGCAAAGTGTTGTTTGTACTTATTTCGTAGACATTCTGCAGGTCTTACCTCAGATATAAACGCGCATTAGCTGTTGGAACCAATACCAAACTGGTAACAAACAAATATCACAATAGGTTAGTTCTGTACGTCGATTCGTTAGGCCTGCATTTCGACTAATAAGGCTACCCTGATAAGTATCCAGATACCTGAAACATTCGAAAGTACGGCGATTCTAGCAGATAATTTTTGCACAGTAGTACAGAACGCTCATGCAGAGAGCCCAGCAGAGTTCCTACCACTGGATTGAATAAAACATGGAGTCTCTCGGTAAAATCTATCCTCATCACGTAATAGACGTGGCTCATTGCACCATAGCACGGTTTATCTGTAGTGATAAGTTGCTGTCTATTGAAGATGTAAAGTTAGAACGCTTGAAGTTAGCCATTTTATTCACTATTGATGATATTTTTTGGGTAAGAAAAACAAGACAAATGCATGTTACGAGTATAAGAGGATGCAACAAATTAGGAACAGAAATTTCATTAACCCTTCATTCACCCCTCTTCTTTCACTGACCCTTCAAAAATTTTATTCACCCTGTGGTGAACCATTCACCCGGTTAAGAAGCACTGCCCTATTCCATAAGATACAGCAGGGGTGTGTAACCCGTGGCCCACTGGCCAAAAGTGGCCCGGGAGCTGAAGTTTTGTGGCCCGTGGAAAGATCCATAACTTGAAGCGAGCACCACGAATTTTCAAGGGTATTGCCAATCTTTCGTGGGTGGACAGCGAATTGTCTAACCCGCAGAGCTTGACACATGCAGCTGTGGCCCGTGGGCCAATCTGGTTATGTGCATATATTTAGCTTTTGACTTACCCCTATGATATGGACTATGTGTCTGCGCCAAACGCGGAAACAAAATAAAAAACAAATAAGTTTTGTGGGAAGTCAATTTATGAAAAATTATCGTCACTGTGGTATTATGAAAATTCTCTATCTTCGGTAGCATACCTTCCTCCATCACATTTTATCGTGCATGCTAACATGCATATTACGACATCACATTTTAGATGGGAATTCCAAAAGAGTAAATTCCATTGATATGATGGTTTTCATCGCTCACAATGATATCAGTGACAACTATTTAGGTATTTGCTGTATTTACTATTGAAAAAATGAAGAGACTTCCCACCTCACCAGCAGTGCGTGTCTGAATGTCAGTTGGTTGACCAACATGGTTATGCGAATAATACGATGCACGCTTTCTCACCATCTTGGTATTTCTGATAGAATATGTGCTTGGTGCTTTAGGGCCTGGGCCGGCATCCACCCGTCGGTGGCCCGGCACCGGTCAGCGAATCATTCGCCCGCACAGAAAGAATGAATTATTGTTCAAAACAATTATAAAATCTATGTGAAGCGGGATTTTTGGCAGTGACAGCGACCAAGACAGTATCACGAAGCAGACTGGATGTAGGAAATACATTGCGGGCATTGTCCATCATCATCCCAAGATGGGACCGTCTCGTTGCAGTGAAACAAGCTCAAGCCTTCCACTGATTCAGCTTTATGGTGAGTTGCATTAAATTTACACGCAATTCAAATTCGTTGTTTCACTTCTGATGTATTTATCTGCCACAACTTTAAGACCAGTCCATCGAAATAATGCCAACCTTAAACCTGTCTGCAGCGCGAAACAGGCTATCGAGCATGCTTTGCGGCACTGGCGCTGACCGACAGCAGCAGCTGGAAGCGTCCAGCTTCAACTCCCGACTTCCATTGCTTCTTCGACGTCATACGTGTGATACGCTTCATAGTTTTCGTAGTTTGATCACCTGGGAATTGCAAATGGCTTTGGCGTAACTGTTTTTCGGTTTTGATAGGTTTCACGGCCTACGTATGAAGTTGTAGTGGATATTAATTATTTTCTTCTGCACTTCTTAATGTCTTGATAGTTACCGCTTTGATTCAGTCACACTTCTAACTCTAACGTACGGTGCAACACTTAGCAATGAAAAGCAAGGCACGACAAAATTACAATTATGCTTGTTGTTTCTATTATGCCTTTGAGAAAGGCGATCGCTTAGACAAGAGAATCATCATCATTCGATCTCGATGTCCACACCACTGTGGAGTGTGGAAAGCCTTAGTGCAGGTTTGGCTTGGTATACAGTATGTTGTTCGCTTTGTTGGTAGGGTGGTACAGTACTTGCCATCACATTTGATGCTCCGGTAAAGATGTAACACTGAAACAACGCACCAGTAACTACTACATTCGGTCGTCGTCATACAGAAGCGTTACATCATGGAAGAAGAATAGGGATTTGCAAAAAGCACCGACAATTGAAGTGAGCAAATAAAAAGGTTGGATTAAAAAAGTGCCCATCGTTCAACAAGTCATACAAATTGTTTCTAATCAAAGTATCGAATGTTCTGACGAAATAAATAAGTTGATGTGGGAGAACGCTTATGTTCCTTAGGATGTAACGCAAAATTCGATAGGTATCGTTGCAGTGACGGCTCGTATCGTATGTAAGCACTGCGGAACTGCAGCACCCCCTATTTTCACGCTATATGTCGTTTTCAGGTCAGTTTGTTGTTTTTCTTTGATATTTAGTTTTGCATGCACAACAAGTGTTGACAAAATGTGTCCTCCCTGCATAAAACGTTTTGCGCAAAACTAAACATTAGACATCTGTTTGTTTTTGTATAGGAAGTAGTGCAAATGACGAAGGCCTGGCTGGAGCTGTGGTGTGAATGCTTGCATCGGCTGTATCGCTGTAGAAAGTACAGGAAGGTTGTGACCTTTCAATCAAACCAACCTGGAAGTGTGAGAGTGAGCCCGGAGCTGTGGTTTCCGCAGCGCCGGGTGGCAAGTGCAGCCACCAGTGACAGGCAGAGATGCCGCTTTTGATGTTATAACATCAGATTTGATGTTTTCAGATATTCTTTTGATGTTTGATGTGTATGCTACAAATTTGATGTTGAAAGCGATTTTTTGTGAGCATCAGTTTTCTTATTTTTCAAGATTTTTTGCGAGACAGTTGTTTGCAAGTTTACTGACCATCTTAAGTTCACATTGTCATATTTTTCGTTTCTGCCTTGTAGGATACGCTAGTGCAGGGGTCACCAACCTTCATGTAACTGAGAGCTACTTCTTGGATACCGATACACGCTAAGGGCTACTAGTTTGATACACACTTCTGAAACAAAAATTTTGCTCAATTTACCTTTAATTATGTTATCAATAATGATGTGAATCTATGTGACGATACTCATCATCTTAATGATATTTTCAAAACAGGCCCGCGGGCGACCAACGTGGTCTTTGCGGGCGACCTGGTGCCCACGGGCACCGTGTTGGTGACCCCTGCGCTAGTGTTTTCTATGCAAAGTAGGAAAGGGTACTGTGTCGAAACAATGGTGGTTTTAACAGTTGCACAAGCTTGCGAGATTGGACTGAGGCGTAGAGGCGTAGACTGCAAAACAGGGGTTCAGACGGTATAAGCCTATTTTGAAGGCCATGCGTTAAACTAACTAAAATGGTCAAAGCCACTCAAAGCACATAGAGAGATTCATGTATTTTAATTGGTTAACATGATAACTTACGTTGCCAGAAAATTAAATTGTTAAGCTCATTTCTGCATTTTTTGTGAGAACAAAGTAATGATTCATTGATGGTGAGAGTTCTTCTTATGACGAAGAGTTTAAAAAAGGAACTTACACTATACTTACGCTTAAAACAATTTGGCCAGGGCAACGAAATTTGAACTAAGCATTTCAGAATTAATAAGCCAAGCTTAGACATTGCAAATATAAAGGGTATGATACAGGTAAGATACATCTCAAAATGGCATCTCCATAAGAAGGGTTGCATACAAAATGATGTTCCACATTTGGGCTATTTAAAATTCAACTTTCAGCTTGGCACCTATTGACAGTGTAATAATAAGACAAAAGTAAAACTGTATGGTACTACAGTGTAGACTAAATTCTTGACGGCGGTTTTTAGTGTTAGCTCGATCTGCTGTGCATGAAGCAAAAGAGAAGGCGACAGTTTATTATAGCGAGTTAATGTGGGTTGTTTATAATCATGTACAACTTTAGGTGGAGTTCTAAGACTTTGCTGATTTCTTTGTCTATATATCATGGTAATATAGCCTGCATCTGCATGTCTTAGTTTCTGTCAAAATAAAAAAAATCATGCCCTGTTCATTAGTTGCAGGTTATACGAAGAAAGTTTTGATAAGAGTCTTATGTCTCTTTTGATGTTGATGCTTGAAATTTGATGCTGAAGTGTGAAAAATTTGATATTGAAGCAATTGAGTCCAGTGGTATTACTGATGACAGCCAGCAGAATCGTTGTGTTAATCATAGTGTTGGTATGAGGCAGGGTAATTAAATTGCCGACTCTGAACTAAAGCTTTACAAAGCACCGTGATATGACACATTCTATCAAACTGGTAGTGAGTCTTACTTGCAGTGATGACATTTGGTGACCAAATTGGTATGTATATTTATTCTAGACAGCGGAAAGTTAAAGTGAAAAATAATGAGTGAAATAAACATGGCGTCGTGCTTGTTTGCGCAAGAATTTTTCTGTTGTGTGTACTGCATAAGTCACTTTGTACCTCATTGGTAGGTGGTGATTTTTACTGTGTGTACCGGTTTTAATATTACATGAGGTTGAATATTCTCTCTGAGGTGATCTTGTTGCATGTGGAATTGGTACAAGGTGATTTTCGGTTTGATTGGTAGAAAGTGTATGGGCTCTCATTCAGAACGCGCCTTGAGCACATGCCTGTCTTGACGTTTTCTCAGCCTCGGATCAGGAACACCACAGAACATCATTTTGGAGTACACCTACTGTTGTGAATTGCGTCAGAATTGAAATCAGGGTTTTAAAAGTTGGGCTCAAGTTCGCGCTTGAGTTCAAATCTCAAGTCGACTTCTGGAAAATACCGTTACACCGAAAATTAAGCCTGACTTAAATGCTGCCCTACAATTTAATTTTAGCCCATGTAGTAACTAGTGGCGGAACTGACAGGACGGAAAGTGCTGCGTACGGAGTCCCAGGGCTCCGCGAGAGAAACCTCGGGGCTCCGCGAGCTATTCGTTTACTTATAAAAATATTAAAAGAAATTTATTGTGGGGCTCCATAAATTATGGTCAATCTTTTCATGGGCTCCATAACACCAAAAGTTTGAGAACCCCTGGTCTATTGGTCCTCCTACGGTGGACAATGGGCCCCCTTCAGCTAAGTTTTGCCCCCCCCCCTGGCCCAAACCTCTAGCTACACCACTGGTAGTGACAATGTTTCAGCAAACCTTAAAGTATGGCTACTTTACTTGCACTTAATCTTTGAAAATTATTTCACGCAAATGGTAATCGATCACAGCATCGTTATGTTAGTGAGTGACGTGTCACAATTTGAAGCGCCGTTCATTCCCACTGTGTGAACAGGTGAGCGCTCACTGGAGCAGATATCCAGGCTCCATGGCACGGCGTGCTAGAGATAGTGTGGCTCCACTGCGACGAAGCTCAGCAGGTTGGATGCCTGTGAGGATTGGAANGTTGTCCGCTGGTGTAGGAAGCAGGCATCCAGTCACAATTCGCAAGGCGTCGTTGATGGCGGTGTCGATGAGGCGGGTATGAGCACGGCGGCACCAGACAGGAGCGCAGTACTCTGCGGTTAAGTGCACCAAGGCTAGAGTGGCTATTCGCAGAGTTGTTGCTCCAGCACCCCAGCCGGAGCCAGCAAGTCGCCTCAGGAGCGCGACGCGGATGTCAGCTTCTTAAAGTGACTCAAGGTGTCGGCTGTACGTGAGCGACCTGCCCAAAGTTGCTCCGAGGTATTTGGGCTCGGAAGCTAAAGCTCAGCATTACAAAAACGGTGTCGGCAGCCTTCCATCTCAACAAAAAGGAAGCTAAATGTGAGCTGAAAGTCAAATACAACAACGAAACCCTGCCCTTCTGCTCCGTCTGGAGGTATTCACCTGGTGTTGCCATGTCCTTGCTCAGCACCCCTTCCACTGCGTGGCAGTCTCCATCAGCATGCATGATTGCTAGGACGTCAGCATATGCATACTTTCTGGAGGCGGTGGATGGCAGGTCGGAGAGGTAGACGTTGAAGAGAAGGGGCGCCAGGAAAAAATCCCTTTGGGACGCCGTGCTTGAGGCGTCGTAACCTGCTTCTTATGCTATTTCCGGTGGTAATGGTGAAGCTGCGATTGCTAACCATCTCCATGATCATCAAGCGAACCGTGTGTCTGTCCGGCAGCAATTGCAGCAGCTTGCTGGTGAGGCCGCGGTGCCATACGGTGTCGTAGGGAGCAGAAGTGAACTTAGACAATAGAATGTCCGAAGCCAGCGGCTCATCCGTTCTAATTGCACATCAGAAGGGGCGTCGTTGTACGGAAAGTCACAAGAGGTGCTTACAATCTGTTACGAATGAGAACGTAAAATCTAAATATTTGAAACAGTTTTATTTTATACTTCGGTGCCTGCCATCCTGCCTTAGTAATTTGCCAATAAGGTAGGTAATAAGTTGTGATTGGAAAGTTCCCAATTCAAACGCACACACTACCATCCTTGACGAACACGCAAGTACAATGCACTTGCAAGTAAACGCCCAGATTTGTTTGAAAAGACACAAATTTGACCAGTTCAGCAACTGGTCATCTGTTCCGGGGAAGAAACTCGTTTGGTCTAAACCAGTGTTTTTCAACCTGGGGTTTGCTACTCCCAGAGGGGTCGTGAACCATTTTGAAGGGTCGCGAGTAGATATTTTATGTACACAGCTGTGTTATAACTGCTTTATTTGAGATTTATCTAGGGATCGTTGAGTTATAGTGGATTGCTATACTGGGTCGCGGTACAAAAAAGGGTGAAAATCACTGGTCTAAACTCACTACACCTCACCCAGAAAAACGTTGTTCGCAAATATATTACTGTGCAACTGGGCCAAACAAAGGACAACATTGCGTGAAATAAGCACTGCACATCGTCTTAATTCGTTCTTATACCGCGTTGGTATCAAAATACGAAGTCTCAGTTGCTTGGATACACCCCATACCAGGGGTAAGTTGTAAACCTACAGCAACACTGAGAAGAAAACCCACTACATTTCGACTTTTGTAATAATACGTTATTTCTGAAGTGGACTTGCTAAAGAAGATGACATTCAAAAAACGAGTCCTCTTTTCAAAATACAATAGTTTTTTTTTGAAAAAAACATGCTGGCAGTAAAATCTTGCAAAACAAGCTTTTTTCAAGTAGATTGTGCGTGTAACAGTAACTGAAGAGCTGACTTGTTGCATGCATACACTAGTGTAGCTTTGTGTACGTCACAGATAAAACAATTGTTTGCCAGTTAATATATCTGATGGCAGCAACCTCAGCTTGCGCAATGCATAGAATTTTTCCAAAATTAACTATTACTCCTACCACTGTAATTAACAGCAGATTTTTTAACGACTAACCACTCAGGCTTCATTTAAATTCAACTATCTTTTTCAATTTCTGAAGATTCAATGATGTCATATTCAGGTTTTAAACTTTCGAAATCCTTACAAGTGTTTACCAGGGCTCTGAATTTAATTCTGTTACGGCCTGAGTCGAAAAGTAAAATCTGATCTATGCATTCACCTAGACGTTTGTCAAGAACACTAAGGGTGAATGTTTGAAACATTTCCTTAATTCAAATTCATCGCATATTGGTATTTTGCATGGCGCTGGTACTTTACGCTTTATGACGTCGAATATGCTTTCAAGTGAAGTCTGTTTGCTCGTCTATTTATAGTTAACTTTTCCACCACTACTTCGTGACATTTGTAATGTTAGACCGTTTGCAAAAACACTCAAAAACTTGATATTTCCTGCGCGTTACAATAAAAAATGTATTCGCAGTTTTGGCAAGCAACTTTTATAAAACCATGTGATCTAAAATCCCAGAGAAGGATGGATAGCGTTGTAATCATATATGATCAAACAAACAAACAAATGCTAGAAAAAATACACTTTGCTAATCAACGGTAGCTTTGACTATGAATTTATGACCATTTCCGATAATATAGAAGCAGGCTGCTATCGTATCCAAGCCATTTCTACGATTTGTGTTATATTTCCGGTTTCATCACACTTTGAATGTTTTGCTATATTTTGTTAATCGTTCTTACATACTTTTGTTTATGCCACCATTTACTGTTCACATGACTGAGTGCCGGCAAGAAAATATCTTATTCGATGGACTGCGAACACTTTGTCGCAATTTCAAAATCTATAACGCATTTGCCCAGCAACTCGCCATTGCATGACAATATTTTCAGAAGACACCACTGGAGAAAACTGCAAGCAAGGGGCATTTGGAAAGCAAATGTCACATTATCTGATTGCAGTAAATTTTACAGCGTTGTATTGGCCCTTTCAGTTTACTGGCTAGAAGCATCAAATTATTATTGCCACAGATAAAAAAAACTACGTTGTCCAAACACATCCCCCTTTAACAATTTGTTAGTCGTATAAAAATGTTTGTTACAAAACGAAATTTACGTTAATTTTGGACTGTGCAAAAGTTCCCACTTGAGAAGTTTAGCAAATTCATTGGTGCTTCCTGGATGATCCAGACAGTTGTGCGGGAAATACCTGCGTCGCATCCGGTTTTTGTTATTGGTGTGCTTCAATCCTCAACGATCTGGGTATCGCAGCAAAAACAAATCCAGCTAAAATGAAATTCTGACCGGGTCTTCAAAACCTTTTATATTCAAGAAAACGACTGTAGGTGTTCTACGGTAGTTTTTTGTAGGGCGCCGAAAAAGGCGGACAGTGGGCTTTACGCTTACTCGGAAGAACAGTTTCGCAAGATGGTGTCACAGAGTCAGCTATGGCGACTGAGCCTGAACTGAAAATTTTCCAGTATGGCGATGTTGAGGCAGGCCCGTCGCCAGGATTTAGCACCAGGGAGGGCCAAAAACCAGATGGAGGGGCCAAAAAACAGCAGGGGGGCACATTTTTAAAATACAGTATTGGATGTATGCAGCAACCGGGGGGCCAAATGTGAAATGGGGGGAACCGATTTCAAATGGGGGGGCCGGGCACCACTGGCCCCCCGCTAGCGACGGCCCTGTGTTAACGTCTTTGACGCAATGTTCCTGCGATACAAAGAAATAAAAAACAGCGCCAACACGATGAGTGCACAGAAAACGCAAGTAGTGGAAACACACATATTTTAAAGCCATCGCAAAAAGAAAAACTTCACGCAGTTGAATGTGTGCAAAATAATTTTACGTCATTGAATTACAAATAATAAACAAAAGTTTATTATCAAATTTGAAAAGCAAATTCACCGTCCACGCCAAGCAGCTATTCAGAAAATGCAGTATAAGTCTACTTTTATATGTTTCTTAAAGTATAAAGAATAACTTAATGTATAAAGAACTCTTGTAGAAAAATCAGCAATGTCGGATATTCCGAGCCAAAAGTGTTTCAAAAATATTTTTCTCTTTATGTGAAGCTAAATAAATTCATAAGCTTATAAACAATAAAAACTTAAATAGGACGACAACGTCGAAATAAGATGTATACTGAAATAGAAAGACGAAATTTTGGCGCAGCCAAGTTGCATTTCGTTTGTGATATGAGAAAGCTTTACTGTTTCAGCACAAAATGTCCTTCAAAAAGTGTACACAACCTTTCAAATCAACAATCGGATCTATGATGTTTTTCTCATGCTTCAATACAGAAATGACCAAATATCACTACAGCATTCCACGTTTATAAACAAATTACTTGTTGGAAAGGTAAGGATTGTTTTTGCCATGATGATAAACTTCAACGGAGAATGAAAACTTTGAAGCACAAGTGTTATGGCATGGAGACAATTCGACAACCGTACGGTCCACTCAGCAACCGCAATCCTGCTGACTAAGTTTCAAAACACATACGAAACGAAAAAACTACTAACACAAAGCACAGGTAAAAAGAAAAAGCATTTACTGATGATACAGTGTCATACACAACTTTCAAATTTGTACACAAGTAATATGAAGTTACAAAACCTTCGAAAACAGTTTAGCACACGTTTGAGATCTGGCGTTATACAGAATTAAAACAATGTTCTTTCAAACCTAGCTTAAACACCTGGTTGATATTAGTTTTTGCAAAAGTGTGAAGTATCATGAAAATACGCGTTATTCCATGTTTTAAGCTGGCATATCTTTAAAAACTAAAAAAATCACCACAGTTTTTTAAAGCATAGCTGGGACTTCTATTTTATTTCTTCTAGGACATCTGCTTGAATGTTAGGTGCAGCGTGTTTGAAACATTTGGAACCAATTCTGTTCATTTGCATGCTTCAAGAAATAATTGTTTCCCATTGATTCACGAGTGCTGCAGGTATGAATGCCTTTACTGCCCTAAAGTTGCTACTATATCCCCAGGTAAAGGATCTGTACCAGTATTACGAGTACATGCATGTGTTTGTACCCTCTGAACTATGAATATCATTTACTCTAAGAACAGTAAGATTGTGGAACCATGGATACATTAGGGTTTTTGTGCTGCTAGTCAGTTGTCTAACTATTCATTCCTACTATCACAATATCGCTTGTCCAGTTTCTTTCCAAAGAATCGGATTGTTAGTTCTCATTAATTTTGATATCCCTTTTGTGATCCATATCTTTGGGTATTTTTGTTTGTATTTATGGAACCTTTTGCAGTGTAGCACGTACTTGTTGAAAATAGTTTTAAAATATCGACACATTTTCTATAGAAAATATCAAAAGAATTCGCTACTATTCATAATTTGTACACACATGGTGTTTCTTGCAAAAATTATAAAAGGTCTAAAATAAAAACCTAAGAAACACAGTGTTTAATATTTTTTACGTCATACCCGATGCTTGAGGCTTCAAACTTTCCAGTGTCGAATATATTGGAAGATCATCTGAGATATCTGAGTAAAGAATGCAGTGGTTTATTTCTGGAGAGGCATGGTTTGTGCAGGTGTGGTACAAAATTGTGGAACTGTTTGAATACGCGTTGGATATTTGATTAGAGTTATGCATATATTAACAAACAGCATAGGCTACTTAGATGTACTGTACTCGATGGACTTTATTAACAGTTTTCAAACAAATGGTCGATATCTAGGTACCACTGGTAAAGAAACATTTGAAATAGTTTTTGTAAACACTAGCAAAAATATTCATAATGCCAGATGTGGAAAATATAATTCGTTTGTTATTCAAAATATCATTCTTTTGCCAAAGTTGTTTCTACGTTCATCATGTTGCAATAGATGTTTTCGAAAAACCTGATAGTAATAGTAATAATTGAAAAGATCCGAATGTATAAACTGATGCGTTTTGCCAAAGGCAGATTAGCTTTTATCAAAAGTAGGCCGACAGCCAATCAGCTAAGATGTTGTCTTTCCTGTTTCCGACCCATATTCGTCTCGGAGGTAGATGATTAGGAGGCAGGATCTTCTGTTGTTTGAACCACAATTTCAACTTTCCAGTATCATGCAGTTGCGAGTTCATGCTGTTGACTTGCGCCTGCGTAAAGGCTTAGTGAAATTGTTAAATCACGACCCTGAAAAAATACCCATTCAGTTTTATTTTAAAATGTGCTCGTAAAAATTTGGTCGTCTGTCCTTATGCAACAAGCATTTTATGCTATTTTTCCGTCATGCGAACAATAAGTAGTACATTAATTTGAACGCCGCGTACTAATGCCTCTCTGAGGGACTGTTTTCAAACTGAAATTCTGAAAGAAGCTTTTTATAAACGACGTGTGTTCATCTACTGATTTTTTAATATTGGAGCAATGGTGGAAAGTGATTTTCAAAGGCTTTGCACTGCATGTGCCAATTATGAAATTTCAGTTTGGCGGCGATCATCGACCAGAGTTATTTTGCAGAGTTTCAAGTGCAACGAACAAGAATTGAGCTTAAAATGAACACTGGCCAGAGAAAAATTTAATATTTATCAGCATTATTACAGTTCGGCATACCAGCTTGGAACAAACGACTTTTGGCGAGTCGAAGATATCATTGTAAAAATCACGAAAACATTAATTGGCTTTCATTGCTTAGCGAGTGTACAGCAACGGCTACCAAGGCCTTCGATACATTTCATAACTTGCGTACAAAGTTGACAGGCAACAGAACAGTATATCCCACAATTCTCACTCTGTGTCATTGCCGCACTTTCAAGCTGCTGTCCTTCTTTGCATGGAAGTAGTTCTCTCGAATATAATCTCCGATACTGCTCACCAACGCAAAGGAGAAACATTGATATAAACCCAATCAGCTATTATGCTAAAACGTAAGTGGAATTCGATACTTTCAATAGCCTTTAAGCTTTACTCTTTGTATACACTGCTTGCGCAATGTGATGCACGAAAGATCCAAAACCAGAAACTCCCTAAGTCAAACACAAACGAGCTCCCCATCCAAGAGAGTGAGCTCAAAATGCTGTACAATTTCAGAAATTATTCTAAAGGTCTTTCTGGCGAAAGTGACGGAGGATTACAACTCGTTGAGCTCAAAGTAATCATTAATGTTTTAAAACGTTCAAAACCAATGCACCAGCTTAAAGTCAGATGAATGAATTCCTCTTAGCAGGCTGTCATCTTGCAGCGTTAATCTCTTCATGTAGATTACATGCTGAACAAACAAACCCAAAATATCAAATAAGGAATTTAGCGGTGACTCACCAGCAGTATCCAATTTGTCAAAGGTCAGGACACTCAGTATCAGTGATCACATTGACAATCATTAAATTCAGGCAGCAATCTTATGTGCAAACCAAGTCGGTAACACGGAAAAACTGACAATGAAGATGTAACTTTCAGAAAAATCCGAGTCATGGAATTCTCTTTCTATTCTGTAAGCTAAGTTTTGATTTTGTTGCCAAACAAAAGATCTCAAAACATATTTAAGAACTCCTATATAATTCCATCAACTTTATTAATGTTTGAGATAGCAGTTTAGCGGTTGTCTCGTGGTTGACACCCAATTCACTGCTATACAAAACTACGAAGAAAACATAAAAGAAAAGAATTCACCAAGTTAAGAATTGCTTGATATTTTGTTAAAACCTTTGGATTTTTTCAGACATTTGGAAATAATTCAGTAGTGAATCGATCAATTAATACCGCAAAGAGTTATGGAAAATCAAACTATGGTGCTTGCCAAACTGGCAAAATGGCGAGCATCACAGAATTCTTAATGGATTACTGTAAACGATTTGGACTTCCACAGATTGTTTCAAGATAAAGAAAGCCTTAAAGCTTTTCTTTACATTCATAGCATGTTATGAAAGTAGATCGATAAATCATAAATCGAATGGAAAACTCCACACTTAGCACGAATTCTCTCAATTCTGCAAAGATAACCTGCGTTAAAAAAAACAAGACACATCAGAAAATAAAATTAATTAATCTAAATCAATGAGGCATTTGATTTATTTGATCAAATATTTCATATGCATTGTTTTAAAATAAAACTAACTTTGAAACATATAAATTACAAAACTGCTAGCTGTGACTGCCTATCGAAAGGAATCCTTTCATAGACAAGAATCAGACACTACGATCTTATCGGAAAATTTATTCTATTATAAATCACTGGTCTGCATAATCTTTGCTGGATTAGAAGTAAAAAGTGTTTTTAAGGTAATTACTGGGCACTGATTTCAAAACTGCTATCAGTTTGTATTTGCCATCTTGCGTTCAGCTACAAACCAACGATCGTCGATCAGCTGTTTTTGCACAATGCTTAACTACATCAGTTTCATTGTCACTTTTATTGGTGACTTCGTTTCTAATTGCAGATGGTTAAAAATTGTGCAGAACATGTGACGAAAATCTGAGAAAATTGACCAAGGAAAAAACAAACGAGTTTGAGCTTTCGCGTTCCAGTGATATGGAGAGAGCCGGAAAATCATGTAGACCAGGTCAGGGGCAATTAGTTTGGCTTGGGAGCTATTGAGAAGGGCGCATTTAGCGGAAGGGCCGTACTTCTAATGGAAATAGAAGCCACTCTCGATTCAAGTATACCTCAACACTAATAGTTACTTTGGTAAGTTGGAAGAAATTTCAGATTTGAAGATTTTTCCTGAAAGCTACCGCGGGCAACTGAAAACGTTGTGACCGGCCAGATGTGGTCTGCGGGTCGCTAATTGCCCACCCCTGATGTAGGCGAATGTAACTTCTGCATTGTAAATGTAGCTGGATTTAACTTCAAAAACAAATTCAACATAATCAATTATCCGCGCATTCCATCAATCATGATATCCGTGACCAGGTTTTTTTTAAGGTTTCGCTTTGGTGACCGCAAGGAAATTTTAAGAGACCGCTTGGAGGAATTTGATAGACCGTTCTCCATTGATGTGATCTCAGGTCACTATATTTTGAGAGACCGTTGGAGGAATTTGAGAGACCGTTTT
>JGI24158J21664_10001344_pt1 | contig 27388 bp, 16 predicted proteins | sample Ectturendosymbi3_FD_21664 | JGI IMG/M metagenome (IMG submission 21664) | reverse complement strand
TTGGTTAGATGTCAGATACCCACAACAAGCTACAGTACGGGAATAAGTAAAACCAGTGAAAAATATTGGACTTAATCTTAGACTTCAATTATTTTTCATTTTCTAACTGTAACATCAACCCTAACACGACACACTTAACTAAACACCAAATCCTAACCCCTAATCATCAGTTTTCTCAGCGTATTTGAATGTTTCTCTGTGCATGCGCATATGGCGTGAAGTCAGAAATTTCGCTTGACACTGGTGATTCAACCTCCAACGCTGTTGTAAAATGTTCTGTTTTGTCTGTTTTTATTAACCAGCATTGTGTAGAATGTGTGTCTTTGTACTATGGACTTCGTGTCTGCAGGCAAAAATACATTATTATTATTATATGTGACCGTTTGCGAAAAAGTTGTACCACGATTGAATAAGCACGATGACGTCATCAAATGAAAGTTCATGAAAATTGCTCCCCCCCAAAATGAAGAGCTGGTTGCGCCCCTGTTTGACCCCATAAAACTTTGCTCTCTAATCTCTACGAGAAGGTTTCCCACTTTGGATTTGAGCTTATATATCGACTACAGACGTATATCATGAAATTCACCAGCACTTTTCAAAAGTAAAAACCAATTTGATTCAAGGTTCTCGTAGTAGCAGACAACACTTTTTACTAAAACGCAATTGATCAAAACCTCCGAACAGCCCTTCACCTCTTCAAGGAGCCTGCATCGGCTCAAGCCGCAGTGCAACAACCTATTCACGGCCATGGGCGTCGGAAGGATTTTTTCCAGGGGGAGGAAGGCAAGAGTGATGAAATTTCATTTTTACTTTTCGAAATAAGAAAACATCCTTTTCTTGCTAAAAATGTAATAGGAAAATGTCAACGTTGTCTACGGAAAGGAATCCTTTTCCAACAAAGAATCAGACACTAAGATCTTGCAGAGAATACATTTCGCCTACTACGGAAGGCATCATCAATTGCATAAAGTATAAAACAGAATTAAGTAAAACCCACAAAGGACAAAGTTACCAATGAAGAGAATCTAACTAAAAAATTGCAAGCCCAACTCCCCACTTTACATAAGAAAGGAAAAGATCACATGACCCCCTGCCCCCCCCCTTCCGACGCCGATGTTCACGGCCCGACAGCACATTTGCGTTGGTGGTTACGGTACTGATTTTTGATGACTCCCATCGGACTTACAGTAAGCAGCTGCGGTTTTCCTTTAGAACTTGTTATTTAGATGAAGCAGAAAGATAATTGAGCTGTGCTGGCAAATACCTCAAACAAACACACTGCCATGTTCACAAGAAAATACAGCAGCATCTGGAGTGGTGAAAAATTAAAATGTTTTTGCCAGTGCCCGTGAGTAAATGAAGGTCATATCATCTTGAAAAAACAGAAACAGAAAAACGAAGTCCTGCTCCACTACCTTTGTATACAAATTAATGTCATTGAAGGTGCAAATGCAATGATCTTAAAAGCACGTGACGATTCACGGCATTTCAACTCTTCAGCTCAAACTTTATCGATTTTTATTGAGCATAGGACTTACAATGAAAAATACTTACTTTGGCTTCACAGGACATTGCTTTGACATTGGTTTTGAGTCATTATTTGTCAGTTGCCGCGAAGTAGCCCTATGAACGAAAACATTTGTTGTGTGAAAAATGCTATTTCTGACCTGTGTTTTGCAAAACATCTAGCTGTTTCGCTGCTTGAAATGAAGTGATTAGACTGGGTAACAATGATGCCTGCGTTTTTCAATTTTTTACACCTGAGAAGGATTGTTAACAAGCCCAATTTGCAGCGAAAAGCTTTTGAAATAAAATGAAAATAGAACTTGCCTATTTTGATTCTAAAATGTATCCATAAAGCAAAACCTCTTTTTCGTGAAAGAACTAAGACCACTAAAATTCTATCTACCAACTGATTATGCAGTGACATATTTCTGAAAAGAACCAGCGAAATTTTGAATCAGTTTATCATAAAATTTACTAATCACTCCTTGGTTTTCGCTGTAGCCACAGCGTACAAAAGGGTAATTTTTTGTTGTTGATATTTTTTAAATTACCTCCAATAATTTGATTTCACAAGATAAAAATTTTGCTGACTTACACCGTTGCAGTAAAGGTACTCCTTTTAGTTCTAACGCTTTTCAATTTTCCACCGAAAAACGCTTCGTCGCAGTAATCAAACCAGTAAGAAACTCATGTTGAAAATAAGCCATTTCTTGGAAAACCTTCAACCTATCTCTGGCAGCTATATTGGGTAACACAACCAGTGTTAAATTTACGTAAAACGTATTTTCATAAAGACAACAGATCAAAAACTAACGGCAACCATGAATGCTAGCAACTGCTAGTATATTATACGTTTGATGGATTCTTGAGCATTTCAGCTGATGTTAGATAAAAGAAGACTCCAAATCAGGGCTAATATCTATACGAATTGGCCTACAGCGACATTTGCCTCTTTCGAACGCAGGCATTTATCAGTCTTACGAAGGCTGCATGGCGCTTTGAAAATAAACATCTCTTTGAACATTCGAACCGGTTATTCGGTGACGGCAGCAACTTCCTCGCGTCGATTATGGTGCGGTTGAAACACTGGCCTTTTCATTTTGTGGTCGTATATAGATAAAAGGCAGCAGTTATCCGCGTCATGAATTGCACCAAGCGATCTCCTTGAAAAAGAAATGCGAGTTATATTCTGTTACGTTAAGCTTCTTACACTTCGTAGTCAAGTAGCAAAGACAATGGTACCACGAGGACTGGCGACATAAACCTATCCTGCAGGCGACATCGTGCTTATTGACAAGCTTGAAAACGCAAGACACTTTCAACAGAATGTTTTTTTTCTACAAAAACGCTTCAGAAATACAAGCGTTTCGTACTATACGTGATTCTGATAGCTGTCTGGTGTTACGTTCTAAATTTAATTCCTAAAATGTTCATTAAATCCTTTTGTAACAGAAATACTTTTAGCTCCGTTTCGTTGATCATGTCATTTTAATCAGCACTGACGAGGAAAGGCTCGCGCAATGGGGAAGCAAACACAAAGTTAGTTGTGAAGCGATAGTCCAAACGAATTCGAAAAAAATTACGAGCATTGCTCCTTGCGCGTTATGAACATGGGGATTGAAAGATGCATATGCGGTTGAGCGATCTCTTATTTATCTGTCAGTTAAAAAATATCAAGTAGCAAACGACGCACGTTCTAACAACGTAGCACATTGGGTGTTGTACCAACGCGTCATCAAAACTTGCAGACTTCTAAAACAAGAGCGTGAGTGCTGTTGGTCTGACTTCATGTCAAGTTAATGTGGCTACAGTATTTCAACTGTCATTTCAAACTATTCTCTGGTCGTCACGACAGCAACGTGAACTTTCCTACGCCTGAAGATTGTTGCAATCAATGTGGTAAGATAAAACACAGGATAAACGATAAAAGTAGCTCTTTTGGAGACGTTTTGCTCTGAAAAAAGTTGGAGTTTCCTGCACAGGCTGTTAAAAACGCTAACTTGTCAACATGGAAAAAACGCGCTGAAGAGAGATGAACGAGAAAAGCTGAGAAGACAAGTTCTTTTGTTGCAGCACTGTGACTCAGTGTCTTGGGCAAAATGTCAAGATTGTACACGATTGTAGAAAAAGTCAGGCAAGAGTATCTAGGTACAAGCAGAGTCAGATAGATTGGTTGTAAAATCAATGCAATGGCTTTGAAATAAGTGTTTTTGATATCCGTTTGATTATTGAGTCCTACAGACAATTGCAAAACGCGTTTTTATTTGCTGTTGGCCCTGAAGGATGCTGGCCTTGTTCTGACATCAGTGGATGGACACAAAAGCAGCTTGCTTTCAAAGTTCAGATAGCCAAGCTGGAGTGTATGTGATTTAGCCAGAATAAAAACCAATATTCACCTAAAAACAGGCAAATTGTAAAATTCAGGATTCAATCAACGCTAATTTAAGGTATCACAGGGCCAATAGACGGTTGGTTGGTTACTGAAAAGAGGGTTTTGTTTGTAAACGTGGAATGAAAAATCTACAACCCGAGTTTCCAAAGCACGATTTCGATCTCTTTCCGACCTGGAAATTTATTTTGTGTCCATTCAGCCATTTCAAACAAACCTAAATTTAAACTAAATACGCTACTTGCTCATTAATACCTCCTACTTGAACTGTTTTCCGTATATTACTGTACCTATAACATTTTAGAAAGCAAATAAACGAGCATCGATCAAGTTTGCTGCGACAAAATAGTTTGCACTTCGCAGTAACAGGCAAAAGAAAGCGAAGAAAATTTGTTTTTGCCAAAATTAAATAGTGTTATTTGATTCTTTTCAACTGCCTCTTGGCAGGTACGCATAATTTTATGAATAGTGCTCCAACCATTTAATCTGAAATGACTCCGACTGACACACTCAGTTATGACATTGATTTCAGACAAACTATAAATTTCTACTTAAAGCAAGTGAAACAGCATGTATTTAGCACTAACCGCAAAATTTAACGCCACTTTTATCAGGCACTGGACATCAGTTCAAAGAAAACAAGTTAAGAACAGCACATCCAAAAAAAAACACATTTTCGGTCATTCGGAATCACCGCTTATCGATTGAAACAAATCAAGCTTATTGATTTTTGTCCTTGCACGCAAATGTGTTGCGTGATCTGTGAAGTTACAAGCAGCTGTCAGCCTTTGCACAATTCCGCTTTTTCGTGGGTAGGCAACTGTGTGTTTATTGCTGCTACACAAAGTAAAGGTTACTACAAGACGGAATCAAATGTGAATTCAAAAAGTTGACAATACTTCATAATCAATAATTAATCAAATGCCAAAATCTTCAGACTTTTTGCAGAATTTATTTATGCATAACCATTGACCTACTGAGAGCCCACCAAAGTATGCATAGCATCTTTTTTTACCTTTTGAAAAAATGTCCATGTTATTCTAATACTTTTTCTTATCAGATATATTCTCGCTGAAATGTCATGTCAATACACTTTTCCATAAAACGTATACCTTTTGCATTCTACGTATATCACGAATGATTGGTTTCAAAGCTTCGTAAGATTTAGTTCATCCTGTATGTTACAGTTAGTAAGCCTTACGTTGGATATTGTTGCAGTTCGTTGTGACCATAATGAATAATATCCGTCCGCCCATATACGGTTAATCCTTAGAGACAAACATGCACAGAGACGCTTATATGTGGAAAGTATAATCCCTGAAATGCGATCTTCGTGGAATAGCTAATTCAATGCAAAAACTGTCTCATCTTACTTTAAATCTAGGCAGGGGCGTAGTGCTAATGAAACAGGTGTGGGAACGTACCCAAAAATAGCCGATTAAAACAGCTTCAAACTCATTTTGAAGCATAATGTGAAAAAGACGTGGGAACGCCGTTCCCACGCGTTCCCGCCCCTCTATACCCCTGAATCTAGGTGATCTGGGTCTTTACTCTTAAACCAAACTTTCAGTTCTAAATCAGGCAAAGTATGTCAAAACTTAGTGCTTCAAGATTGCTGCTTCCCATGATTGCCCGCCGTTCAGGATTATCTTTACCTAAACCACCTATAATGTAGGGAAGAAGCAAATATTTGAAGCCCGACCGCACTGGATTTAGGTGCCGAATCGGAAGCAGATCAAAATTTGTGCAAGCTAATCTTTATCAGACGTAAAAAAACTGGCTTTATTTTAACGTAATTTGGACAATCTCAGCGGGCGGATTAAAGAGCATTCTTGCCCATGTATGGCCTTGTGTCGTAAGTCAAAATTTTTTGTTTTTATTTTGGAAAGCATTAGTTGAGGTAAAGTTTGTTTCGCCACGTTAACTTGCAGTTGGACTTATGTCGAAATATCGTAGAGGGCCTAGGCCAGACATGAGCAAACTATTGCCCACGAGCAATATGTGACGTGTTGAGCTCTTTGATGCGGTCCACTCAATTCGTGGAAATCATATAAATAAAGCCAATTCATTTTTTACCTGTCACTTATATTAGTTCACATTAACATTCAAAACATCTGTTGCCGACCCGGTCCCTGTCAAATTTTAAAAGCCCAATGCGACCCACAAGTTATAACGCTTGCCCACCCTTGGTCTAGACCAGGGTTTCTCAACCGGGGCCCTCAGCCCCCCTTGGGGGCAAGGAGCGGTTCTCCGGAGGCCACGAGCAGAGGCCTTTACTAAATAGCTCTGACGCAATATTGCAAAACCCAAAACAAAGTTAGGTATTTTTATTGATGACCAGGGGACACAAGTGTTGAGAGTCTTTGGAAGGGGGCGACAAACCATGAAAGGTTGAGAAAGACTGGTCCAGACCGCGCGACTCTACAACTCGTACACATTTTTTCGGGTCTGCTTGGTGCCATCAGAAATATTTCATCAAGTACAGTACGCTCACGAAGTTTGAATATATAAAAAAAAAAAACATTTACTGGTTCATATGCCACAATGCTTGTGCGATGATATCACTGGTGGAAATGCCTGTACGATGACGGATCGAACCAACACACGTTTTGGGGCGTTACTTTCTATAGTTTATATGGCATAATGGCGTGTAAGTCGCGACATTCATTGCAGAAATGTCGTCTCGTCGCAGCCAGATATGATCTTACTTTTCGGGCAATCAAAGTAAAGCCACGTACATGCAAAGACTAGTAGAACTCTTTATCTCTCCTGTGACGTGTAAATGCCATCTCGAAACCGATCAGTTAATTTACGGGGAACTGCTGTGGTTGGTTGTCAGTTGAGCTGTTATCTGCGGAAAGACTGTAGGGATCGTACAAAGTTTCCTAAGGTTTGAGATCGGCTGAGAACGGTAAAGGCTAAGTAAGGAACAGTCATTCTGCACTGCCCTGATGAATAAGCTCTAAGAAAACAAAAGATCATGATCAACATTTTTCTTACCATGTTTTTTTATTGCTTCGTAGGAAAACACGTACGGATGAGATGGATTTTTTGTATTCTCTATGTCGTGCAGTTCCAACTGTATATTGGACACTACCGGAGTAAAAACTCGTTTAACACAGGAAATGCGTAACACCGTTGCACGAGTAACCTGTTTTACATTTTTGGGTAAGATAACATATCTACAGCAGGTCTTCGGATATGATAACGTTGAGTAACTAAGCATTTTGTGAAATGTCAACACGTTTTTGCCATTAGGTGAAGTGGAAATCTTTTTCAACTCCAACGGCATAAAATACGGTACCATTCGAAACACATTTGCAAAATTATCAAAAATGTTTTATTTATGTTACGCATTGTCAATTTGAAGGTGTCCCACATTAAAACAAGCGGTGTAAATTCCAATGGTTTCCCGCCAAAGCCTGCTCAAAGTATAAAAGGAGTAAAAAGTTTATCGTCTAATTTACGAACCAGAAATAAACTTTCACAGGCTCTTTTTCAATGTTATCTTTTTCACTAACAAATACAAAATAGCCCAATTTCATTTCAGGAAGAACGCTGCAGCTTCAGGAAGTTAGAAACAAAATCACCAGAAGATTTGGCAGGTTTAACTTGTTAATCAGGGATGGAGAACGCGTGGTCCGAAGGCCAAATGCGGCCAGCGTGGTTATTTAATATGACCAGCATCAAAATATTTGGAATATAGGCTAAATATAACATCATGTCAAAACATAACTCAATAACAAGCAGATACANATACAGTAAGTCAAGNGAAATATCTCTCGATCCTTCACAAAGTTTTCCTTCCTTATTCTCCTCACGAAGATAAAAGTAGAATTTTAAGTTGAAATCAATTATTTTTTGCCACCCGCCAGCCATATTCCACAATTCATGAGGCCACGATAGTTAACAGGTTCAACATCCTGCTATAATTGGTGCAGCGGATTAACCACGCACTTCCGAACCTGGCAGGCTGTGTTTGATTACTGGTAGGACCATACCAAAGACTTCAAAAAGGTAACCGCAGCTAGTCCAACCCCATGTTCGGCGTTAGTGGGTGTGAGGGAAGCTTCACACACGGTACTGCCATTGGCTTCAATCACTGCAGCTCTTCCAACGAATGTAGCAGCGGCGTAGCAGCCGGTGATGTTCGCCCGCAGACAACCTAATCAGGTGTGCAAAACGACCATTCAAAACTGAAGTTTTTTTAACTAGCTTTACGGTACATTGCATACCCTTCATAATCGGTGTCAAGAAGTCGTTTTCCAATGCTGTCTTCAAACCTTTGGTTTCTTAAGGCTTCAAGTTGAAGCCCGCTTTAATTTGTACAGGCGTTGGTTCTACATTTCAATAAAATTTGAAACGACAAGGAGGGTTAAAAATCTTTAGGGCATAACCAGAAAAACCCACCCGTTTAATATCAGCAAACGTATACTTAGATTTCGGTTTCTACGTACAATGAAAATTTTCATGTTAATCAATGACCTCTCACGGAAAGTTCTGTGCGACACTTAATAGTCCGCTTTGAAGCAACGATTCATGTTTCCAAATACTGGAAAGATAAAGCAAAAAGTCCCATGCAACTGTACTCAGTACTCACATTTGTTTCTTGACAGTAGGCGTCACCTGACCTGATGCTCCAAGTCTGGCGATTTTACAGTGAAGAATGCTTACTTTTCGGTTAGGTCCAGTAGCGTCTCAAGGTCTTGGTTGATGGGAGGCCAGCAAAACTAGGCAGGCCATTATCGTCGACAGACTAATATAAAAGTTCATCATCCATTTGCGTCAGGAGCACCAGTTACAAGTGGTGGTCCTGGAGCACGGTCGCCCAATAGCAACAACCCTGGCCAACCCTTGAGAATTCTTATACAAATGCTTTTCCCCTGCACTCCATATTTAGCGTGCAAACTCTTTCGCAGATGCTTGCAATGTCATAAGAAGAAACAAAGTTTGGGAGGGCCAAATTCTGTTACTTGCGATGATGATGATGCGTGGTGGATAGTGTAACTACACCCATTTNTACGTGGTGTGAATTGTACAAAAAATATGGAAAATAAAGTGTAAATCTTCAAAAAGAGAAACATTTCAAAATATTTAGTATCCTTTCCAACTTCATTACTCATACGTTTTTTCTACTTACGTTTGCAAGCAAGGGAGAAGGAATGCTCAGTCCATAATTCATTTCATCATTTGCCTTGAAAACTTTCACTCAAGGAAAGCTACTGCTTAGTAAATACTGCTTTGCTTTTCAGTGTCGCTGGTAGCGGCGCAATGTCATTTCGAATTCCTCAGCACATATTCCACTCAACTATTCAGCTCACCCAACTATCCAAAGTCATACCCAGACCAAACAAAATGTACGTGGCTGGTGAGAGCGCACGACCTCGGTCAGGTTGAACTAACCTTTGTTGAAATTTCAACAGAAGAATACTACGATTTTGTTGAAGTAAGCCTCTAATTTTAGTTTTCACGTTTCAGTTTAAAGTTACTACTTGAAAAGATTTTATCATTAAAATTGATGTTACTTCTAATTAGATGTTGCTTTCTGTTACTTATTGAAAAGCAGTCCTCAATTTGTTTGCTCAGCTGTTCAATTTTTCGAGATTTTTTTTATTTCATACCAGCAAACTTTTGGCTGGGTAACATTTTTTCGGCAATTAAAGTCGAGATAATTTTTACATCAACGCACAAGCGCTGGAATATAAACAATGTTTAACAAGTGCACGTTTTTCTATAAAAAGTAAAAAGCAAAATAAGAATTAAAAACTGCGCAATTTTGCCCTTACCTATGTTTAGATCAAATGTTTTTTACAAAGAGTAGACTTTTATACAGAATTCCTGGCTTTTGAAAACCACAAATCTGTTTAAGTATTTGCCGTCACACCAACAAAGCACTGAAGTTCTAAGGGTCAACAGTAGACCCGTGTTTTGCCCTCCCAAATCTAGTCTTAAATTTAACAAACATATTTTTGACACTTTGAAGGTGTTTGATGGAGAAACGGAGGAAAACGCGCTGTTACTCAGGTTTTCTGGAAAGTCAAAATTGTCGTCTGCAACGTTTATCTCATCATCCGGATCGTTGTTCATTAAATTTACTTCGGACAGAAGTGTTGGCGAAAGAGGATTTAAAGCCAGCTACAGAACAGGTGTGCAGCCATATTGCAAAACAAAGTTTCAGGTTGCATTGATAAAAAGCCAGTCTGATATTATTGACTCTCCACCGCAGTCAATGGTCTAAGAGCGGGAATTTCCATTGCACGGAGCAACGACCAGCAAAATTAGCAATCAGCTTCGGTCTGAAAAGCACTGTGTCAAAAACAGCTTGAGTAAAGTTTTGCGTCAGTGCGATGAAAGAGTAAATTGGATACTCTATAATCGCCTACTTGAAACTGGCGCGTGCGCTGAAAAAACAGTGTTATTGTCTCCGAATGGCTTCTTGGTTGAGAGTAAGCAATTTCGTTATCTATGGGCATGATTTTACTTTTCAGCGCCAAAATTTAGAAAAAAACAAACTTACTGTAGTTTTTGCTCAGACAGTATGCGCAACTTTTTGCAATGTTAAGGTATTACTTTTTTGCAATGTTAAGGCATCATTTTTTGCAATGGTAAGGTATTATTTTTTCTGCAATATTAAGGTATTATTTTTTCTGCAATATTAAGGTATTATTTTTTCTGCAATATTAAGGTGCTGTATTGTATAATTGTTGATTTTATTCGTGTAGAATGTTACAGGTTTTCGCTAAACTCTACAGTCTTGTTCATGCGCTGTTAAAGCTTCTTTTTGTCTAAAGTAATTGAAAACTAAACTAGAAAACTCTAGAAACAAGTCAAACGCATCCTATTCAGACATGATCGATGTTTTTCCAAACAATTCGAAAATGTTTGTCTGTAGCATCCAATTGCAGAATCACAAGGACAGTATGCGAGAATTTACGACTAAACTGCATGAGAACTGTTAAGTGAAGAAATGGCCAACGAATAGCTTTCCGGTGAAGTTAAATAATATCGTCTTTCTCCATCAGAGAAAACGATTTTGTCATTTCTCATGTGCGGAATTTTTTCACGATTTTGTCATTTCTCATGTGCGGAAGCCGCTTGCAGCGCATAATTTATTGTTCATCTCCACACACGTCGAAACCGCCAGAGGTTGATATCTATTAATGGAGCTCTAGAAATGCTAAGTTATTATATTTATCAATGTCTTCAACGAAAGAACCCAACACATGTCTATCTTCCACAGCTTTGCCTTTGCAAGTCAACATAACAACTGTCATCCAATCTCAACTTGCTGAGACATCGATTGTGTACCACGTGATTAACCGAGACAACGTCACCAGGGAGGTATGGACGAGATGCTTTCCCATGATCGTATAGAAAATCAGTCGAAAGTGTAAACACAAGAGAAATACATTTAAAAACTGGCAATCTCGGCTTTTGGTTTCGGATAACAATGCACAAATGTGTTTTGTTTTAGGCTTCATTGATATTTTGAAAACAAGCTTTCTTGTACAGGTACCATTTCACATGCTGCTTCCGATTACCGCATACGTGACGTCATTTGAAATGACATCCCGCGGAATAAGCTATAAAGGATCGCTTGAGATTAAACGCGGGTCTTATCAGAAGTATGAAGAAGCTTCGGTAATAACAAGCAGCTGTTGTATGGCTGAGTTTTACATCTACTGTCTACGTCAGTGCTTCTCAACCTGTTTGATGTCGCGGCCCACTTTCGCACCTATACGAAAGTCGCACAAAAAATGAAGCTACTGAAGCGTGGAAAGCGCTCCGACGCGTCCTTACGTATGTAACACGTGGTAACCGCACTTGCCTTGGGTTTGTGGAACCCCCAATAGCAATCCAGGGTTAAAAATGGGAGCATTCCTTGGATGGAATGCGACAGTAATACATTTTTGCCTTTCGTAATTCATTACTTTTTCTAAAGAAATGCAGTTTGCATCAACAAATAACTTTTTTCAATAAATATTTAAGTTATCTCGGAACATTTCGCGGCCCACCTGAAGGAGCGTCGCGGCCCACCGGTTGAGAAGCGCTGGTTTACGTCACAACTTGCTTTTACTCAAACTTCGTCTGGGTTGCCCGTTCTAGTTTCGAACTAGCAGGGGTAGCGCAGAATACTGATAGCATCAAAAGAGAATCGGATAAAGAGCAATATAAAGATTTGAGTCACTGAACAGTGTCTTCCTTACAAGTTTACCACCTTGCACGCGGTGTGGGTAAAATTCTGAATGATGGATGTTAACGTTACAAAAAGGAGTGGAATGAATAAAAGCCACCTGTTATATATTTGCGCAATTTTCCACATTTTTTAATCGCAGAATGTGTTTGATGCAACATCAGCGGTAATCCTCAGTAGGTGACTTTCACCGAATAACTGCAATGAATCTCGATAAAAGAAAACAAAACAAGAAATGGGAAATCAATTTCAGTAAAGTGACAAAGCAACGAAAGCGTTATTAACTTTGCAACGTATCTTATTTGTTATAAGTGGATACGTGAAAGACAGCCCAAATTGAATATGTAACATGTTGCTTTGAAAAAAAGCAAAAGATAAACAGTAAATTGTAACATAAGCCGTACCTTTTAGCTACTTCATCTTTAGTTTAACACGTAATATTTTACATTTTTACAGGTGCGCACAATCACGCAACCCTATCTTAACGACCTGAAAGTTTCTTTACGTCGCTTTACTGCTTCGATAAATGTGCCAGCAGGTGAAAGCGTGACTTATCGTCTCCAATATCAGGAGCTGCTGGAGCTTTTGCGACACAGGTTCGCCCAACAGTAATAAACTTCTGGAAGAGCAATACGTTTATTCGTCCGCCTTGAAATGAGCTATCACATTTCTGTTTTCACTGTGACTTGACCCTGAATCTGAACGCGTTCGTGGCCCTAGGCGTTAAGAAGTGCAATCGTAAACCAATAAGGTCTGTTCACTTGGAAATTTCTCCTTCAGTAATTCTACAGTACTGCCGCTGTAGAAAGTAACCTTTGTTTTGACATTTCGATTCGTGCAGTGTTAGAAACATGAGTTGTGCGAGAACTGCGGTGAGCAGAAAGGGAAGCTCAAACCAACAGCAGATGTTTCAACGATTCGTGCGCTTGAAACCATTTTTTATGATGATACACTCGGTGGCAAATTTTATCACAGACGGCAGGAAGAATGTGGCAACCGTTTCACTGTTTCTTGTAGGTATAACTACAAAGTTTTCACAACAAAACGACAGCTTTTCGGCAACATTCGACTGGATATCTATCTCTGCGCCAAGTCTGAAGTCAACTACAAGCGATTACTGCCGATTGGAATATCTCGCGCTCGAGCAAGCCACCATCCTTCGAATTTTCTTCCCAAGGGATTTAACATGACTGTTAAAAGGTAAACATTACGAACAAAAAATATAATCCAAACTAAAGAACTCAATGACCAGCTAAGTTGTCGAAACAAATGTTTTCACCGACGCTTTGTTTCATGAAGAGAATCCCTGCTGTATCATCAGGTGCACGTGAGGACACTGGAAAAACTAAAAATTGTTGGCAATGACCAAAGACTGCGTCTATGCAATGATTTTATACGGTTACGTATTTTGTATATTGTTTATCTTTGCCAGGCTATAAGTGGCCTGTTCCAGTAAAGCTCTTTGCATAGTCATAATGTAAAATTGCAGTCAGGAGATGGACGGAAAGTTCACTTGATTAAAACTTGATACGTGCTACTGCTAGGCAATGACGCTGAACCATCTCCCTGGTGAGAATTCAGATTCAACCCGATATGCTTTTCTAGAAATTTCGTTCACGTCTCCTACCGCCCTCCGGCAATACGCGCAACAGCGCCACATGGCGGTACCTTTGAACTTCAGTACAAAGTGCGTCGTCATGAAAGGCCAGGAAAACTGTATTTGCACGGCAGGTAAAACCATAATTTCCTGTTCTATTGAAACGGAGAAAAGGGATAACTTCATAGACTACTGTTTTTTTTAGATTCATTCTCTAGCGATATCTGTACTTTTGTAACAAATGAGGAACTGAGCATCATCTCTCATAAAAACACAAAAGTGACAAAATCTTTTGAGAGTCGACTATAATATAAATTACCCGCCATCATGATCTGTTTATCCGAGCATGCTTAAATATAAAAAAAGACATTATTTTGTGAAGCGGGTTATTCTGTCACTTATTCTTTTCTTTGCATATTCAGTTATTTTGTGCAAGACTTTATGCCAGTTTTGCCTCATATCCGAAGAAGAATCGTGTTTGTTTTGGACATTTCGGGGTCAATGGCAGGAAATAAAGTCAATCAGGTCCGAAAGGCTATCAACAACATTCTTCAAGATCTGGACAACAAGGTTCGATATTTTGCGTCCAAACGAAAAAACAGTCACCGAATTTCTACTCCCCACTTCGGATTTTTGCAAGCTTAGGACAAAAATATATTGTCAAGCTGCCTATATTTGCGACATTACTTTTTAACTGGTAGACGCCAAACATTAGACTCGATTCTACTGTAACCACCGCGTAACTTTGATCTTTTCGTGTTCTTCTTAGCATCAATTTTATTATAACGAGAAGACCTTAAGGTTAGAATTTAGTTGTATGCATTTTCATATATATGCCGTTAACCAGTCCTTGAAATTAGAAAAGTGTTGCGAAAAATATTGCTGGAATTTTTTATATTCTTTTGTCCCAAAATCAGTTTGCCTGAGCAAAAGCCGTTTGTTTTTGTTTCAAAATTGTCTAAAATCAAAGAATGAGGAAAGGTACCAAAAGGACTTGCGTTTAGCACGGTTACCTATTTTTGTGTTATAATCTCTGAAAACAAATTCATTTAAAATATGCAAAAAATGCATTAAAACTGTAAATACAGAAGATTTTTCTGTTATTCTAAACAAAAAAGCTTCGTGATAGCAAACGAGATTTAACGCAAAATAGGTTATGGCATCTTTATTTTCTGTGCAGGTTCTTTTAAATATAGTGCTGTTTGAATCAGTTGTGCGCGTGTGGCAAACGAAATGGGGTCTCGTGCCACTGACAGCAAAAAACAAACTTTCAGCAATGCGGTTTATGACAAGCCTAAATCCTGATGGAGGAAGCAATCTAGACGACGCTCTTAGAACTGGTCTGAAGCTGTTGAAAAAAGGTGAGGATTGATATACTCAGCAATAGTGATTACTGCGATTAAAATATCTAGCTAACGGTTGCCTAACATTGCACACTGATCACCGTTTATGCCAGGGCCGAATGGCGTTAATTTTACAATTGAGCTACTAAAATATGTCCGTCGTTCTATAATGCTGGGGTAGACCTATATACAAAACACATGGAAAAGTTGGTTGAATTCACTGGTGACAACTAAGTTCGGTAAAGCACATAGTTTAGCTCATTTCTGACCGAAAGAGAAAATTAAGCCACACGGGAAAGATGATCCTGTTGACATAAAATTATTTTTACATGTGCGAGGTAGCGCCTCCGACTCGTGAAGACGATGGTCGTAAACCACAGGCTAGTAAGGCGATACATCAATTTTCATTTTTATAAACTTTTTGAAAGACATAAAGAAATTTTTACAACAATTTTTTTCTTGAAGACGCTGCGCCAACACAGCGGCCTTCGCGCACATTCATACATCCTACTACAGACTACATCATATTGTTGACTGATGGCAAACCGACTATTGGTGTTCGTTCACCCAGTGCTATATTAAGAAGAGTTGGTCGAGCCAATAGGGCAGGGTGAGTGTGTTCTTCTGTGCAAATGTACAGGCTTTTGTTTCAATATAAATAATTTCCTAGTAGCTACAGACTTAAAAACTCCACACAGCATAAACGTAAAAGAGCTCTTCTACAAATGGTACAAAGTTTTCCATGAACAACATCACCTTTTTCAAAATGTTAAACTGTTTTTCAAATGAGTGCATACAAATACTTGCGTGCTCCAACTGCCGTCTGTCCTCACCCATGCTAAACCGTTTGTCGACGTCACTTCGTGGGCAGTAATAACGGCCTCACGAATAAATGCCTCGTCTGGAGACAATGCTGAGTTTGGAATCTTTCAAACTCTGCGTCTACTAGAGCATAAGTCGGCAACTGCGCTCCTGTAGCAACCTGCGAGTAACGTGCATTTTCCAGAGCCAAAGTCTATCGAAGCTGAAAAATGTTAAAAACTGCGCAAAATTCCCATGTAAACGAGAGAAATAAACACAAATGGCTTGTTTTAGTCTTTTGCACCTGTTTCCTTCCCTACCGCTTTGAGTGCCGCAAAAACCTGTAGCCAAGCAATCTCTCCTTCGTTTTGGCATATTGGCGTCACATAGAATGCGATCAAGCTCCAATAGCTCACTGCGGTCAGAGCACTTTCTTGGCCTTCCTCTGCCTTCCCCTTACGACTACGCAAGGGTAAGCAAACTTGTGCTAACTGTTTTCCGACTTAAGGCTTCAAATCATTCAGTGTTCCAACAAAATACGTACTTTTATGCAACTCAAGGTCAGTACAGAACCGTCGCCAGATAGTCTTCAATAGGGGGGCTTTACGTATTTTTAGGGGGGCTTGAACGTTTGGGCAGGGGGGCTCAAACGCAAAAACTCTGTTTATTTATAGTATTTCAAATTTCAATTTTGGGGGGCTTGGAGCTTTGTTTGGGGGGGGGCAAGTCCACCAAAGCCCCCCGTGGCGACGGGACAGGGTCGGTATAGCTTCTGTGTGAATCATGACAAAATTTATATGTAAAACATGGAACTTCTGCGTGCTATTGGAAATTTATTGGCGTGCAAGGTGTGGCACGCGTGCCGTGGGCTGCCGACGCTTGGACTATAGCACCCATGAGGTGATACCACAAACAAAAAAACGGATTTGATGTATAAAGAGTAAGCTCGGAAATGCATTCAAGTAACTACCCTCCACATGTGAGACAAGCAAGAAATATATCTGCACATTTTTAATGGGAAATAGATTATACGTTGCACTATGCATTGTCAGCCCTCGAATCTGTACGCAATGTTAACAGGTGAAACGTTGAAAGGCTGAAAGTATGAATGAAGACCAAGCGCTCGCCTAGCATAAGTATAAGTGATATTTGTAAAAGACTAAGCAAAACCAATCTGCAAAACTGCAGCACTGAATTATTTTTTGCAACTGTAGCTTCCACTTGTGCAATTGCAAATCTTTAAACTGCACTTCATAAGATGGTTGTTATAAAGGTTTCGTACAAGCTTAGCAAGTGGCATTTGCTTTAACACAAAATGTCTTTTGTATCTTGCGCAGGTTTTAAAATATTGCATGCATAAATTTCGTATCCATTGCAAACGCCAGACATGTGGTTTTCTTATACGTCTTACAGAACAGCACGCCAAAGGTGTTTGTCGATGTTGTTTACGATTTGTTGTCACTATTGCTGTTTTTTTCAAATACGTGAAAGAATATACTGTTTTAGGAGTGTTTTGTTTTCCACTTCCTAAAAATTCTGCGCCGAGAATGTATACAACCATTTTGCTTTAGATACGGAGTTTATTCTATTGGCTTCGGGCAAAATGTTGATATGAATTTCTTGAAAGAGCTGTCGTCGCGCAATGGGGGTGCTTGGCGACAAATATTCGACGATGCGCACTCTGACGAACAGGTGAAAAGTTTGTAAATTTTTGTAATCTTAAAACCTAGCCACACTGTGATTTTCATCATGTTGTTTGCTTCTGCAGATAAAGAACTACATAGCCACTCTTGGTGCTCCTTTGCTAACGGACTTGTCCATAAAGTACTCTGCAGGAATTGCAAATGAAACAACTTCTTTGAATCACGTGGTTCTGCGAAATGGGGAGGAGATTCTTGTAGCAGGAGTGCTCTCACAATCGGCTAATTTGTCTCATGGAGATATTTTGCCGATTACAGTCACCGGTATAAATATGTTATAAGGAATTAGAGCAGTAACAGGGACCATAAGTCGGTGTATTAGCGCAGAAGTTAAGCTACATTCGGAAAACGTTTTTGATTCTCTAAAAGAGACTTACTTTTTCCATTTGAACCTTAATCTTTTTGCATCTGAACCAAAGTTGTTCGAGCGAACTTACGCCAGTGACACAAAACGTTCGTTCAAATTGTGCACAGTTAGAAACTACACTCATCACTTTGCTTTTGCGTCTGAGATGTAATTAAATTGTTGACTCAATATTGCATCCAATTTCAACACTTGTTTGCTAAAAGCTTTTCTATCTATTTTTTTCATTTTGTGAGAGGTCGCTGAAAAGACTTCAAATTCCTTCTGCTTTTTTCAAATGATCTAATTTTCAGGGTATTTCACTCAACACTTTATGAATTTTGCAAGAGAGAACGTAATTAATCTTTCGCAATCTGACTGAATTTTTAAGTTGCGTGTGAGAAAAAATGATAAAATATTGGTGGAACTCACAAACATTTTCTAGCGTTGTCTTTCAGTATTTCTGTGATGCCTTTTCAGCAGTTGTTTGACTAAATTTTAGGATAGCACTGATTGAGATTTTCAAAACCTTTGACGTTTCTCTGAAAAAGCTTTGTTGTTGTGCTTTAACCGTTGTTTGATGATACATGATATGCAAATACCAAAATCTGCTGGTCTGTTATTGAAATCACTGCTTTTGGCAACGCGATAGAAGTCAAAGCAAAATGTTTTTGTAATCCTAGGAAAACGTTTAAGGTTGAGTTTAGCAATCAACACCATTTCGCAAGAAACTGTCATCACATCAGCGTTAAAAAGTGTTTACACGTGCATAAAATACGCAGCAACGCAGTGGCAGCAACAGACGTTGAGAGACGCTCTATTTAAATAAACGTAGTGAAGTAGTCAAGGTAGACGAGAATTTTCTGTTTACAATTTCACAAAAATGAAGNAAATGGTTTCTAGCAATAAGTTTGTATTTGCCGGAAAAAGACGGTGAAAAAAGCTTACGTGAAATAAATAACATTTTCACATGATGAGGGNTCACATTTTGTGAAGAAGCACTGTATTTATACAAAGTTCATCAACAGCAAACGTTTGTTGCTGATTTGCTGTTCAAAATTTCAATACTTGTACTTTGAAGTCTTGTTAACTTCTCCCATTTTTTTTCTTCATCATGGCTTCTCGTTGAACATGAAATGCGCTACTGAATCATGCGCCACGTATACATCGTGGCCATATAAACAAAACTTTTTTTGAAGTCGTCATTTTGTTATTCCCAGTTGAGCAGTTCCTCAGATGTCGCCATTGTAAGCATGCAATGCATTCGTCAACACCTGCAGCTTTGGTGCACTTGTGTTTGTATGTGCCTGTATAGTAGACCAAAGACAGCACCGGGGCTAACCAACTAACTACAGCTCATGTAGAAAGCAAGCCGAGATGCCAAGTGACTAACACAGTCAAGTTATGCAATTGATGTAAAAACCGTTTGCAATTCAATTTGCTTAACTGCAACTGGAGGTTGAAGTCGTTTACAAAGCTACGAGCCACTGTCGCAAACCCTTCTAGGATGAACGTTTTCAAATTCCTTTTTAGGACATTCAGACGCAGGGCAAGGGGTCAAAAACTACAATCTGTTTGTTCAAAACGCAACGATTTGTTCTGAAATGGATGGAATCCGAAAATTAACCAAAGTGACCGAACGAATATATGCCTTGCTACGCATAAAAGAACTGAACTTGCGAATGGAACGAGAAAAAAGCGAAGCTGAGAGAAGATGGTACAGAAAAGAAATGCTTCTCCTAACAATGAGGTAAGGAAAAATAGACTATATATTTTATTCTAGCGAAATTAGTACAGAATGGGTCGTTTAATACTAACAGTTTATTTTAACTGATTAAAAGCTACATATTTCAAAGCCAGATAAGAGGTTTGCAATGTTTTACTCGAATAGTGCTACTCTGGGACCTTTTCAAAGCTTTCTTAGGCAACAGGCTAAGCCTAGTTTATTGGGTAAGTTAGGAGTGCGTTTACTGCCAGCACGATGGTTTGCTGTTCCTGTACCGCTTCTCCAAGCGCATTTTCCTTGCCTGTTTGAGAGCTGGTTTTTTATCTGTGTATATGGCCACATTTGTAAGAAACATTGCAAAAGCGGTCATCTTTCTACAACCACCTTCGCCTTCTGTTGTACCTAAACATTATACGTTTCCACGAAACTTTGTTTTCCAGTTACTCATTAATTCATTTTTCCATATATTTCAAAATGAGGAAGAATTTGGATGAAACGAGTTTTTTGAACAAGCTGTCTTTGAGATCTAACATAAATGAGGCCTAGCTCACCAGTTTCTAGTTTGATCTGCTAAATTACCAGCAGGAAACATTTTAACATTTTGGCAACTTAAGTTACATTTTATGTTTAAGGTTAACACGGAAAGTCTGTCAACTTTTCTTAATTAGGGCAAAAGCCGGCACTCCAAATTTCTAACATTGATCATTGAAAACTATGTGAAAACCGCTAGTACATGCAACCTGCGGAGGAACACTTTCAAACAGTTGAACCTCTGCAGTGACCAGAATAATCATTTCGCAATGCATCAACTCTTGAAATGAGCCACACAATGGCACGAAAAAATGTAATTACTTAATTTCCGCTTACATTTCTACTTCATCTTTATTTGGTATTTGTGTAAAAGTAGCTTTTTCTTTTTCACTGCTACAACTTTCCAACTAACAAGTTGTCACTCACCAAGCAGAGAACCTGACCCAGCCTTACTTCAGTGGTGGGAACCTCCAATTCGTGGGCCACATGCGGCCTGCGAGACCATTTGAATGTGGCCCGTGGCAGAATTTTTGTTACCCAAAATAGAACAAAACATCACGCCAAAACGAAACTTCAAAATGAACAGATACTTAGATAATAAGTCAAGAGTAGTCTCTCTCGCTTCTTCCAGGGACGGATCCAGGAGGGGGTGATTTGGGCGATCGTCCTTCAAACGGAAGAAAGTAACTTTATTCACCATAATTTTATACAATTCGGAAAACAATATTCGTGATATAAGGCCATTTTGCCGTCTATTGTTTTGTCACAGCAGTGTTGTGAAGTATACTTCATCTCTCTTACAGTAGCAAAGCCGTTAAGAGACTTGACTACCAAATATTACTGAAATCGCCCCACCACCTAATCATACTGGCTGGATCCTTCCCTGGCTCCTTCTCAAAGTTTCCTCTTCTTTTTCTCCAAATATTATGTTTACTTTGTGGTGTTTTTTATCGCAAGGTAAAATAAAGCTTTTTTTGCGGCCCTCCGTAATATTCCACGTTTTATGTGGCGTCGCCCTTTAAATTAAAGAGGTCCCCACCCCTAATAGGTATTTACTAGGTTGCCAATCTATAGGTTTGATCAAAGAAATCTGCAATTTAATAGATCATAATTTTTTTTCTGTTGTTTACAATTTTACATACTCATTTTAATTGCAGTTGAAATGTTAAAATCGTGCAGATATGGCTTTGTGACAAGAGTAGCTGCAATGGTCGTAAACGCCGTCCCTGCAACAAATCCCAGTCCTCTTCCAACTGAAGCAGAACCTCTGGTAGAGGCGAGGCTTCTCAATCCGACCGAAGTTGTGTCAATCGCATCCTTGACTCCACCGGACCCTACTCTGTTATCACCACCTCAACCTATTCCAACTCAAACTTCAAGACGGGAGGGTAAATTGTCCATGCCCTGGATTTTGCAGGTGCCTAAAATCTGCACTTCTTCCATACAGATCGGATACAATGTTTCTAGCTTTGCCTTTGTTTCAGAAAATTTATCCTGTAATGCAGCGAACGAGATCTGAAGTAACTAGAAAATTTTCTTGTTTTCCTCTGCGTTTCATTTGACTGTAATTGCAGCCATCTCTGATTCATAGGTGTAGAAGCAGGGAATTTTTTGCGGGTGCAAAGGATATTTTGCCCAAATTTCCTAAATTTGCTTGAAAAACGTTGCCATAGACTTGGAAATATAAAATTTGGTGCTTGAAATTTGGTTCATAATAAACCAACTGAAAAAGTACGCTCTGCTATGCAAGAGCTTTGTTAGAAGCCAGCTGGCTCAATATTCTTGAGCATGTACCACACAGTTTTGAGGTTTTCCATTCATATTCCAGCTGTTGCTGTCAGCAAGGAACCTCAGAACTAGCCGAGGTAGGCCTAAAGTTGCTTCCTTCTCTGAAGACATATACGTGGCATGGAATACTATATTTATATCATGACCATGCCGTGAGTCTCATAACATTGTCTGTTCAACTGTACATACATGCAACAAACTGCAGGCTGTGGCAAAATGTGTTCATCCAAACACTGTAGTTAAAATTAAAAAACAAAAGTTTTTCTGTACTTTCCTGGCCAGGGCCGCAACCAGCAAAAAATTTGCGGGGGGCAAAGTCACTTTTGGCAACGATTATGACGTCATCGATGTGCAGTCAACCATGATGCGACTTTTTTGCTACGATAAGCTTACCAACATTGGTGGAGGAGCCTTTTTCATAGTGGGGGACATGGGCGTCCGCAGGGGGGCAAAATGGGCATTTCCTCCCGCTGCTAATTGGTTTACGAACCAAATATGCTAGAAACCTGAAGTCAACAGTTTAATTCCGATGTTAATTGAGTTAATTCTTGCAATAACAGTTTATTTTCCGGTATGACACTCACACTGCACAAGAGCCAGCTTCACTCTTCTGGCATCACGCCGTGATGACCTGCTTACGGTCCACTCATGTCCGCTCATTTGCCTGCAGAGGCAGGTTGCGAAACTTGGGAAAGGATTGTTTTACTATTGGACTTTATTGCGTAACAGTAGCATTGCCAACAACAATTCTTCAAAGGTTCATTTCAAGTTGTGGCAATAAGTGGTTTGCCGCCTGTGACTGTTGAGCGCAGGCACCTTCGCAAGTCATGCAGCGAGACAGTTACTGCTGTTAGCAGTAAGCCAAATAATTTTATACTGTGTGAAAAGAAGCACGGACGCCGGAAAGCAGGAAAGTGACAGGGGAATTTCCCTCTGCTTTTTCAAAAGGGGGCGGAGGTGCTTTTTTCATTACAGTATTGTGGGTAATGTCATGGTTTATCAAGATCGACTTGAAACAAATTTATTGGAGCTGTTCGCGCAACAAGAAAATTCAGAATGGTTTTCAATCATTTCGGTTATTGTTTTTGAGGTCAATATTTTTGCTGAACAGAAACAAAAATATTGGTAACGATTTGCATGTTTTCTATAAGTTTTCTTTTCCCTCAACTTTATACTGCTACCCATGCCCTACTGTTGTTTTGGCGTGCTTGAAAAGAAGCATGAGTGAAAAAGAAGCATTGCTGCCAACAAAGCGCAAATTTTGAAACCCGTGTTCCCCTCTAAGCTACGAAAATGCGCAGCACCACCAGAATCTTCGCCAGAAAGCCTTCAATAGGGGGGCTTGCCGTCTGTGCAGGGGGGTATTTAATACGTCAAATTGGGGAGCTTGGAGGTTTGTTTTGGGAGAGCTTAGCCCACCAAAGGCCCCCACATGGCGATGGGACTGAGTGCCACCAGACCATTTGGGCAGTGAAATCTCATTCTTGCGCACTTGCACTATTCCAAAACATTCTGAAAACATTAAAACAAAGAGAACCTATTTGAATTATGTGTGTACCTTGTTCGTATTTTGGTAAAATTTTATACTTATTCTAATAATTTAAAAGTTTTGTAATTCATTCAGAACTCTGCTAATTCAGCCTTAAGAATTAGGATATTTATGCTCACTAAAACAAACATTTGCTCTGTGTAAATTTTCCTAGAGGGAACCCTGTTTGCAACTGTTGCCGTAACATTGGGCATTTTCTTTATGGCGCAGAAAGGGTAAAGCGTTTTGCGCACGTCAGTTTGTGTTGCATCGTCAGCAACCTGAAACTGACAAGCAAAATGTCGTTTTTGCCACCCTGAAAAAATTTCTGCGGACGCCCTCTGGGAGGCACAAGTCCATTTCAAAAAAAATTGGGAGATTGTTTTCATTAAATAATTTACTTTAACAATGCACCGAATACTGAGTGTGTTGCTAAATACATTTAGGCAAATTTTTAAATGTAACAGGGGACCTAATCCCCTGCCGCCGCCAGACCTGCTTACTAATTAAACGAGAGAAAATGATAACAAATTCAGAAAAGCGTATGCTCCTTCATTACCAATCCTATATACTATTTCACAAAAAGCTCAAAAGCTTTTTGGTAAAAATTTAGCATTGGTTTTTTTAAGTTTTCAGATGTAAAACCAGTAAATCAATCAATCCTAGACATCAGTTAATATAAAAACAAACAGAAGAGTAGATGACACGTTATACAAATAACACAGCGAAAATCATTCATACAGACTAAAAGATTGCACATGATTGAAGATAGCTGCTGGATGTGCCTACTAGAAAATCAGCTAACTGCTAGATTGAAAATTATACAGGTAACAGCGAGAAAATCCTGCTAGATTTAGCAGCAAATCAGCTAAAATTGCCACTCTGTGTAGCAATAGCTTCGATTGATAGCAGGGATGTAGTGGGGCAGGAACGCGTGCGAACGGCCTTCCCACACCTTTTTCATGTTTTGTTTTAAAATGAGTTTGAAGCTGTTTTAAAATGACTAGATTTTTGGGACCGTTCCCAACTTCCCACACTTTTTTGTTAGCATTATTTACATCCCTGATTGATAGTATATGGATTCCTGCTCTGTGAGGTCACATTTACAACCACAAGGCTGCTTTCATGAAATGGATGGTTTCACTCAGGACCGTCGCCAGAAAGTCGTCAATAGGGGGGCTTTGCGTTTGTGTGGGGGTCGTTACGTTTGTGCAGAGGGGGCTTAATAATCAAAGTTGACAAAAGTTGCATTGATTTATTACGTTTCATATTTCAATTTGGGGGAGTTTGGAGCTTTGTTTGGGGGGATAAGTCCACCAAACCCCCGTGGAGACGGGGCTGGTTTCACCTCATAGCTAGCGCCACAAAGCTTGTCTCCGGTTCTGTGCTGGGATTTTTCGGAAGCAAGGCATATTGATTGGTTAATAGTTTTATCCAATATGACGCAGCACGTATGCGGAAACGTTGTCTTGAGAAGAAGTTTACGTAGAGGTAACGCAGTCTCGAGAAATAACTTTTCATATGAAGTTCGTGAATACCATCATGTTTGCAAAAATTTCGGGGGGGGGGGAAATTGCGCGGTTTGCCTGTTCCTAGTTGCGTCCCTGTGCCTGGCATGGACTCTCTTCACCTGACGTAGATGCCGTACAGTATACTTGACTCCCTCAGTGCACAATTATTAAAACACATAAATGAAATTCCTTCTTTTTCCAAAGTTTTCAAGTGATTCAGTTACTCATCAACTTTCACATACTAAAACACGAAGTTACTAGAAACAACAGTTGGTTGATTTTATATATATTTAATGTGTGTTCTATGGCGGAATAAACTTTCATTGATACATTCACTAACAAGAAAGTGTAATTGCATTAAATATTGTTAAAAATGTCAAAGCTTTTTTGCCCAAATTTTTTTAGATTTTGCCCAAATTCTGTGGGTGCGGTTGCACCCCCAGCTCCTACACCACTGCTCTGATTGTAGGCTACTGTATATTTGCTTGTTCTAAGTTTCTGTTGCTCGCAGGGAGATCCCCACTTCATTGTTGAACTTCACCAAGGTCTAAGGGCTTGCTTCACATGGGGTGGAAATCCTGGAAAGGCAAGTAGCCTATATAGTTGGCGTGAGTTTGCAAACCAGCTGTATGAACCTGCTGTACAATGTGTGAATTCTAATACGACAAAAACACAAAATATTTTTTTTAGGTCACAAATATTCCACATTTCTACGCCTCTAAAGCCAAGGCGAAATTGTACTTGCAATGTGCAAAAATGTATGTTTGCACCTGTAATTACTTTGACCGCTTGCTTGTAGAACTACAACCTGCTTGAAGACTTTGACAACAACATCACCGTGCATGGATTGGTAGCAAAAGCACCATCGCGACCATCAAAAGGGAAAAACAAACACATGTGTGACGACAAGCTTCCCCAAACCTACTTTTCACAGTTTGCTTTTCATTACAAAAAAATTGCTTTTGTGGTGAGTATAACCCGGTAAACCCCTACAAAAAGGAATAGCGTGTGAAAAAACATGTGGCAACTCTGGTTGAAGTTTTGCTCAATGTATTCTTAAAAAACAAACCGTTTGAACTGTCGTCAAAACGGCAGAAGGTTGTCATTGAAGTTTCAGTTTTATGATAGATGTGTAGTAGTTATCAGGCTTCGTGCACAGCCCATTATTTTTGGATGCAGTCCGGAAATGGCCATAGATAGAGAGCAAGTTAACTGTGTAGATGCTATTTTGTTTACAATAGGTAACACCTCACAACGTTACTGTGTACAACAGTTCTGATGGTAAACAAATCCGTATGTCTTTCCTATGCGCATCGGATGAAGAGATAGCGCTGGAAGGTCCTCTGACTCGAATAAGGATCTATGACATTAGCCGAACTCATTCTATGATAAATGTCACATTCAAAGGACTTTTAACTTTCATAGTAAGTTGCAAGCAAAGAAAAAGTTATTGTTGTCTTTGATAAATATGAAATATCTTTATTGCAAATGTTGCTCGTTTTGATGGAACAGTTCTTCTTGGACAATACAGATGCATGCAGTTATCTGTAGACTAGAGAAATAAAATTATTAAAAATTTAACTTATAAAGATGAAAAAAGATTTTTTAAAGTGAGTAATGGTACTTCTAAAACACTTGCAAGTTATGTTGATTCGACATTATGATCAAAGTATGGCTTGCTTTTCTGCCAAAACAATGCTTTAAGTGGTTGAAACACCGTTTGACAGCCAGGGTCACCTCCAGTGGCAGTTGGTTCCATCTTGCTCAATATGAGCAATAATAGTAAAATGAATAGTAACCAGAGGCGTAACGAGGGGGACAAGCAAGGGGGGCACAATTCCCCGGGCGCCGAGTCAATAGGGGGTCGCCGAAAAGTCCCAACAATGTCACAAGCACTTTCATCAATACAGTACATTTGCTTCCGAAAGACCTCAGTTTCGAACATGGGGGCGCCAAACTTGCTTCTTGCCCCGGGCGCCATCTAACCTCGTTACGCCCCTGATAGTAACAATAGTAAATAAATAGTAACAATGGAAAAGAAATAGCAACAAATGAGTAAAAGATAGTGGGCAGTGATTCCCGAATTTTTTGATAGCCTCCATCCACCAAAGTTATCAACACAGGGAGATGATCAAATTTTAACATATTCTCTGCACATCCAGCTATTGCAAATGCAATGCACAAAACTCCGTTCGCAGTCTATATCTACTGCGATATTGCAGTTGACTGCATCGCCTTGAACTACTGAGGCAAGCACAAGAAAAAGAAGGCAATTCGGGGCATTAACTAACAGGAAAGCAACCAACAGCAACAGAGCTCCCTCACTGAGTTCACTCTACAACTACTAGGTTGCACTATCATTATATAGGGATAAGAGAATTACGATAATTCGCTTGTGGTGACTATCACAGTGACTTGTTATTCATGGGCA
>JGI24158J21664_10001343_pt1 | contig 27402 bp, 16 predicted proteins | sample Ectturendosymbi3_FD_21664 | JGI IMG/M metagenome (IMG submission 21664) | reverse complement strand
CTGCGTCGTCCGGCGATCAAAGTTCCACGCTGACAAACAGGAAATGACGATAGGAGAGACAATCGAAAGCAAGCGCAACGTCAGGAAATCACATCCCGGTCGTGCGCACTGCCATTCGCCTGTTGCTGCGTTATACCGAGATCGAGAAAACTAATTATTATAGTCCCACAAAGGAACTTTAATCCGAAGTCTGCTTGCAGAATCCGCATGCCTCTACTCAGATGGTGGCCGATCCTCGCGAGAAAAGAGAATACACGTTTGGGTCATTGCCCGTGAAAAAGGTCATGTGCGTGACAAAAAGCCCTGTACGTAAAAAGTTCAAAATCAAGAGTTGAACATGAACATGCTGTATTTGCTGTTATAGAGCGTAGACCCATGAAACCATTGCTAGATTCTGAAGGCCTAGACGCGTTTTTGCAGTCGTGTCCACACAGTCAGTCATTTTCGTGCAAACCACGGGCGATTATTTAATTCTTGTCTGTAAAAAAATCAGAAAACAAGAATGCCGCACTGACCTCTTCACGGTTCGTTGCCAGCAGGTTCGTGTACATTGCGACCAGCGCTTTCTGTAGCACGGTGCGAACAGTGGTCTTCCCCCCACCGGACGGCCCGACGAGCATGACGCCGTGTCGCACAGCGAGCTGCTCGTACAGCTGAGTGATTTTCTGCACCTGGCCGGGCCAGAGTTCGAGGCCAAGGTCGGAAATCGTGTTCTCGACGCATTTCTGCGAAAGATATCTTTTTTTAGAGAAAGGAAATTGAGGATTGCACATTTGCAGCTGCGTTGCTGGCTGCATTGCTTCTCTGCTACGATATTTCGCGAGCATTATTCAAGCAGGCAGTTGCAGTGTTTCGCAATTTCTGAGTTATATTCGAATGTTCATCATTTGCATTCATATATTTCTCCTCGGCAGGAACGATTTAATCTCAGAAAAGTAAAACAGGTCGTGGATCACTGTAAAAATTTCGAAAACCAACAACCTGTGAGTGAATTAGCCAGGTCTAGTTAAACACGAGAAAGCAAGGTCTAAGAAGAGCAAATTTAGGTGTGGAAAGATGCTGTAACGAATACCACATGACACACATTGAAATACAAGGGATTTATGACGTATTAAGAAGTGACAATGATTTTGTGAAGCTTAATGTTCAATTAGTTGTCTGTAAATTTCAGATTTTTGGAGCAAATCAAAAATATATAATATCATCTTCAACTACAGGATTAATCAGAATAGTCAGTTTCATTTTCTTTCAGTTGATGATAACTTCTTTCTTAACGTATACAACGATTGCGCACACTGTAGTTGGAGCAAGGAATATTCTGCATGAGAAAAACCCGAAAATGTTTGGAAGAAAAGCAATTAGATGCCGGTCATACAAGAAAGTAACTGCGCAACAGCGTACATCACCTGACACCCATGGGCGTCGAAAGGGGGGCAGGGGGGCCTTGGCCCCTCTGGATTTTGAGATTTGACATTTTCTTATTAAATTTTTAGCTAAAACGGTTGTTTTCTTAGTTTCGGGCGGGTAAAATGAAATTTAACCATTTTTGCCCTCCTGGAAGAAATCCTTCACGCCCATGCTGACACCAATAGAAATAAGTTAGGTCTAAGCGCAAGCAAAGTTGTTTTCTTCTTTCATTTTTTACCTCCAAAAATGGATTGCCAATGCGCGAGGGAGGAATACCGGGGAAGAGATCGGACATGATGTTGTTAAAGAGAGGAGCGTCTTCCGCCAGGAAGCGCGGGAGGTTTGCGTTCCTCAGGGAGTGGATGAGGATGCTCCGTTCCCTGTCCGCGACCTCCTGCGTTTGTACAAAAAAACACCGAAGGAAGTAAAACACCAAATCGCGTTGAAGCACCAACGTCGTGTTGCAGAAACAGGTGAGGTTCAACAACGCACCTCGGGATTCGTGCCGTACGCGTCCGAGTGGACCTCCCTCTTCTTCTGACCAGCCATGACCAGCACCGACTTGATCGAACGCATTCCGAAGTCGTAATGATCCTGCGATATAATAATAAAACTTATTGTCCTGCAGTGGCGCAGCCAGCCAAAAAAATTTGGGAGGCTAAGAAATTGGGGGGGGGTGATGTTTGACTTTAAGCAAGCAACAGTATTTTTGTTTGGGACGCCGCTTTTCAAAGCACAAAATGACTGGATATGCTAAAAATCTGGGGAGTTATGTCCCTCTGGGACATTCCTGGCTGCGCTTATAATGTCCTGATTCGTTGTTGCTTCCTTGCACTTTCAGACAAACTGCATTTTCTTTGAATGTTAGTAAAAAAGACGAACGGCTCAAAAATACCAGCGCTAACTAGAGGGGGAAAAGCTGTTACAGGGTGTATGGATGGTTGGAGAAATTCTATTAAAGATACAATTTAGTTTGTAAAAATTCGTATGTTAACATTAAGTCTTCCATGATATGTTTCACATTTAAAAAATTGTAAAAAGTAGTCGTGTTAGAAACACAGAAACCTGTTGGGAAAGTTGCTTGCTGGCCAGCTCGTAAAGATTAACGATCTTTCTCGAGAACAGTTTCGCTTCACGAAAACCTTCGGAAAAGAGAATAATCTCCGTTATGAGGTCATAATCGGGCACCATCATGGCGACGGGACGAAAGAGCGACTTGAGGTTGTCAGGCAACTCAACGCGGCCCAGGTATCCCGGGTTCATTGTGATGAAATAAGCACATGTTGAATTGAGGCGGATTTCGCGTCCTTCAAACATGAACCTGTGAAAAGGAGGGGAGGTAAGGTGAAGCCTGCGAAGTCAAAACCGTTTTGCTTAAAAACAAACCTGCGGAAATTTGACAAAATTTGTGCTGAAATTCTTTTGAAAGGACCCGACTTCTAACCTGGCGTCGTTTTTATTTTTTGCCTCATTTCATGAAAAGCGCATAACATTTGAAAAAACTTACAAAAGCCAACAGTTATTTATTGTTAAGCGTGCAACAGGCAGGAAACTTAATCTTCGAAAGCAAAAAAAATTCGTAACTTGGGAAGAGCTGTGATGGTCATTTACTCTCTGCAGAGCAATTAAAAGTTAAAAACGCTGAAGCGACGTCGTTTTTGGTGATGGTTACTTTTTCGCATGTTTCACGAAAAAATCGATTTTTTTGTGAAAAAGATCTCACTTCAAAACTTGAGCATCTTTGGCCGTTTTGATTGCGTGGACTTGTGAGGCGATGACGCTCAAAACCTCGACGTCAATCCGGTTGAACTCGTCAAAGCAGCACCACGACCCGGACTGAGAAAGTCCGCTGAAGAACTGTCCCATCATCTGTGGTCGAAGGAAGCGAAATTGCAGAGCGGCAACAAGGAGAGTTTACAAGCAACACTGAGAAGTATTTCAGAACGTCCTGAAACGGCAGCCCACACTCAATATAGCGAAGTCTTACTTGCCTTGAAATCAATGCCTTCCGAGCAGTTGAACACAACGCATTGCTTGCCGATGATCTGGAAAAACATAATCCTGTACAAATTTTCTTTGCCTGCAGCACGAAAGCCACCACGGGGGATTGCGTTTCATGTAATATTGAAAAACTTTACATTGTTCCTTGCTTTGTCTCCAGCCCACAAGTACCTGTAGCCGCCTGACAATTATTGAGCTAATGAGGCGACCGTTACTCCATTCGACAAAAGTAGTTGTTTTACGTGAAGCCCACGCCTTGCAGAGCTATCAGCAGAACAATAGAGGGATGGCAGCGAAGCCATGTACCATCCTCCTTCAATAATTTCCCAATTTGTTTTGCTACGAAGAGCTTCATCACACAAACTAGGAAAATTACGACCACCGCTTTAGTTGACCCAATCGAAGCGGAATCGTTAGTAAAAGCAGCATCTTCTTGCTGTCAAGATCAACACCATAATGGATCCCATAGCAAATGAGCAATCGACATCTATCGTTAATAATTACAGCAGCAAGGCCCCGGTGTTCCCTGTGATATATGGCAGCAGGGGCGCAACCAGCTCTTCATTTCAAGGGGAGCAATTTTCATGAAATGTCATTCGATGACGTCATCGTGTTTATTCAACCGTGGTACAACTTTGGTATTCAAATAAACCTTTTTGGTACAAATTTCAATATAACTTTTCTTAAAAATGATTAAAATAGAAAACCTCATCTTTATTCTTTGAAGGTTTCTGGAAATGTCAAAATTGCTATGCAATGTTTTGAAATTTTCAGGGGGTAAACACCCCCAAAGCCTCCCTGGTTGCGCACCTGTATGGCAGTATGCCGCTAGTACAAGAGAAATATTTACTTCAGTGTGACCAGTCTTCAGCTTTCACGCCACAATAAAATAAAATCCTAGGCAACAAGAAACTGGTGCAGGAGTCAGAAAGAACCGCATTACACGCACGATTCTTCCCACCTTTGCCAAGTCTTTCACTGTCTCCGATTTTCCGGTTCCAGCCGGGCCCGCCGGCGAACCCCCCAAGTTGAGATTCAGTGCTCCGGTCAATGTGAGAAAGCAGCGGTCAGTCAGGGGGGTAATGACGAGACGTGAGGCGCAGCCGATGTACTCGCACCCGTAGACGAACCGGGCATCGGCCTGGACTGCCCTGCACGAGTTCGTCGAGTCGATCCACTCGTAGAGAAGTTGCCTGTTAAATATATACATATCAATCTGTATCTAGTTAAAAGTAATACGACACGCGTCGATTTAAAACAAAAGCAGATCGCGTGGCTTAGTATCAAAGCGGTGGCTTTGCATTTGGGAAGCGTTGTCTTGGGCGGATCAGACAGTTAAATTACGCAGTCTCGGGAAGGCGTGCAGTTAAACAGCAGGGATGCAAAGTAACTTGAGCACAATGTGTGGATAGCTTGCTCTGAATACAACACCTGCGATGGTTGGGCGGGGTTCAACCTTCACCGTTGACTGCATCCCCAGTATTTACTTACAGTATGCAGACACTTGGATGATGGTAAACAGATGATTACAACTATCGAGTTTGTCGAAAATGAACTTTGAGTAACATTTCCGAAACAGCGATTGATCAAACGCATTCAAATCAAGCGGCGACATACTTGAATTAAAGCGCCAGTTCTAAAATTTAAAAATGCTGTATATTATTTTTGCATGCCACTTCTAAGCGGTTTTACGTAAATACGTGTCTCTCAGTTACAAAAAGCGAGTATTCGTGAAAAACGCGAAAGGACAATAATAGCAGAGCGCAAGGATGGAATGCATATATTGTTGGCCTATCAGTCAATGCAAAGCAAATTTTTTCTCCAACGCACTTTTTCCAGTCGAAATCGTCGATGTTCCTGACTTTATTTTTTATCAGTTCGTGCAAAACGTCCCGCATGTGGACGTAGATGATGATTAGCGCCTCCAGCGTGAAGTAATGGTGAGCTTGGACGTGTCGCATGGTGACCGCTCCTGTGGAGGGAAAATCAATGGAAACCAGTGTAGGAAAACTTTGAAATTATGTTACGCAACAAACTACTTCTGCATCCTTTAAAAGAAAACCGCAGTATGGGCTGCTTCAGCAAATTATCAGTATTCTTTCAGTGAATTCATCAACATAAATACAAGCAATGTTAACTTTTGAAAAGACCAAAACCCTCAGGCAGTTACCTGACAAGAAAGCAAGCGTGTTCATTATTTCCTCACAATTCCTTTTCAGCTTGTAATCCGTAGGACCGGTCATCAACGCGTTGGTGATGTTCTTGTTGAACATGATCTGAGCCTAAGAGGGATTAAGTACAAAATGGTATTAACAATGTCTGGTTATTTTGCCATTATCTCCTGATAAGTTACAGTTAAAATATCAGTATCTATTTCTTTTTTTTAACGCCAAGGGCAAAACTGATGCTACTAATTTAATTTCGGTTCGCAAAGCCTATCAGTACAGTTGACCAGCTACTTTACTGCTTTATGTGATAGACAGAGCTCCGTAGACAGGTTTTAAGGTTTGAGGGGCTAAATATATTTTTAGGAGCCCAAGATTTGAATCTTTATTACATGCTTAAAACACATTTTTCTGGGGACAACAAAATTCGGGGGGACATTGACCCCGAATGTCTCCCGTGGCTACGGGTTTGGATAGAAGACGAAATCAACATCGTGAAATAATTGCAACCGCATCGGGGAATAAATCCAGTCAACAGCAGTAGAAGATGCAGTACGAAAAAAAACGTGTGGATCTATAAGCGCATCAGTGTATGAAGTTCGAATTAGCACCGTACAGTTTCCCTCACCACAGTAAGGACGACTTGACCCGGATGACTCGACATCCACCGCAACATCGCTTCGTGTTCCGACATCCAGCTGAGCAGTGCCATCCTCATGTGCTTCCGGACTGTGTCGTACATCGCGCTCTCGACGGTCGACAGCCATTGTTCCACCGAGCCACGGGCGCGAACGTTTCTGTTGTCACAAAGAAATGTGGAACCTGGATCACGTTCTGATGAGACGCACGACGTGGCGAGGCACAAAATGACACATGAAGCGAACGCAGTGATTCAACCGAGGCTTAGATCTACGCGTCAATATCTTAAAGCAGGCCTGTCTCTTTTTACAAACGCTTTTTCCTTAAACCATATCTCAGAGAGTTGGAACAACTTGCGCGAACAGTGATTTTTTGGACTTTTCGGCAAACTAGTGCCATGTGCAGAACAGTTTTTTTTTTTTCAAGTCTTACTTCGGCATGTTGACCACTTCTCCTTCAGCAGATATCATCGCGTGTATAGTTGGAGGTTGCTTTGATGACGGCCTGATGTCCAGATATTTGATGTTGGCGAAACACTTGACCAAGTGCGCTTGCACGCTAGATGGCTCGCGACCGTGGGAAAGCATTGATAGCAACTCGTCGTTGCTAAGGAAGTAGAAACGGGGAAAGGAAAGACGCTTGAGCTCCAGGTAGTCCTTGAAAATTACAGCAGGTCACGTGAAATTAACCCGCTTTGATCCGGGATTGCAAAGAAGCTAATGGCTTATTAAGCGATACGACTCCTTTGCTTGTTCCGAAGCTTATAGTAAGGAAAAGTGAAAAAAAGGTTGGCAAAATCACTGAAATTTAATGAAATCGAAGACCGCACATGTGGATGACTCTGTTTTGCGAAACTTGTGAAAAATTTCAGCGAAGCAGAAAAATTTGGGGGATATCTGATCTCGGTCCCGTACTTTAAACTAATTCTCGGTCTCGGCGGTTACGGTCTCCAGTACATCACTAGTGCGAAGTTACGTAGTATTCCAAAGAATACAAGCGGTAGATTACACGGTTTGTATAAGCTGTGCGCATTGATATCGAAAGTTTTTGACACTGAATCGAAGACACATGCGACACCCTCCCCCGATTGCCCACACACAACCTTATCCTAACCTCCAGTGACTTCTGAATCTTCTCCAGACTGGTGTTGCATGCCTGAAGGGACTCGAGGACGCCCGGGCCTGTTGCGGCCCGCAGTGCATTGGGCCGGTCCTCGGTGCGACGCATCAGGTCACGCCAAGTTTTGTCAACCTGGGTGGAAGGAAAAACACAAACATTAAAGAAAGATCGTCTTCATATAATCTCCGTAGTCTTCCGCTTGATTATAAGCACGGCAGGAGCACGGTAAGTTGCGCGCAGGGCCAGTTGGATTTTGATTTCGTGAACACGCGCGTCTGAAATGTACGTGGTTGATTCGCACAACCGTCAGTTTTCGAAAGTGGTTAAAAGAAGAAAGAATTTACAATCCAAATGTGTCGATTTTGGTGAAAGATCTGGAACAAGCGCATTTTTACCTTCAAATTTCCTGGAAAGAGGAAACAGCATCCCTGCAACTCATGTAATTGGCACGGACCTTTTATGGTTTTGTTTAAAATTCCATTTAAACGTCATTTAGAAACATGTCTACGGAAACATTATCTGTGGAATTTATATTAATCGTGTGAAGCTCTCCAAAATAGCGAAAAAAAGCTTTTCACCAATATTAACTTCGTAAAATTGCCCATGTTCAATCATCCTCAAATATGGTGCAAATAAAAGATATTCTTTGCATCAGAAAACTGAGTCAACGTAAGAAAAAGTAAAGTCACGTTATAGAACATTTAAAAATAGATGATAACAGAAGAAAAGTGGCGCAATCAAGTTTACGAAGCATATCTCGTTTGAATTCAATTAAAAAATCAATTCAACCTGAGCAAACAACTGCGCTTCACTNGGTAGCTGTCTCTGTATGTCGACTGTAGTGAAAACGGGTTCGAGGTAAAGCCAGTTTCGCTGGCATTTCATCCACTCGTCCAGGGTTCGAGAGAAGAGCATAAGTCGCCTCTCCCAGTCGTCGACTTGACCCTGTCGCATAGGATAATCTCGTTCAAAGCAGTATAGACAAATGTGAGCAAAAAAGTGAATAATCCACGTCGATTAAAATTCTATCACGAACAGCAGATCATTCGTAAATTAAGTGGAGGACACCCGTGCATATCTATATCTGGCATCTACACGAAACACGTGGCATAAGACGACGTCATCCTTTGCCGAAACTCCAAATACAAGCGTGGTTAGCAACAGAATGTTTCGAACACATAAGAGGAGTGGCTGGATAACTGTCTCTATGCAACGGTGGCTGAATCATAGACATCCTCTCAATAGTTACAACTTTTTAATTCACGGAACGCAAAACGTCATACTTTAATAGGACCGACGTATCTCGATCCCTTTATTGTCGTCACTGTGATCTGACTTTCCTCCAACTGGCTCCAAATCTCGTCGGCAGTTGATATGATCATGACGCTATGCGACCCGGTGGTATGGGACACTAACCTGTAAAAATGTCGTTGGTGACAAGCAGGTTTTTTACACACACGAGTATGCTCGGTATTGGAAAAAGATACGCCCTATCCCGGGATGCTTCAGCGAGCTCGAATCGCATTTTTATCCGATGTTCCTCACCCCTCCTTTATTCTCAATTGTATGGTTTGCATTTTCTCACATCGCACCAGGCCCGTAGCCGCTGGGGGTATTTCGCGGCTAGTTCCCCCCATTTTTTTGCCCCCTCAAATTTTGTCGCGCACAGAGAAATTTGTTTTAAATATAAAATAAAAACAAACATCTTGTCCCCCTAAAATAAATTTTGCCTCTCATAAACCGTAAAGGGCCTGCATTACACCAAGCATCTTGGCATACGTGCCGTCGTAACCGTTTCTGAAGAGCAGTGCTCTCTTGTGCTGTGGCATTTCATTCACTTGTTTCAGCAAAGCTTCACCTTTTTCGTTCATCCGACAAGACCTCATTAATTTAGGGTTTCAAATGTTGCGCAGCCGTTTCGAATGCGCTGTTAGAATGCTACGCAAGCAATTGAAGACAAAATTAATATCTCGCCAACCGAAGAGCGAATCCTACTTAACCTGTACGAAATGTTGCATACTGTATTTGTCGCCAGATTCCAGCCAACCTTCTTCCTTTAAAAAACAACTCATGACCGTGGGACGACCCGAGCTTTTGCGTCTTATGCAGGGTTTTAGGTTATAACGAAAGTTTGCAGAAATGAATCGTTGAACGTTTGAAAGCATTGGATGTTCTGAGAACATCCAAAACTTAGAAATACTAACACAGACAGGCTTTGCAAAGCACGTGTATAACACAACATTCCAAATACAGGCAGACTAGTGCTTCTAACACATGGAACGTCCGCCAGTAATACTCGCAAACGATTACCGTTGAAATCCGCTACGAACGTGGCGCACAAATCATTCATCGAATCTTCTATAAGATTGCAACAACCAGCTGGCTAGATGTAAAGACCATATGTCGAAATTCGAACTTAACCAATATTTACGAAATGCTGTCCGTAAATGTGTTTCTTACTTGAAGTCAGTGGAATTCCACAACTGAACCAGTTTATTGAGCATAGACTGGAGGGTGAACTCGTTGGTGGCGCGAGATGAGATTTCCATGATCAGGTCACGGTGCTGGACAAGCTGTTTCCAAGAACAAAAAAGATACAACCTGTTTTACCCTTCTCAACGCGATGAAACTCGTACGGAAAAAAATCAAGTAAGTCAAATTTATGACATTGAGCTAATTGATGCTAACAAATAAACACAGCATATTGCAAACGTTAGAGCCCCCAAGAACCATGTTTCGATGATCTTTTATTCACCTTGCAAACAGGAACCAAGCAACTTACCCGCCATTTCATCAAATCCCCTAATGTGAGACCGACGTCACGTGTCAAAGATCGACCAATCGCATACTGGATCTCGTCCCAGTGACGTTGCTTCAGGCAGGAGTTGCGCAGAGCAGCGATCAGAGGAAGGCCGTTCTTGAAGTCCACAACGTCTTGCTTCAATCTAAATTGAAATTAAAATGTTCGATACGAACCATAAAAACTGCCAATATCGAAGCAAAACGAATTAGAACAAGTTTATTGCACATGTATTTTGACACCAAGGCAACACAAAGTTTGTGGTTTTTTAGTAAACGTTTCGTGGAAGTTGGCTCGTCATATTTAAGAAGTTCTGGCAAAGCTTCTTAAATGAATATCAGGGATATTGAAGTTTGCACGGTCTGGTTCGTTCTGACATCACTGCTCACTTTGGAACAAGTTCGTTTCTTGGCAATCCCTTTTCCAGCATGAAGACAGTTTGCATGAATCTTGATACATTTTCTTGAACAGCGTCGATGTCCAAGGATTGAAACTCCGCATCCTGGGAATCAAACGCAACGTTAAGAACTTGAAGCTGTGCGATCATCATACAACCAACGCAAGAAAACGAAACGTGAGGATAGCGGCAGCGCTTCCGCTAGACTTGGACCTTTTCATGAAAGAGCGCTCTCTGTGCACATTTTAGCAGCAACCAGAGCAGAGACTGTGGACTGGATGGAAATCTGGAGGGCATTTCAACGCAGTCGATTCGCCTACAATCGCATTTTACTGTGCGTCTGAGCGCTCGGACATTGCAGTGTTTGTTCGTTTGAGGGCGTGTCATGTCACATTGCATTCGTACTTTACGTGACCTCGACCAGTTTAAGACTTAGCGTCCAACTCTGGAAGTAGTGTTGCAGCAAGTGCTACGGGTTTGCAAACAATAGTGTTAAGAATGTGTCTGCAACCTTGTGGTTCGGCCGCCAACGCCGTTGTAAAACATTCTGTTTTGTCTGTTTTTATCAACCTGCGTTTTGCAGACAGTGTGTGCTTGTACTATGGACTTCGTGTCTGATTGCAAAATTAAAATTCAATTAAATACGTGCAGAAACTGACAGGCAGTTGATTTTTATCAAATCGCCTGGTAACAACTTACCGTCCACTGCAGAAACAACTTGATCCATTCATCGCTGGACTCCCACAGAAGCTTCCGTAAAGTGATGTCGCGCTCGACCTCTGACAGCTCCGCTTGCAGTTGAGCAGCGCTGATCCCAACTCCTGAAGCTTCTGCTATCTGAGCCTCTCTGCAACAAAGACATGCTATGACGCAACAAGTACCTTTTGAGACTATTTCAACTTTGAAAAATGCGCGGTGATTTTCGTCGTCATTGCTGCGCGACCTGACCGCCGATCCTGCATGAGCCTGACCAATTACCGCAGACCGGCATTTTATTCGTCTGCAAAAGGCCTTAGAACATACACGACCAGTCCCATATTTGTCACCATGGGCTTTATACAAAAAATGTAATGTCGGTTTTTAATAACAGTTAAAAGGAATAGAAACGTAGTTTTCCAAAAAAACTGCAACACAGAAATGACAGTGAAGCGTTGTACAAGTGCAGACAAATTTTTTTCAAATGATTTTTGATGCCTCCCACGTTTTGTCATCATTACATTCAAACCTCGGTTAAGACCATGTGAGCGACTCAAAAGCGCAAGTTGAGTATAAGTCATTTAGACGCATACGAAATCGATGTGTTTCAAATGAATAGGAAACCTCACTGTAGTACAGTGGTTCTTAACCGGGGTGCGCGCCTCCACAGGGGGGGCGTCAATAAATTTCCAGGGCGGCGAACCCTTGCGCGCTGTACAACATATAAAGTTTGATCAATAAATTTTCCAGTAAATACATTGGCTTTTAAAACCTATTTGAAGACAGGGGGCTTGAAGCAAAGGACAATTACTTAAGGGAGGCGTGGTGGAAAAAAAGGTTAAAAACCACTCCTGTAACGCAAAGACCCTCTATTTATCGAAGAAGCAACAGTTTTTAGTTGCAACCAGTTTGGACGGAAACTACTGCTAGATAGTGAAAAAAATTCACATTGCGCACAATACCGCTCATATCCCGGCTGACTTAACTCTGTCAATCGCGCATCTTAAAACTTCTTTTTAAGCGTGGCGCACAACGAGGAACGAGATTTACAATGTAACAGCAAAGAGTAGTCGCATGTTACCCTCGCTAGGGTGGCTGCGTGCAAGTTGTCAGAGGTTAGTGCGCGAATCGTTCAATTCACCCAAGCTGAGTCGATGCTACAGTAAAATGCCGCGCATGCCTAGCTGCTGTGTTGCTGGGACTTACAATCAATACGACTTTCTAGCAGTTTGACCAAAACCTGAAAAAATAACAGCTTACTTCAGCAATTTTTAAACTGTTGAGATAGCACACAACATCGGCAATAGCTCTGTCCTGCTCCATTGCTATGGTTCGAACTTACACCGTATAAACTCTCTTCCCTCTGTTCGAACTGTAGGACGACCCGAACCGATCCTGATAATTGGCGTAGCTCCTCGCTTTCACAGACAGGGTTTCCACTTCTTCCGCCAATATCTTTATACCTTCCAGAACAACGACTGACAGCGAGTCGCTGCTCAGAAGAGCCGGAGCCTGGACCTGAAAAGCAAACGTTTGATTTGATTTTACAGCATTTGCTCAATCCTTTTCGCAAATCATAGCAGTAGTTCTTGTTTCGTCTTAGAAGTACATGAACCCGGCAAGCGCTCAGGTAGAGCATGGAGGTGATTTGTTTTCTCTATAAACTTCTACGAAAAATTCGTCAAAATGTAGTCTTTTACAGCACTGGTATCGGTATCGATGCTCTTGAAACAGACTTTCAGGTTTAATTCTTGCAAAACGTTTCAGGTTTCTCTTACTTGCAAACTTCAGTAGCAATCGACTGCTCAGGGTTTACAGCTACTTAGCATAATCGCCTTATATCAAAAAAGCTAAAACTTGGGCAAAAATTACAAAAAAATTAGCAGCAATACAAGCAAGGGGCGTAGCACACAGAAACATAAAGATACCAGTGTCATCGCACACCAATCAACACAACAATGCACTGGACTGCAAAAACTGCACATTACGGAAAACAGGAATGCCAACAAAATAGCAGCGCCTCACATTTGGACACCAGACGAGTTCCCCAAAATTGCATCATCTCATTTCAAATTGAAATGACTTCTGCTGCGTTTACAATCACGTCAACTGGACGAAGCAAACATTGTTTTGGGACAAAACATTCACGAAATGAACTCGTTCGAGAGAATGTCACGTCGCATGGACGTAATTCTCACGATGTTACTTGGCACTGTTGAACTTTGTCGTTGATCTTTGACTGTTTCATGCACATGAAATCATACCTTGTTCTTCAGATTGTAGACTTGTATTCTGAGCTTGTGAATGTCTTTGTCGAGGTCCGTGCTAAATCGCAATATGTTGTCATCTTTCTTGGCTTCGCAAAACAAGATGGTCGTTTTCAGTTGTTGGAAGGTGGGCACGAGGGTGTGGAAGACGGCCAATGACTCGGGCTCCATGAAGACGCCATATTGTTTGATAATCGTGAAAAGCCTGATGTGACACAAAGAGAAGAGTTTGAGACAGTTTATATCCATGTTACCTTTCACACCATGAGAAAGTGACAAACCACCATGATTCACTTCACACCATGAGCAAAACAGAACCACAATCACTCAGTACTTCCGTAGGTCAGGGGTAGGTAATTAGCGGCCCGCGGGCCACATGTGGCCCGCCACAGTATTTTCAATGGCCCGCAGAAGCATTCAGGAAATATTTTCAGGTGTGAAATTTGTGTGAGTTTACATTTGCTACAATATTGCTTGCGCCGGATAAAGTTTATTTGCTCAAAACCAACCATACTAGAACCTTTTCTGTGTACCATTAATGTTTTTGTTTCATTTATTTTATGATCAAATTAGAACTACTGCCCTCCGCTAAATGCGGCCTCCTCAAAGCGGCCCCCGAGCCAATTTAATTGCCCACCCCTGCAGTAAGTCCGTTTACAGCACTGAAGTAGATAATTACGTGAGGGGTCACAATTCCAAACAACAACTGGGAAAAGCAAAACTTTTCAACAAAAAATAAGAAAAATGCTTTCGCAAAATCACCATGTCTGGCGCTTTTATGATAAGCGTTTTATGTTTATAGCACTGTCCTGCTTGGCAAGGGTCATCACAATAGCATACGAACCATCGCTAATAATTTTCGCAAGTTATTATCAAACAGGAAGCAATACGTATGCAAACACAGTGAATAATGTACAGCCAGTCTTAGTGATGGAATGCCTCAAGGATCTACCTTGGACCCTTTACTGGTTTCAATATATATCAACGACTTGTCATCCGCTTCAACATTTAAATCATTTCTTTGTGCTGATGACAAAACTTCTATCTCATAAATGTTTGAATAATTTGAAAAGTTTGGTGAATGTAGAACTAAATAAAGCTGAAACTAGTTGCACATTAATAAATTGCCACATCTAAAAACCCTAACGGCATGGTTTTCTCTGAAAAACCTATGTTGTTATCAGTTCAGATCTCAAAAGACAACGCATTAGCCAAATAGACAACGTTAAATATATTTGTATTTTTNTCGAATGTGATCTAATGNGGAACACCCATTTTAGTATTTAGGCAACAACATAAACCAACGCCTGTGGAATTCTATTCTAACTTCAGCCATTTCTTGATGTTAAACTGTTGCGATCCGTGTAAAACAGAGAGTTTGTTGAACAGGTGAATTTCTATTTCACCAGTTGATCAGTAGAAAAACTGAGAGGCCAGTGATGAGCAAATCCCAACAGTTTCCTCTCTTGGCACCTAAAAAAATGGCGACACACTTTTACAATTTCTTGTTCCTACGAGCGAGAAAAGCAAGAATTTCGAGAAAACCTTCAAAACAAAACCTCTGTTTTAACCAGATCTCCATTAGCGAGCGACTCACTTTGTCACCACGTTGTACTCCTTGTCCACTGCTGGCATTTCTGTCACAGTGCGGGCCAGGAAAGTTAGATGCTCAACAAACTGCTCAACCGTTATGGGGTTGCTAGACAACCGGCGCGTGGCGTTCCGGATCGCTGATAAAAGCTCCTCGGTGTGACGTGACGTTATCGTCGGAAGCCAGCGATGCGAAGAGTCGATGACAAGCTTCAAGAAAGATTGCATGTTTTATAAGCATTTAGGAATTAAAGCGACAAACTTTACAAAGTGAATTTTTTTTGCCAAAACTAGTAACATTTTTTGCTTGATAATAGAAATCACATATCATTCATAAAAATACGTGAACATTGTTCAAATAAGCTGCAAACCTCTCGTATAAAAGTAAGCAGGCTATTCCGCTTTGGGAAGTGCCCACAATTTGCGGTGACATGTTTGTTGACAGGGTTTCGCCCATTTACAAGATCACCCGTGTTTCGTTGCTTACGTCAATGGTTCGATGCCCGTCAACAGAAGCAAGTTTTTGTGTATTTTTTATTTTTTTGACAAATCAACCCAAAAAAGCGCAAAATCTTTACTCACCTGCGGATACGGCAGAGCGCTCTTCGCGAAACTTCTCGCGTCGACGTGGAACATGGCGACACGCTTCGACGGTTTCATGTCACGCATTTCACGCGTCATTTCCGTGTGACGAAACAAGACCGACGCAAACTCTTCCGGTCCCCACTCTCGGTCCTTGACCGAAGTGTCGACGTCTATGCGGCGACTTTCGTCGACCATGGCGCAAAACCTGTTGCGATGACGTAACATAATTTTGATGACGACGGGCAACGCTACGCTTAATGTGAGCGATAACAATGGCGGGTGCTGTAACGCAAAGTTGACGGAGCATAGGCGTAGCCAGGGGAGAAAAGGGCCACCCCCCAAATTTCTAGCATATCTTGTCAATTTGTGCTTCGAGAGGCAGTGTCCCAAACAAAATGCTGTTGCTCGCTTAAAGTCAAAATTTGCCACCCCCAAAAATTGTGGACTATGGCTTCGCCACTACGGAGAAGTGACTTAGTTGTAGGCAAAAGTAAAACCAGTGCATTGATTAGGCGTTAGGGTACAGAAAACAAACGTCCGGCATGGTGCGCGTGCTTCGGAATATGTTTTAAGACATTTTAAGTCTCAGAGAGAAATTGGTGCGAAGCAGGAAGCCATTCTCTGAGACAATTCTCTCTGAGACCATATTTCTGCTGAAGTAGAGGTATTTCCAAGTTAATTTTTATTTGTTTTTTTTCTGTTTATTGAACCATTTGCTTTTGTCTGGTACGCTTTGCATTGTTGATCTCACATTATCCATTGTCATCCTCTTCAAGCACCGGTTCGTAAAAGCTTAGACACCCACTTGAGTGGGTTTGTAGAGCTCTGCTGTGTGGTGTGATGTCAGTGATGAATATACTATCAGGGTTCGCGTTTCACTAAAAGAAGTTCGATGTTGACTTTCAAGGTTTTTGACCTCTTTGTCAACACGGATATATTTCTGCTACCAACGCGACACAAAAACAGGTCCTGCGAACGTTTGAAAACGCTTCAATTTTTAAAGGGAGTGTATTTGCCGACCGATATGAACACGATAATATACCGTCATGGGCGCGGTGCTAATAGAGTAATATAAAAAAAACGGCTTAACATCGCTCTTGACACCAACCAGCTCCCAAGGCAGACAGCGGCTCGGCCCTGGCGTTTCTTAACGAGGAGATCTGCTTTGCTCTTTTCAGCAAGTGTTTTTGCAATATACGCAAGACAATCGTCGCGAAAAAGCAACAATCTCCTGGAATGCTGCCCAAACAAATTTGCGTACTGCATTAGATAAAGCACCTAAACGTGACCGCTGTGAAACACAATTCAACGAACCTTTTGTAATCGGCCGAGTACACAGCAGCCTCTTCAAGCGCTTTATCAACGTGGTCCAGAAGCTGCTCGACCGCGCTGATGTACCTGGCGTCTTCTTGAAGCACTTCTTTGGTAAAAATACACGCTGGACCTTCCTCTTCCTCCACAGAGCTGAGATGGATGTCGAAAGCTGGTGGCTGGGTGTAGTGGGAAAGGTCGGGCGAAGAAGATATGGTGTCGCTCTGGAATGGAATGTCGAGCATGAACAGATTTTTCCCAGGATGCTACTACAGAAAATAAGTTGGAAAAACGCGCACGTGTAAAACATGTGTAAACACACTGGATAGTCCACGATTTCAGATGTTCAAAAGGAACTACAGCTTGCGATGCCGCAAAGATTAAGCGCAGTCAGGAAATGCATAGAAAAGCACTCGCATTAAATCACGCTTCGAGCTGCTTGGACAAACAACGAGAAATAAGGTTAACAAGGCAGTTTTTGAAAACCGTGACACCATCGCAATTCTTTAAAACAAGTAGTTGCAGTGAGAAGTAAGTTTCCTACGTACGTAGGCGTGCACACACACAAAAAAAACTAAGCATGTCCTACCTCAAGCAACACGTTCTCGAATCCTTCAATGATGTTTTGCACAGCGGACATGAATTCCCGTCTTGATGGTGACAACGTAACAACGGAAGGAGTGTCGGTCGTGCTTAGTTCGCTTTTGAAAGAAATGTGAAAAAATTGCAATCACGTTTTTGAGTCGGAAAAATAAGACAACGGTAATTTGCATCTTCAGGTAAGTTTTTTGAACATCTCAAGGTGATTCAGATGTTCTTAAACAGACAGGAGCGCAGCTTAGAAGCAGCTTAAGATAATAACCATGGCAACCAACATTCATTTTCAATGTTTACTTTCAATGTCATTTTCAATTTTCAATGTTTATCCTTTAATGCGTTTTGCCAAAACAGCTGTTCTTCTGTTATAATGCTTCCTGAATTTCTATCACTTGCCGTCACCTGACCACGAAATTGATTAACTAAAGAAAAAGCAGCATCTTGAAAACCGGCTGTGATAAGCAATTCTGATTTCACCTTCGGAATGAGCAAACTGTAATGCCCCCTCAGTGCAAGTGGTGTCATAAACGATAACAAAGTGTTTGTAATGGTTCAGAACTGCAGCAAGCATTATTCTCTTAATATGTGAATTGTCCGTCTGACTGTTGATTACATTCCCGCAAACATTTGGCTTATCGAGCAGGTCGTTGATCGAAGAAGTCCACCCGGCGTAGTGATCGATGCTGCTGCTTTGCTTTTTCGTTCGTTTCTCTTTTACAGTGTAATATTCCATTTCTTTTCAGCGTTTGTATGGTCTACACTGTAGGGGTCCGAAATTGTTAATTGAATCCTTAAAATCAAAGTCGTTTTGGGTTCTTTTAATTGTATTTTTGTTCTATAAGAAAATGTGACTCGCAGACTCCCTACTTACCCATACCGGGCCCCAAGTTAAGAACAGCTGCACCACAACCATGACACAGAAAATCTAGAAAAAAGGCGGCGAACACCTCGAAACGGATTAAACAAAAATCACTAACCTGACGACCGATTGTCGTCGGCTCGTCGATTCGGATTCTACGTCATCGGAGAGCATGTCGGAGTCAATGGAGGGCACTGCGTGCTCGGAAGAAACGACTGATTTGGCGAAACGAACAACGCTTTCTCGGCGACCAAACCTGCATCAATTAAACTTGGCATCAGATGGAATTGCACGAGTCTCGTGAAACTCATTGAGCTTTAAATGAGTAACATTATTTGGCACTTCAAACCCGCAACAGATGTAGCTTGTTACAAAACCAGCCCGGTGGCTTACTTGTTCCGTTTATCTTTAGCGGAAACGGCGCTGGATGCGCTCATTCGGCTCGCCACTTCTATTTCGCAAACATCAAGAACCAATTTAATCTGTTGAAAAAAACACCTGTGTTCATTTTCAACTTCATTTGGCATGCTGAGATTTGTGCAAATGGAGAAAAACGCAACATGGCCGTTAGGCCCGAAATAAATGCCTGTGTCAAACGTGAAACATATAAATCGCGTTTGACCAATCGAGACATTGCAAACTATTTGTGGTACAGCCATCCTTCCCTATCACTGTTAACTTCCAGCAATAAAACAGGACGCGCGTTTTTGTGCGCGAGTGATCACAGCCATACACACATAACGATACAGCATCACAAGTCATGCATATCTGAAAATAAATGACCATCAAACCTTCACTCCTAGTGATGAAAAACTGAAAAACTAAGAACCATCCACTCTTGGTGATAAAGGACCATCAACCGTGTGCACTTGGCGATAAAGGAGCATTAACCACACACGCTGGGTGAAAAAGTACCACTGATCCTGCACACCATCAACCACCCACTATGCACTCGTGGCGATAAAGGGCCAAGTTAGCAACAGGTTTGTGAAACCTGAAAGTTTAACATTACAATTATTTGGCCTTATCACCTTGCGTGAAATAATTTAAGTCAGTAAACGAAGCTGAAGTTGATTAAAAACAAATAGTTCACAGTGAATTAAAATGACAGCCAGTACAAACACCAGTGAAGAACTCGTAATGTGGCGCAGAAATTATAACCAATGCGCAAAGTTTTCAAAAGCAGTTCCCCTTCAACCGTAAATGTACATATGCGTCATAAAACCCCCAACCTGGGTGCAAATTTTAAACGGCTCTGATGGAAAAAATGCTACCCTCACGTTTCATAAAAACCGTTAGAACGACATCTACAGCAGCATTTTGCACAACGCTGGCGATTCACCACAGACCTGCGTGTCGAATGGGAGAAAGTAGAAACTGTAGATTTCATCGAAAAGTAACTTTATTTCATCAACGAAACAACACGGAAAATTGATATCTTCAGCAAAAAAAAGCGTATACAGCATTTTTAAGTAGATTGCATGCGGACAGTGCACAAGCTGTATTCAAATCAACAAAATTTTATTTGAATATTAACTTTCAGCAGTTGCGCCACTATGGCCTAGTCACTTACGTTGAACACTGGTGGGGAGAATCGCACTTCGCCGGTCTTTTTATCCGGAGCAGAAAGTCCGACCTCGATTTCCTTGAAAAAGAATTTATGAAATTTTTCACACAGTATCTTTTCCACCAAACATACCAGCAGCAAAAATGGAAGGCACAACTTCGCTTGTGGTTAGCGAAAAACTACTGTCTACTGTGTCTGACTCGACAGACTATTGCACGTCAACGAAATAAGAAACGCTTCGCGACTTTACACAGCGCGTTGTAAGCAGGTTGCTCACCAAGAGTTCGGCTTTCGACACAGACTTCGGGTTGGTCGTTTCGCGCAGCGTACTGTAACCGTTTCGTTCACTGCACTTTGTCACTTCCGTGTACCTGGCAAAGTTTGTTCAACGTCAACGTGATTGAAAATAGCAAAGTACAAGGAAAAAAGTGCAAAAAGCACGTTCTTCTGTATGTAAGCTGAAGGTTTATTATCCTGGAATACGTTGTTGAATTGCTCAGTGGTACCGTGTACGCTTCGCGGAATCGAAAGGTTGCGTGTTCGATCCACGGCACTGAGTGAATCGTTGCAATGCTTCATGGGTAAGGAGTGTACTTCAGATTTACACCTGCAACTAATTACTGTCGCTTAAATCAGGGGTCTCCAAACTATAGCCCGCGGGCCAAATCCGGTCCGCGAAACTATTTCATCCGGCCACAAAGACATTTTGTCAATAATGAACAAATAAAATAATTACGAAAAATTTGTTTACTTGGTAGAATGGAAATATCCCGAAACAATCACATTACGTAAGATGTCCAGCCCTCGAACTGTTGTATATAGCTTGTGTGGCCGTCGGACAAAAAAGTTTGGAGAACCCTGGCCTAAATGTAATAAAAAACTCAGTGTTTGAAGCTTTCCGTTATAGTTCTACGAGCACAAAACACGATAATATTTACTTCTAATTCCTGGTCGCACGTTAATTATCTTAGAAATTAATCATCTACAGCATTTAGCTTGAACACATAAACACCGTCATAAGCTAACCTTGCGCCTTCAGCAAACATGAAACTCCGTCAACTTAAGGCAAACCTACAGCGTAGCAGCTTCCTGACGAAGTTCATATTCGTCTGTGTCGAGCTCGCACTTTCCGTCGTGGTTCGAAACAGCGACGAAGGCGAGAAAGAACTCGGTGGCTTTCCGCACCGTCCTGTTCAGCATATTCCTCACCATCAGGTCGAGGAGGCGGACGAAGCGGCGCAAGCGAGCCAAGGTCTTCCTCCATCCCGCCAGCTGCGTATAAGTGGTGTCTGCGTCAGAAAAGAATTGGTTGGGTTGCGGGATTTTAAAAACCATCGCAGTCGAAATCAAAGCCATGTTTTCGTACGCGGCGAATGGCGCAAAACTTGTGCGAGGTATCAAAGCGATGTCTTTCATCACGATTGTCGTGTAAACCGGACGAACAGAGGTGATAGAGTGGTTTGGACAGTTGCTTTTACACGTGACTTCACAAGTTGAAGTTTACCACTACCTACATTGATTCCCATACCGCAATCCATTATCTGGCTTCATTTTTTGTTTTCACAAACGTAACAGAACAAAGCAGCTTCTAAAGCAAAGGGTCAGAGCTCGCTATGTGCGGTCGTCCTCACATTGCCAACAATGAAACATACAACTGAATTGGAGCAGCTAAAAAAGCACTGAGATGTCATGCAAGTTTTTTTGCTCCTTCCTATAATAATGGTGAAGCAATGCCTACAATAGAAGCAATACTAACGTCAGATTCAAGCTGTTTCGCTGCAGTGTTTCAAAGAAAATCTTATTTGCTTAGGCAAAAATAACCTTTTAGGGTAAGAGGTTTTTACTTAATTTTACTCACATGCTCCAAGTTAAAATGCCCATTCAAATCAATAACTTTCGCATTTATTCTAGTTACTAAGGCAATAACTTTCAAATGAATCGTTTTGTGAAACGTACTTGCAGTTCACAGTTAACTCATACGCATAGCTCACGATACCCAAGTACTTAGAGCAACTCTGCGGGTGTACCCGAATTTCACAAGTGATGCAGTCTTGACCGGGCACTGCTCATCGCAAACGTTTTTATAAAAATACTTTTTGAAACCCCGAAAACTAAACGTTTAACCAGATCTCAACTTTAAGGCCAACGTTCAACAAACGCAGAAACAGTGAACGCTTTTTATTCTTCTAGCAGCACCAGAAACGCGTAATGCTGATGCGCAAGAACCTGTAACGCCAGCAACAGCTTTCTGTGAATAGTATTTGCAGTTCACTCTTCCCTCCTTGACGTCGTGCGTGATCCCGTCGTGCTCAGCTATCCTCTGCGAATAGTCAAATCAAACCGAAAGTCAAATAAAAACAACTACCAACTGCAAGTGCCAAATATGAAACCTGATCGCATGTCCAGTGTTTGTTCGGTATCACTTTCCAAAATTACCAACACAAGGTTGTCACAACTCTCTGGCGTTAAAAGTCTGCAACGATGTTTTCTCGAGTGAATAGTTTCAGTCTAACTCTTACTTGTTGAAAACTTTCGTGCAAAACCAAAGCCTAGTGAAAACTACACTAGACTGAAAATTGTTCTTGCTCGGCAACATCAACTGCAGCTTGATTTAAAACAAACGCGAGCGAGCAAACGTCACATCCGGTTTATATGAACACGCAAACGGAACTTACGTCGCAAACTTCCTTGGACAGTTTGACCACATAATTTCGAAACCGTCTTAGAGTATTCATGCATTGGTCTCTTTGCTGGTTTTGAAGTCGACAGAACTCGTTTAAATCGTACGTGTTCCTGTGAGCGACACGCACGATTCAGAGCAAAAGAAAAGCATCATCCAGACCACGCACCATTTCAAACACCATCCAGAACACGCACCACACCACACACCTTCACAACACGCACCACACCGCACACCTTCAGAACACGCACCACACTTCACACACCATTCAGAACACGCACCATACCACACACCATTCAGAGCATGCATTAATTTCACATACCATTCAGAGTACGCACCACTCAGAAAACGCACCATTCAGCGCACACACCATTTGATACACCATTCAGAGTACACACCACTCAGAAAACGCACCATTCAGCGCACATACCATTTGATACACCATTCAGAACACGTACCATTTCAAACACCATTCAGAGCACGCACCATTTCACACAGCATTCAGAGAACGCACCATTTCACACAGCATTCAGAACACGCACCATTTCACACACCATTCAAAGCACGCACCATTTCACACAGCATTCCGAACACGGACCATTTCACACACCATTAAAAGCACGCACCATTTCACACAGCATTCAGAGTAAAACAAAGTGAGACGCAACGGCAGCACTCGAATGAACAAACGTGAAAAAGTACTTCAAGGTCGAAATTGGCAGCTCTGCAAAAAATCGCTGACAAATGTATGTGAGATTGTTTTGCATGGACAACATAAGCGCTTCCCTCATGCAGATCCCTTCATGAGTATGAAAACTCAGACACCCGGGTTTCTTCACGAGCAGATAAATGAGAGGAGGAATAACATTGGGGCAAAATTTTGAAGTGAGCGGGCGAATATTTTAAGCCCGACTGGGGGTTTAACACATCATTAGCACATATCAGAGATCCTAAACTAGGTTGTAGTTGCTGCAAATTGACTGGAGCTTTTTTCAGCCTTGACAAAAACAGCAGTAAAAACAGCTGGGACTTCAGTTAGGGACGTCTTAAATATAACTCCCTGCTTGTGGCCACTTCATTTCATTCTACAGAGGCTGATCCAAGAAGAACAGTATTTTGACCTCACGCAGTTATTTTGAATTATGCAGCCAATTGCTTTTATCAAAACCATCGCTAGATTAGAGATTCATGTGTTTTGGGTACATCATTTGTTCTGGAGCGCACGGACAATATCTAAAGTTACACCCACGAACTACAAAATATTGCAAAAATAGAAATCGGATTAGACAACGTGAGCGCGATGAATAAGGAGAGCTCGAGTAATTCGTCTCCACTACGGTGACACAGTAGAATCAACCAGCATATATTTTAATAGGAATTTTTTTAATCGTTTTCACGTAATTCTACGCATTCTTAGTCCTGAAATCTCATTCAAACAGACTAACCTTAGAGGTAATATTAATTACTTCAATACAGATATTTGCCTTTTTTATATCTTGAGCACTACTAGTCTTCTTATTCGACTACCTTAATGGTTTTCATCCACACTTACGACTAGGATTGAAAAACAAAAAATTTAATTGATGAATTTTCATATTGTTAGTCTTGTATGCTCCAAACCTAATTTGGCTGAATGTTTTATATGAACAAATATCGACTCCTGCGACACGAAAGCGAATGGTAGCCTGTCAGCGAAGCTGCAAGTTTTTCCAACAATATGCGTTAAACAAAAAATCTTCCTGGCGAACTGCACACAATCTAAATGTACAGCAAACAAAAACAAACTGTGTCCTACAATGACATTTACGTAACCTTTCTTTCACGCCTTGAAAAAACAGCCAATCATGGAGCACGTGGCAAAAGCACCGGTAATGACGTTTTTGTGCAAGATGCCGGCGCTCCGTTTTCAGGCACCACTGGAAACACACCGACCAAAACTTTGCGTCCTGCTTGCTTTACTCGGTACGCCACTGCAATAACGTTGGGCTGGCTTAGCAAAACGTCATGGTTGTATGGTTGCTACGCCCAGATAGCCGCGATGAAAATCTTTACATTCTTTTAAGATAATTTTGCTCAGCAAACAGATAATCGGCTCTTTCATGATGTCAGTGCTACGCAAATTCGTTGCTTGCAAGAAATTCCAGAACACTTGGGGTTAGACGTCGGTCAATGTGTTGCTGGCCTTCGAAGATGAATCGACTCGCAAGGGCCAACATTCGCTCCATTTGCATTCATAACACCCGCCGCATTTATACCACAAGCTCAGGCGTCATACGTCAGGCGAAGGTCAAAGGTTGAAATTATGACTTATTCGTCCGGTCTCGACCGCTTTAACCGTCCGATCAGTCGTCCGACAGCACGTGTACAACAGAGCAGTGTTGCAAACCAGACCAGGGAACACACTCGCACCAACGCTTCACGGAACTCCAGGGAACGCTTCACGAAACTCCAACGCTTCACGGAACTCTAGACACGGAACTCCAGCGAAGACCCACCTGGAGTCATACTTGAGCAGCATTACAGCGCTCGGTTCGACGCCGATTCCTTCTTTGCATCCGGATATGTCTTCGCACATGGCGGCCACTCGCATGACACATCTCTGCAGGTGATCTTCCGCCAGGAACAAAGAGAACCTGATCTTTTTCCTGCGGATAATCACGAAATGTTATGATTTCGAATTCGCCTTCAAGCGCAACACCCGAAGCTCCAACAACGGACAAAGAAATGTTACCTCCCGTTTCACGCCACGAGCCACAACACGCTTATCGGTAAAAAGCATACATGCAATAGTTTCGCTAAAGATTGAACACGCCAATGGAAAGTGTTGTGCACAGGTCCGTAGCCAGGTTTTAATGGTTGGGGGGTAAAATACATTTTAGGGGGGAAAGCGTTTTGTTTTATGGTATGTTTAAAAAATTTTTGCTGGGCACAACAAAATTTGGGGAGCAAAAAATTGGTGGGGGAATGCCCCCGTGGCTACGGGTCTGGTTGTACACGAAAAGTAGCTTCAATCAAGGCACTTTGCCGTAGAAAACCATACAAAAATGCTACTCGATGCAAAAAAATATCTTGGAATTTTTATCCAGTGTTACGCATGTGCTTAGATTTGACGTTGGTGGCAAAATGAAAAAACAGTCTAGAAACGTGCTCAACACTCTTGCTAGTTCAATAGTTACTAACCTCGATTCGTCGTTTTTGCTTCCGCGAACAGCAATCTTCCATACATTGAATTGTTTCCACATTCGAAAATCAACGAAAACGGACAGGGAACACACCATGTTGTACAAGCGCTGGTCGTAAAGCCACCAGATGACCGGAGAGATCTCCGATTCGATATCATCCGCTGTCTTAGTGCACTGCAAAGTGCATGTTAAACAAACTGAAAAGCTATTCAACTACTCTTACAACGGCAGCTCCTAAGCCCGAACGCATTCGCAGCCATTTCAAAAGCAACAAAGCAGATATGGACATTTGCCTAGAAAATTTCGCTCAGCAGATACGGAGCACCAAGAGTGCAAACTCGCGCTAGTTTGAAAAATGCAACCTGAAAGTATTTTTAAGCAAGCTGTCATTTTGCGGGCGGCACGAAATAGAAGTAAACTAGGAATAAAATATTAACATATTTCTAGATGGACTCACTTTAGTGACAGAACTGGCAGTGATGATGTAGTAACTGTTTCGAAGTCTTGCAACGTTCGCCGATACCACCTTCAGCTCATAAGGGTTGATCTGGGAACCTTTTTGAGATTTTAGTATCGCGTATACGAACTCTCCGCTGTCTTCCTTCAGTTCCAAAGGTTCCTGTTGGAATTTAATGGCCGATGGACGCAGTTAAAATGCCACGATTGACGCGTCCTTACTGTCAGAAGTCGGCAACCTCCGCCCTTTAGACCAGGTACAGCCTAGACAAGGGCGTCCGAAGGGGGTGGCCAGGACGGGCCTTGCCCCCTGAAGTTCGAAATCTGATATTTTTTAATTAAATGTTTAGTAGAAAAAGGTTGCACTGTTAGTTTCGAGTTGGTAAAACGAGTTTTCCTACTGTTGCCCTCCCCCCTGAAAAAATCCTTTTGGCCATCCCTGGAAAAATTTACTATTGGCACCCCCAGGAAAAAAATGCTTCTGCCGCCCATGGGCCAAGCTGAGGTCCCATGTACAGCCTAAAGCACTCTTCATAATTGAATTTGCATCCGGTTTACCCGCTAAGGAGGTGAACGTGCTAAGGAGCCAGAACAGGGCCGACGCCCCCTTCTTTTTCTCCTTTTGCGTTTGTTCTGCTGCACTTACAGTTCTGTGTTTGTACAATCACGATGTTGTGTAGTGAAATAATATATTTTCACTACAAATGTAGTGAAATAATATGTGCACAAGTGTTCGGTCACGCGTTAAGAGTAATCGTGCAATAGCGTTTGGCAGGGGCGCCGGGAGAACGGGGACACTGCTCCCCTGGTCCTTTCGAAAGGGGGGAAATGCGGGCGGAGGTGCCTTTTCATCACAGTACCATAGGTATTTTCATATTTTATCAAGATGGACTTGAAACAAATTTGTTGCAGCTATTCGCGTACCTAGAAAATTCAGAATGGTTTTCAGTAACGATTTTTTGTGCTATAAAACTTTCCATTGCCCTCAACACTTCCACTGTCCCCCTGCCCTACCGCTGCTCCGGCGTCCCTGGCGTTTGGGATAAACTTATCCCGCCCCAGTACCCTCATCTAAAATGGTCTC
>JGI24158J21664_10001342_pt1 | contig 27409 bp, 16 predicted proteins | sample Ectturendosymbi3_FD_21664 | JGI IMG/M metagenome (IMG submission 21664) | reverse complement strand
GAGCTTGATATTTTACAAAAACTTTATTACCTGCGCATAGGAGATTAATTGTTTTCGCATACTTTGTGCTTGTTAATTTGTCGACTTAATGCAAATACCACGGAATGAATTTGCATGCAAATTTCAAGGAACGTTGTAAATGGGCCAAAAAGTAATAATTACAGTAGGTTTCGGTGGGAATCTGCGTTATCGTCTGCGTCCAGAAACCATCTCACCATCTTTTGTACACCTTTCGTTTAAGATTGTGTTCCGCGATAGTTCACTTTAGCCCAGTGTTTCTCAAACCTTTTTATTCCATCGCTCCCTTTTCACTCTCGACACGTCGTTTTCGCCCCCCAAGCCTGACAAAGCAAACACAGGGTAGTAAAGTTAAAGAATTTTATTTAGAAAGTATTAAATAGCTGAACCAAGCCACTGAAAAGCTGAACTAAGCAATTGCATTACGACGCTAGTAATGCGTTCAGAATTCTTGTGAAAATACCTCGTAATTCAGGGCTACGAAGCCGGAGCTGGGCATTTTACCTGGTGCCGCAGCCGGAACTCAAATTAAAATACAGGAGCCGAGTACAGCTTAGTTTAAAATTTAGGAACGGGTCTGGAGTTATGGCCTTTTGAGAGCTTCGTGTCCTTTCCTAGATACTAACGGTTTTGATAAATAGACTTACGTGTGCTCTTTATAGCACACTGAACACGATTGTTAAAAGTTACGACACCAGACTGCAACAATGGATCTGCAAGCATTTATTGTTTCTTTGGTTTATCGGTAAGGCTATGGCATTGTAGATGACAGGCGTGGTGTTACTTGTTGAACAATGGTTCTCAAACACTGTTCTAAGAGCCGCGTGCAGCTCCCAAGCATCCTTTTTGTGGCTTTTAGCAACCTTTCTTTAGCAGATTCTATTTGAATAAGAGCTGATGATGCCTACTTCGTAGGCGAAATGTATCCTATGTAAGAGCTTAGTGTCTGATTCTTGCTGGGAAAGGATTCCTTTCGATAGGTAGTGTCTATCAGTAACACCTCTAATAATTTGTGTAACAGACTTTTCGTTAGTGCAATAAAACAAAACGTGTCAACTGACTTGTGGTAATTTTTTTTGTGCGGCTCACTAACAAAATTGTAGGTCTGTATTTGACTCCCTTCAGCGAAATGGTTGAGAACCACTGTTGTAGAAGTAATAAAAACGTTAACTACCACAGCATCTTACTTTCTACTTAGAATGATCAAACCGGGTCTGTAGTAGTCCAGCGATCTAAAAAGAACTATAATGAGTAGGTATATAATAAAATATCCATAGCTTTTGTAGCTATGTAGTCATCCTATTAGCAGGGAGCATGATAAAGAGATGATACCATCTATGTTTCCAGCACGGTAACCTGTCTTATTTTCTCCTAAGCATTGCGTGTTAAATTGTGCTTTACTTTGCGATTCATCACTGCTATTTTGAACTATTGCTATTTTTGCTATTTTGCTATTGAGTCTATTTTGAACAAGAACAAAGAAGTCTTTTTTTCGACAAAACTACTATTTCTTTGAACAAAGGGCTTTTAAACATATCTTCGCATTTGTGTTAATGCAAATGTGTGCGTGTTTGAAAGAACACATGAGAGTCGACTATGCGTTTTGCGATTTTTCATGGTTTGTCCGAGCAGCGCTGTCAGTTGGAATCGTCAAGACTGCAGCAGACAAAGCATGCAAGGAACGCAAAACACTTGGTCAATTGGTACAGGTCTGTGTTTCATTTCAATGCTCGAACACAAATGTAGTTTTTCCAAATAGCCGTTTCATTGATTCTGGTCGTAAGAAATAACAAAAGGTCCTCAGGAATTGATGGAAAAACAAGCGACTGCCTTTCCAGAAATTGTTTTATATTACCGTTATCTTGAACTACGTTTCTGGTAGTAACTGTTACCTGAATCGTCTGAACCTGTGATTGTTGTTTTTTTCGCTGATTTCCTCATGGTAAAAGCGCTGCTTATAAAAAAGTACCAGATTAAACTCAATAAGATTTGGTATATTCTCTTAGTTGTGTACTTGATTTAATTCACTTTCCATTAAACTTGGGGCACACCATGACAATTGAAATATTAATGTGTGAAAACGAACAGAAGCAGAATATGGAGCCGGAGCCATGAAAAAAGAGAGCTCCGGAGCCGGAGCCACACTTATGAAAACCAAGATCTCCGGAGCTGGAGCCATGTTCATGAAAAGAAGAGCTCCGGAGTCTGAACTGTGTCATTTTTACGACGGCTCCGCAGCCGTGAAATAATCCACCCTGTACCCGGGCACATATACAATCCAGAGTAAAAATTCAACAGATAGATGGCTTTAGCAACCACCTCCAACAATTATCATAGTAAATTAAAATTTGCAAGAAACTAACAAGTCATAATAGCAGGCTACTGAAGTGAACTCAGTGATCGATTAGTCGTTGAGCACTTTCGCCCCCTTTGTGTTTTTTTGCCCCCCTATCGCCCCTTTGTTTTTTTCGCCCCCTTGCTCATCAAAATCGCCCCCAAGGGGGCGATTCCACCCACTTTGAGAAACACTGCTTATCCAAAACAATCGCCTTTATTTTGTCTGCTGTGGCTGATCAGCGCAAGCACTGACCGCATTGGCTACATTGCCAATTTCTGTAGCACGATAGAATCGTTGCACGAACTCAAAAACAGCAGTTGTTAAACATAGAAGCATTCAGGCATTTGATAATGTCTCGCCAGGGTAAAAGCAAACTAAAAGTTCGCTGGGCGTCTATAAATAACAAAATTTCGAAAGTTTTCTTGCGTGCTTTATGCGCTTTCTCAATTCATGTGTAATTACGCAACATTCGATCTTGCAAACCGGGGTGGGCGCCAGCCAGTCCAGCCGCACACTTTCTATCCTCGTCTGCTCGTATTAACGCAGCCTCATTTACAGATGTAAATTGCTCGAGTGAATGCATTGATGAGCGTGTTTTGCTCCCGTGTTTTAACGCGCAGCCTGATATGTTGCAGTTATGAACTGCTGTGTCGTAGCGTTGAGTTTATTTTCCTCTGATAGCCTAACTTGGAGCGCTGATAGTTTATATGCAGTGCAATAACACATAAAATAAGGTGAGTGGATGTTGAAAAATGTGCATATTATGTCAACAACTTCGCCAACACGTTGGTTTGAAAACACGACTATGTCGTCAAATTGTGACGTCACAAACAGCGCACGTCAAATACAAATGACCACCATATGCCACTGAATGAAACCCCCCTATGAAAATTTTCTGCGTACGCCACTGCTGTTATAGATGGGGCGCTGTCTCAGTGTTTTTGCTCCCCTCTCAGTGTTGACTATGTTTATCAACTAACAACTATTCTGTAATGCGCTGTGACTAACCATTTTTGTGCTCGTGTGTTATTCGATTGCCCTCGTGATATGGACGATGAGTCTGAGGAAAATACATAAATAAATCAATAATGTAATAGGAAATCGATTTCAGGTAACACTACGCATTCTCAGTTATATAAAATACTTGTTATGCAAAATAGATTTTAATGTGGTCAAAGCAAAAGCATCTGTGGTAATTGTGGAATCCCCTAGCTCAAGTTGAATCATTACACAAACTAGAAGGAGCTTGGCATAAAAAGATTTCCCTCAAACGATTCTGGATATGTCGGGCCAGTTTCACAGGGTTTGACAAGGGTAATTGAAAGTAGTGTCGTATCATCGATTTGCAGGGTTGAATAACATAAGCTGAGCTTCATGATTCCTGACATTGAAGATAAACACATTTTAGCAAGATTTGTTTCGGTAGATTAACTGAGAGCTGAGAACGAGCATACCACGTCATTAGAGAGTGGAACGACGTACTGCATGGCCGACTGATTTCTTACTGAATTTCGGAAATCACTGAAAAACGATAGTCAAACTGTAACGCACGTCAACTGGTCAGTTACTGTACTCTCGTCGGTAAGCAAAGTTAAGAAGTTTTATCACAGGGGATGAAAAAACTATGTCAGTCAGTTGCTGCTATCTTTCGAGCAGGTCGTCATATAGGCAGTTGCCCTCAACGCTGTAAATTGCGGTAACACGTGGAATTAAGGAAGTTGTATCAATGTCAGAGAGAAGTGAAAGAGTAACTTTCGCTCTGTCACATCTGCAAAGTGTTAAAATTTCATCCTCGGAAAAGTTTCAGACACAGGTCTTAACAGAAAACTTTTAAAAATGCTGGTAACACACCACAACCAAAAATTTTCTTTGGGGATCGGGCTCAGCGTTATCAGTCATAAGAAATGAAACATTCATTCGCAATTACGCTTTCGAGTGTACATGTCTGTAAGACAATTCGAAAACCTCCTGACAACAAAGCTATAGTTTGCTATAAGCGAGACGCCATTCTACGTTTAGCAGGGCAAGTATATTTCACGCTAAAGCAGAAGCTTGACTAATTTGACTAGGCAAAAGAAGGTGTTGGCTGACGAATTAAGGGATGCAGTTGATAAGGTTTCATAGTTGCGGAATCTATTCCAAGAATACCCTTTACTCAAGGTTGTGGGTAACTCACCACACATAGCATTTGTATTTCAATATTTTCAGAAAAAATGCATAGACAGATTGACTTTGAAGTTATAAACGCAGTTAGTACACGGTCAACACAAAGTAAGTGCAGGTTTTATCTCTGCAAATATCTTCGGAACTTCATTCAGTAATCCTTAAAGCAAGCCAATTGCAATATGGATATACTGACACAACCCGAATTTGAAGCCTGTTTCAATTTGCGGTTTATGGTGCTTCTCAATGTATGTAGTGCTCTCACAAAAGATTTTACTGCTGTTTTTTATCAAAAAGAACATGACCTGCGCTAATAACCCAGGTGGCCTGTAATACTTCGACACAAAATCAGTATTGAATATAAGGCACTTGGTTACTTCGCTGCTGCTTGTAATGTGAGTATCGATAACGGGACGGTCAGGAAACCACCGAAATGGAACGTGCCGCACGGTCGCCAGGCGAGTTTGGCTTTGACGTACGTCTGAGCATCAAAATAAAGTAGGACCAGGCTTGGAACATTTTGATTTTCGAAAGCATGCAGACAGAAGGTTGTCCGAAGTTTGTGTGACATTCGTCAATGACTTATCTCTTCAATGACTTATCTCTTTAGTGTGTTCGTCACAGTTATCCGCAAAAATCGCAGCCGCTGTCGTGACTCAGTGACAAACAAGCGGCAAAACCACAGGTGATGTTTGCGTATCATTCTCGATCTGACGCAGCACCAGTCCACGAGCAAGTGTAAATCCGCTTAGCATGTTAAGAGCATTTTTCATCGAATTCGACTTCGTCATACTCACGGATTTTCTGCTGGAATCTTGCCTGCCAAACGCTTACGATCGAATTGGTCCATGCACCAGCACTGAATACAGTAAAGTAGTGTGAGCAGCAGAAGACCTCACAGAAGGAATCACAGCAACTCATCCAAAGTTTGTTTTCAGAATTCGATGCGGTAAATCACTGCTTCGGTTACGCAGGTTTCCTTTTAGTGTGCCCTGTCTCGTAAACTCATACCGGGCATGCTTTTTACCCTCTGCGAAATTTAAACTCATTTACCCCGAAAACCCGGTCGTGGTTAGCAGCGTTTTTCTCTTGACTGATTTTCGAATCTACACCAAGGTTCATGTGACGTTATCGTCAGACATTTTGTATTCAAAGCATGACCTTTCCTCCATCTATTGGCTGAAAATTCTTTGTTTTCTATTTACCAATTTGATGTAACTACTTCAAACAAAAACGCTGAGTTATTTTGAGAGTAACCTTCTCTTCCTTAAAGCTTAAACGGAAGTGATTTGTAACTTCATTTTGGAATTACACAAAAATATTAGCCGTTTCGGTTCATGTGGATTTTTCCCGAACACGTTTGTTTGCGGTCTAGCCGAAAGCCGAATAACATAATTTTACGTTTTCGCTTCACACTTAAAGCACATATGTTTACTAATCAAAGCATCCTGGGAAACATTTGGTATGGTAAGACCATTAGTGTGTCGAACTCACGTTACTAAAGTACTTACGACTATATTTGAAAATACATTTGATTATTATTTGTTACAACAGTGCTTTGACATTTAGAAAACAAAAATGATTAACAATTCAGTGTAACCCAAATTGAATTGAAAGTAAAAAACGCTGCTAAACAAGTTGAAACAGCCTTGCACAGGCGACGCTGCTGACAATTATGAAAAGAAGCAATAACAGTTTTATAGTAGCGCAGTCCAATCTAGTGCATGAATTTTTTAAATTTTATGGCGATTCGGGGGTTGCATGACGGCGCGATTAAAATTTAGAGTTTCATTTGTACTCCGGCTACACTGAACCGGAAGATCTTCAGTTCATAAGTTTGTGACGTAGATTATTGTAAGCTACCAAGCCATTAAAACAGCAGGGCTCCAAGTGAAATGCATTTTATTGCGAAAGTGCAAAAACTGTCGCTATTTAGTGGACATGGAAAACGTGTGTTCATGAACATTTCAGAAAACACAGTCTGTTTGTGCGGTTAGGTCTTAAAATCAACCAATTTCACTTTTGCTAACGCAAGGTTTTCTGCGTGCACATTGAAACGTGGAAACGTGCGCTGATTCGGAAATGCCGGTTGCGATAGCAACCGAAAGATCAAGAATCCTGCGCCAAACATCAGCATGTTTTTGATGTGGAGTTAGTGAGAAAATCGGGCTTACGTCAGCATCTCAAATCTCAATGTGCTTGAATCAGTTACTCAATTTTGATCTTAAGGATCGTTTTACTTACAAGATGGAGTTAAGACAAGAAAGCATCAAATCTGGCAAACGAATGTCAAAAGCCGAACAGGGTTTGCGTGAATGGTTTTTAATAAGGCTGTGAGTGCAGTGCTCTCTGCCAAATAAGAGAAAAAACATCTGTTGAACCCTTTGCCTCCATTGATTTTATCCCGCGATTTCGACCAAGGTTTTCCCCGGCCAACAGACGTCAATAGTACCTTTACCATTTCGCCCAGAATCGATTTGACCAGCACAGGGTCCTTGGATAAGAAATTCTTGCGTAAGAAGATTGCTTAACATTTTTCTTGATCTTTGCTTGTTCTGTGATATGATTCTGATGGCAATTACCGTGCTTGTCAGCCAGTAACATGCCATATTTTGCGAGATTGAAAAGTTTAAAAGTGGAAAATTTTAGCGTTTTTGTTAAAGCTCTCGTCTTCAGATCCACAAAGTTACTGAAATATTCGACTGGCCAGTCGCACCGATCATTGGAGGTGACTATTACAGCTTTAAGTGAGAATGTAAAATAATCTGCAAGTGGCAACCGAAGCAGTGGGATGTTAAGGCGTCACTCTTGCTTCCGTAGTCCACCCACTGCAGCAAGGCATTTGCGGAAATTGTGTGTGATGGTTCGGTGCATGCTTGAGTGGAAACGACCGATTCACTGCTGTCACGCTTTCCGTGGTGGTGAGATTTTGTCTCTTTCCTGACAAATGCGATAATCACAACAAGTCATCCAATGGCGGCGAGAAAGGCGGAGAAAAGCTGCGATGTCGTGCCGACTATTACATACGGCCTATGGCAGGCAACCAGATTGCTACGATGATATAAACATTACTGCATCTTTTGTGGTGAACACGCGCCGTGTTCTTCTCATAAAATACATTAAGGTTACTCGAGAGAAAGAGATGAGGATATAAGCTTTATTGAGGAATAAATGTAAACCATTGCAGAATGAGCGCTGTTGGCAGAAAGAAAAATTCAAAAACTTTGCGGATAGACAGAGTGGTTTACATCTGCCGAGATTTAACGCACAAAGTCGCTTTAAGCCGGTACGCGCCCCGGACAGCCCACGATTTGCGAAGAAAGCTGTCAGCAGTCGTACTTTCTCCTGAAATGTGCGATAAAAACGTAGCGCGAGACATTTCACTTCGAAGAAGCCTCGACTGGCCGCAGGCATACAGCTCGCACCGACCCACCTTTGATTAAAAGATTGACATTAGTTTAATTGCGCACAGCGAGCGAACGTGACACATGCCCGTTTTGGCGGCGGAATGAATGACTATGTGCGCGTTACCAGCAGTGAACTATCGCGGTATTTCGCCATCTAAACAGGTGAACCCGCAGTAGACATCCTCAGGTGATTTTGTATTTCATTCATGTCGGTTTGGCTTGTTCTAGATACAGCTGAGGAGAAACTTGCAGTATTCAGCGGAACGCTGGCAAAGCATGTTTACTGGTATTCAACGTCATCCTGGCCCCAGTAGAACCGCAAGACGTCAGGATGTAGCCAGTGTAAACAATCAACCAAGTGACAGGAAAGAGTGCGATAAACAACCAATAAAACTTGTTTAGGTTATCAACTGGAGCGGTAATTCTCATCTGGACAGAAAGAACAATTCAGCAGACTTTTAGCCGATGCTACTTACCTTTGAAAAGGTTGACGTCTTTGATTCATACCCTCGATTGCGACACAACAAGAAGTTCTAAGTGCGTGACGAGCGTCATTTTAGTTGCACACTGCTCGCTTTTATTTCCCAAAAAATATCATTGAGCGTAACAAGGGTACATCCTCCAAACAACCGGTGTAGGAAGATGCCAAAACCAGTAACTCGGTTGTGTATGCAAGCGGCAGACCGCAGCAAGTAGTTTTAATCTAGAGTTAAACTAGTTAATATTGCCCTGATCAAGACCGCAGGTATTTTGATTAATCTGAATGGCTTAGGTTTTGCTAATAATAAAATACAGAAATGGCGATTAAAGCGAACTCTTCGTTGTACTTTAGGCTGAGTAGCAAGGGCAAGGTTCCTCCGTACTATTGAAAACATATACATTCCTTGTTTTTCTTATTGCAAGTTAATCATAATGAGTTTAGTTTATGTTGAAGCAATGAAGTTAAATTCATGATTGACAGATCTTTGCTGATGTAAATATTTACCTTACATGTGAATACCGCCCGAGACTGTGATTCACAGCTGCAATAAAGCATGAATATCGACGAACACCAAGTGCCATTTTGTGAAATTCAATATAATTGTTCCTTCTCAGAAGAGGGAGTCTTGGTCTTATGGGAATGTCTCCCTCGCACTTGCCAACAGCGTCTGGAAGGCTTCACTGCCCTGTTGTTGACCTTGTCCGTTTTAACTGCAACCTTCAACGCAACTGTACTGCTGGCTAACTTGCTCCCCAGCACACGGCGCATGTTGAGAAGAAATCCAACAATGGAGAACTACTCCACATACGTGGTTTCCATGGCTATGGCTGACTTGCTGCTGGGTATCGTACTTCTCCCAACCGCAGTGTCTTATTTTTATTCAGAAATGAAAGCTCAGCGCCATCACGTTAACTTTGAAAATGACGCGGTGTTCGACGCGAAACAAGGATTGCCAATTCCCAGAAGTTTTAATGAAACCTTCACGACGAATGGAACAATGCAGATAGAAGCAATTTCCAATTTTACCTCCGTTTATTTGAAGCCTTCGGATCGGAGTAAATTGGAGCGGATGCTTTATTGCGTAGGAGTACTAACGCATATGGCCATATTTGTCTCCATGTATACCTTGGCAGCAGCCAGCGCTGATCGTTTTTACACTTCCAGAAAGCCAATCATCAGTCGATCCATAAAACTGACCAGGTGAGTTGTTGCCGTTAGTCTTGAAGATGATCGGAGTGAGATTGTTATTGTCAGCCAGACACTCGGCGACTAGTTTTTTCGTTCAAGTCGGACGCGATCAAGATTGCATGCGAATCGAATGCGCAAGAACACAGGAAACGAAACCTCGAATTTTTCTCAAGATATAAAGCGTGTGTATTGAATCAAATCATTTTTGTTTGTTGAATCAACAAACAAAACTTGGCAAACGCATTTCGATTTACTTTTTTCTGTTTGTTTGATCTGCACTCTGAACGGATTTTTCCAGCATTTAGATGTTTGCGAATATTCGTGCAATCCTAGTACCAACTCTGATGAGTTTCCATAGCTTAAGTTTGCCAGATGTAATGTCAACACATAAGTAATAAATAATTGCGAATGAAAACACGGAAATGTTCAATGCTTATATCGGCTGAATGAAACATATTCTCTTCTAGTTGCGGTGAAAAGCTATGATTACTGGTAGGTTGGCGTAAGCGCACAGCTCAAGTTTACTCCGATCTTTCTGGACAAAGTTAACCTGATGTGATGCCAAAAATATTATCGCGTACCTCGAAAATTGCTCATTTCCCTGATCTCATGGTGTGAGTTTGAAGTTAGTTCGACCAAAAGTTTGCTTGTCTATGACTCGAGCATGGCAAACCCTTCTTTCAAGTCATTCACTTGAGTGCATTGCAGTTAAACACCAACATAGCATTATCCGCCGTGAAAGTGTTCGACAAATACATCTGGTACCAAAGAAATGTCACAGTAACTTTAAGTGGCTGGCGCGCTGTCGAAACTGCGCACTCTTACGACAAACAGACAGTGACTTACGCACAGTAAATTTACATTCGTGTACATTCAACTAAAGTTGAATCGGCATGTTTTCAAGTAGAACAAGAGATTTCAGATGAATCTACCTAGCCTGAGGTTTTCTAAGTACGTCATTTCTGAATCTGCGTGAAGGATATACCTGGAACAGCTGTAATTTTTATGGTTTCAAGCGCCCTATAATTAGCCAAGCCTTTTGTAGCAATTGTTTGCCAAGCCTTCTGAGGTAGCTAGCCAAGCCTTTTGAGGTGTATTGCAATGTTTTGTGTTACTAGGTTCTTTTGATGTCCATCGCAAAATGCTTTCATGTGATGAAAAATAGTTGTAGAGACTGATTAGGTCAATTGCAGTAAGGCGTTGCAACAACAAAACAATACATTTTGGCGCCTCCAAAACGTTTCGAAGCTTCCAGCATCTATCTGATTTAGGTAGTTTAACGAGTTATAATTCATCTCATATTTTGACTGGTCAATCATTCTCATAGCATGATTGCTCGGGTTCACTGACATTCAATACCGATAATTTTCACTCAACATCTGTCCCACTATTGTTTTGCAAGTACAAACGGCAACTAATGATGTTTCTGAAATTCAAAATATTTATAAGAATCTCTCGCATCTCTGCCAATATCACTTAAAGTGCTTATTCAACTACTTTCAGAAACGGTTTCTAAAGCCAAAAAATTAGCATCGTAGAAGACGAAATTTTATTGTAAAATTTAGTACACTTATTGTAAAAATTTTCAATGAACATGTTAGATCACATGGTTAGATCTCAACGGATACATACATTTGCAGCTCCATGAGATAAATTTCGTAAATTTTTGCTACAAACTATTTTTTATGTTGACTTATGCCCAGATTTCGTCTGTTTGCCTAGATAGAAATAACCGTTTTGGCTTACCTCGGCAGGTTTGTGGGCTGTGCTTTAGCCTTGAATGTTTATAAACAAGAGGTAGAGTCTTGTTATGCGCTCATTAAGTCCTTGTTGAGAAAAGTCCTTTAATAGATAATTTTAAAATAGTCCATTGAAGGGTTTTATGTTTCGACTTAATGAACCAAAGTGAGTCTTACAGTATCTTACTGCTGCTGCAGTATTTGCATATATGTGACATGGTTGTCTTAGTACTACTTCATATATAGCTCAATGTCGACTTTTCAAGTGAATTTAAACCGATGTCTATTCCTGACATTTTTGCAATGTGTTGGAAGTTTTCAAAAATAAAGAGCAATTTTTTAAATAAGCATACGTTTATATCGCAATGTTGTCCTACCCTTCATTTGGTAAAACATTATCGTTTGAATTTTGTATTAAACAAATAAAACAAGTAATCGGTGAGTGTGGATTTTGGAAATTGAGTAACTAAAAGAAAACTATTTGTCAAAATTAAGATGTACTTTTGCCGCGTTATGGTTTCTCCCAAGGTTGTTGGACCATTGACATGGGGTAATTCATTTTGCACAAATGCTCCTCAGCATTTAGTTGACATTGTTTCGTAACTAAGAATACGGAATTGTTGTTTGCGTCGTGATGCTTAGGTAACTAAGAAATTGTCGTGTTTTTTCGAGTTAACGCAACAAAGTAATTCTAGTCTAAAAAACAAGCAAATCAATAATAAAAAACGGCGGTCAAAAGTTTTGAGATTACTTTGGAAGCACTTGAATAATTGTATAAAAACGAATTTTATCTTTACAAATCTATCACCATGTCCCAAGAAAAACAGCGAAGAGGAAACACATTTTACAGCTTTTTCCATTTTCGTTTAGTTGGAGCAAACCCCTAAAAATTAGGCTTCAGTTATTCTGGTTGCGGCTGATATGGTTATAACCACGACCAGCCATGTATTTTCCATTGGTCTGTGACCGAAAGGAGCAGAAAGGCGAGACTCAAATTTTAAAGTGCTCACAATAGAAAGACGCAGAAGCCATTCATTTCGTTTGGTATGACCTCGCTTCTCTGGTATCATATCCGAAAATGAGAAGCTGGGATGGGTTAATCACACAGAAAGAGAACTATTTAATTGAATATTGTGTATCATATAGCATCGTACAAAGAGCTTATCGTATCATACGTATTTATACAGGGAACTTATCATATTGTATGCGGCAGTGAAATTCCCGGTCAAATGTCGCTAAAGCTGCACAAACAAGTATGAAATTCGACTACGACGCATCAGTAAATGATCTGCTTCCTGTTATGCAGCACATCGTTCCGCAGCAAGAGCGGGTTCTCCGCGTCTGATGGATCATCGCGAGATCCCTGCATTAACGTGAGGCGGTCGACGGTCGTTGTTGTCGTAATTTGGATGTTGGGAATCGCCTTCTCAATGTTGCCGCTGTTTATGCATCCGGATTTGCACTTTCAGGCGGTTGGTCACATGTTTGTTATCTTGAAGGCAAATGCAAGCGCAACAGGAACTTTTTTGGGGTAAGATTACTTGCTCATACACGTTTAAACATTGCACTTAAAAGCTTAAACCTACTTGTCATTGCAGGGCCGTTTCTGAGCTACTGCTATTAACTTCAATGTTTACCAGAATAGCTAGCTCTGCAATCGCTGCATGAGATCTAACTTGAAAGGAACTGCTCTATCGCTAAGGCTAGCGCTACCGCAGAACTTGGCAACTGCCTCTAGGCATTGTCTTCAAAGGGCGCGAAATTGAAGTAAAATTGTTTGCAAATAGAAAGCTTCAAGAATTCTAGTGCCAGCAATCGGTTATTTAGCAAGAGCTTTTTGACTGCCTATTTTCATGTATGCTAGTTTTCTTCCGTATCATTGCGATAGGACAATGTGTCAGAAGCTAAGTTCTCAAGCTTTTGTTTCGTAATTAGCAAATGTGACTTGAACCAAGTCAGTGACTCATAGAACGCATGGTACGATTCATCGCGCATGATTTTTTAATGTCGATTTTTTTAAGTTTACACTTTTTGTACTTCAAACGATTAAGGCTCAGTCATCAAATGTTTTTGATTTAATTCTAGTTGTACTGAACAAAACTTTTATACTAATTGCACGGACCTCTGTTGGAAGTGTGCAAGTGTTTGGGTTGTAGATCCTGTTACACGCGTGACCAAAACAATCCTTCATATCTGATTTGGTGCTCATACAAAGGAACGTCTGGGGAAAACAATTTTCTGTCCCTCTGGTTCAGCAACGACTTCGCACCTCAATGGCGCATCAACGTAGCATAGATTCTCACTCTGGCTGCGGGAATGATGAAACTTTGCGATGTACTACGACTGCCGTGCTTGCTCAACTTCGTTTACCTGAGGCATTATATCAAAAGACGGTTGTTAGCGCGTGTTTGTATTAACCTGCAGTGATTTTGCTTTGCCTGCGGCCCTTAGTTGTCGTTTCGGGCTTTCGGCAATACAAGTTAAGTTCGTTACAATGCTCTCGAAAAAGTGGGATTTCGAGCGGTTCGTACGTCAGAGCCACTGCTTCATTCACTTGAAGTGTTTCAACGTGCAGAGTAGATTAATTAGGTGTCCACCAGCTGTGGAGAAATCTGTAGTGGCGCGAATCTCTGTTTAGATATACAAATGGCACAGTATTTTGCAAGCGCGGAAAAGGTTATTGAACTCTGCCGTCAAGTTTTACAGTGCTAACTTTTTGAGACGAACAAAGCATTATTTTTGTCCAAAATAAAAACTGTATGGGCGCCAGTGCTGCCTTTTCTCGTGTCAAATTCAAAGCAATGTTTTATGCTTTTATGCAGATATACTATTTCACTGGGTCTGCCTCTAGTGGTAACGTGGATGTTTAGTGTGCTAATTTGCATTACACTCTGGCGTCGAAAAAAACGACTGAAGAACACTTATTCAGCCAAAGGCATCAGCACTAGACGCAATTCATCGGTGCACAGAAGCCAACCGCGAAATCGGATGAACAATCAACTTAGCCGTTTCAGCGTAACCGAAAGCCATGTTACTCCTAGTGTCACAGACAAGACATTGCGAAACGATTCAGAAAGCGCACCTCAAGAGGTCTCAGAACCCTTAAACGGGTCGTTTAAGGGCTTGCAGCGTGCTCCTCAATATGCTGTAAGGGATGTAACCCCGATTAACAAGAGAAAGGAGACAATGAAAAGCGACTTGCATCCACATCGACGCACGCGACGACCATCCAGCTTGGACTTAACCTTGATCAAAAAACTCGCTGAAAATGGCGATGACGTAACAGCAGTGAAGGCTCCTGCTTCCTTGCCGGTCGGAACGGAGTTCTTCAACCTTCAAACGATGAGCAAGTCAAAAGGCAGTTTCGTTGCAAAACGACTCTTGCTACGAGGAAGTTGGGCTGGCTCCATTGATGAATCCAACTTATACGCCTCGTCGCCTCCCAAAGCTACTGCTGTGGCGCACCAGCTGAGCGACGGGTCATCAGGAGCACAGGCTTCAACACCGGCGGCGAGCATAAAACCGACTGATAGGAAAAGCGAATGTGCTGCTCGCAACCCTCGAACGCCCACGCGCATGCGACGTAAGTCGTCGGTGTTCCGCGCTCGAGAATTTATTCGATTAAAGACGTTTGAGTCGAACATAGCGAAAACGCTGTTCGGTGTGGTGATTGCAATCACCATAGCTGTTCTCCCTCTGCTGATCGTTTTAATTTGCATTGCGGTCGAAGCAGCGAGAACTCCCTTCCAGCTGAAAGAAAACGTCAGTCGGGTTGTCTTGACAATGGCAATACTTTTCTCGAATAGCCTGTGGAACTGTTTGATATACGGGGCTAGGATGCCCTATTTTCGACAAGCCATTTCTAGACTCTTTAGAAGATCGCTGTCTCGTTTAAAAACGACTTACTGTGGTAGAAGTTTTCGTAACGTTTGTCGGCACGTACGCATGAAACTTCGGCGTCGCCCAAGGGCGGCGACTGCCAGCCCAATGCAAACTCGAAGCAAAGAGAATCTGAGCGAATCCACTCGATCTCGAGTGCAAAATAGTCGCGAGGATTACAGTCCTTACATAATGAAGGCACTTGACTCCTAGCGGCGCTTCGGCGACGCCCATCGTAGCTATTCGAAAGAGTTAATTGAGAAAATTTGTCGTTTGTGAAAACGGAAGAAATTATTCGTACATTATATGGTATAGGATTTCAAGACGCAATGCGGAGATTTTAGAAGATTTTATCATGACGAAATTGGAGGTTGTTCGAAAAAATGGAGCTAATAATATCACTTTTTTCTTGAGCAACCTATAAGCATTGTGGCGAAGTTTTCGTAAAACTTTGTTGGCGGAATATTTATGATATGCATTTAATTGTTCACCGCATTCCTTTAACATGCTGAGCAGGAGGTCGCTTAATTTTCATTTGAAAAATTGTTTCGATGTATGCGTGAAGGTTCCAACCATTATATCATCTTTTGGCGAGATTGTTGCTGCCCATGCGGAACCGTCAGCGTGCATAACGTTGTACTGAACCCCAAACCATACAGTAGCTGGTTACTTTTGAACAGTGTGATCATCTTAATGCAACGTGACCCCCAAAGTACTTTTAAAATTGGCTTCGACACTTAATTGCCCAAAGTCGTTGTCAGTTGCTGAAAACACTTTTATTGCAGTTATGAATAAATATTGTTGCTTGTGAATCAAGGTTTCTTCAGAATACCTTCCCTTGATTTAATTTAAACATCTGACCAAGCAAATAATTTATGGTTTAAAAAACTGCGCAACGGAAAGTACCAATGTACGCGATGAAAACAGTAGGTCATAGCAAGTCATAAGAGAACTCCGCTCAGATTGTCCTACAGAGACTGGGTTTGACTTTTGTTCTCTTTTTACTTTATGGTCAGATCGTTCCAAGCTAAAAACAGTGCTGCTCAAGAGCGTTTTATTCTCTCCTGTGCACATTACAAAAGCTAGAACGTTGGCTTGAATCGAGTGAGGGCATTTATTTGCTATAATCTGTTGCTTTCTATGAATAAAGCATACCTGTGACCATTTTAAACATTACCTACTTAACGTAACTGTTATCCGTGTTTCCGAGTGCATCACTTATTTAAGGTTCTTGGATGTGTTTGGCTACAAGTTGTTGCCATGTTTTTGGTTACACTGGTATTTAAATCAATTAAAGGTTTGTTGTCAATGCTCATATTTATAGTAAATTGACAGGTACTCTTGTGACATGGCCTAAAATCACGAGCAGGACTCTGCATGCTGTTAACTTGGCGTATTGCACAGTTCGTTCGACATGTCCACCACAGATGTTTGCAAATTGAATGCGAAAATGTACAGACGTTTACAGTAAAAATGATTTTAAAAGTTCCAGTAATTTCAACAACGACGAAATATATCGGTACAGAGATTAACAACACATGAAAGAATGTTGGCATACCAAGAGCACACATGGCAATAGCTCAATATCAACCCATAGCGTTATGCCGAAAGCTGCAGATTACAATATTGTGAGACCTTGGTTTATACTGGCACGAGACTGCTTATAAAAGTGTTGTTTTTTACCGCCTCTGCTGTGCGCTGGCCTTCTCAAGAACAAAATAAACTTTTCAAAATAAATTCAATGTGAGCACTTCTTGGCGCGAAACTCACTTGATGTTTATTTTAACACTTTCCTTTATCTATGACTGGCACTGCTGCTATTGTTCTGCTTTACCTTCGTTTGCCCGATCTCGGCTTTATTTGCCGATTAGCTTTTATTATACCCTCACATGAAGCGCTGCCATGAATGGCTGCTTGCCGAAATGACTATTTCTGTTTCTCACCATCAATTAAAACACAAGAGATGCGAAAAGGGTTCCCGTGCGGTACAGTATTGAAAAAGTATTGAATTGTGAAATCGGTTTTCAAGACCTTGAAAAAGTATTGAATTTGGCCAAAATGTACAAAAGTATTGAAATAGTATGAAAATTCCAAATTCATCCATTTGTTTTTTTCAAATTTTGTTCTTTACCGCTGATGACAGTTTTGCAGCTGTTTTTTGCATTGTGTTCCATGAATAAAATTTTCGAAAAATGAAGATAAGTGATGGCATTAAAGTTTTTTCATTAGTATTGAAAATGTATTCAAAAGGTATAGAAAATGGTTTTTGAAAATGTGTGGGACCCTGTGTGAAGATTCCCACTTCTAAAACGTTGTGCGTTTCTTCGTCTTTTCTGACAAAAGTTTTTAGAACGAAATAAAGTAAATCGTGCACGAGTGAGAAGTCACATGGCAACGATTTTTTCAGAAACATAACAGAGTATTTTCGAGGAAATGTCAATATTAAAATTTTGCTGAAAAAATTACCTTTATCAACAATGTTTTTGAACACCAGCAACCTTGGCGTAAGAAGTTATGTTGCTGGAGTTTATTCCCACGCCAAAAAAGCTTGAAGTGTTGCATTTGTTACCCTTGCGCGATGAAAATCACAGCGAACTATCAAGATGTCTTCTGAATACAGCCGGGTAGAATTTGTAGCGGCTTTCTTTATTTCTGCGTAATGCAACATATTTGCGCATGAACAACGTAATGAATGTTGAAGCTAGGCAAACCATTTTCACTTTGTTCAAACGTTTTTGACAATGAGTGAAAATTGCAATGCTTTTGTTAAAAAATCCTTCATGATTATGCACTTCACCCCTTTCGAACTAGGAATAATATTTTCTTTTGCATTGTTGCTCGTGCCTGTATAAGTATATACATACAAAACAAAAAGATAAACAGAGAGCATAACCACATTCTGCGATTGAACCAGGCTGCCTGTGAGATCACCTATAAGTATATAGTCAGAAAGTGGGAACAGTTGGCAAATCAGTGGTGGATTTAAGGGTGCTGTTTGGGGGGAACCAGTAGAAAAAATGTGCGAGCGCGAAACGTCGGAAAAAGTATGGTGAAGAGCAAAAATATTACCTATTTTTTAGGAGTAGCATTCTGAAAAAGAGCACCGTTTCAGGGGCACCGTGGTCTTTTGCGGGAGGAGTTGAGCCGAATTATTCCCTAGATCCGCCATTGCGAAATCTATTCTTTGTTTTTGAAAACACATTTTCTAATAGTAGAAAAAAGCGATACCTCACTTATAATTAACTTACGTTTTTTCCACCTTTGATAACGGCCTCACTGTTTTCAAAGAAAGCTGCCATGAAGTCATGCTCACAGATGCACCACGATATTTTTGAACAAAGTTTGAAACTTTTTATTTTTAATTAGATTAATTAATTGAAAATTAATAAACTAGAAGTTAAAATTAGTAGATGGCCTACTGACAAACACTAAACTATTTCAGCAAAACTTGAGCAAACTAAAAACAATAATATTGCGTGCATTTTCTCCATATCTCAGTCCACATTGTTACTAAAACAACGTTTTGTGTGATGGCAATCAATTTAGCGGGCCGATTGGATTGTACGCAAATAGTTGTGCTGAGAGTTCAAAAAATTTTGCAAAAACTCACCACTTGCCGGCGTGTCAGGTTGAGGATGTGACGTTGTTGGTGGTACCAGAGGAGGTAGGTCATTGTTTCCTGCTGCGCTGCTGGCCGATTCGACCCAATGTTCAAGGCGGTCGATTCTAGTGATTGCTTCCGCCACTGCTGTTTTCGCTTGGTCAATATTCCGCTGAGCTGTTTCAAATTGACGTGGATCCAGGTTGGGAAAAGCTTGCTGGTCGCGATTTTCTTGTGCTTGTTCAATAGCGGTGATGGATTTTTCCAACCTTTTGATTCTTGCTTGTAATGCCTTGATCTAAAAAATGTCACCGTCTATTTGAAGACATGAATTTAAGGAGAGTAAAACTTTGGCGCTTATATAACATTGTGACAAGGAAGTGAAATTTTTGCATCTGCAATACTTTGTTTCATGTTTTAAGTTCAAAATTCACCATTTAAGCTTGAATAAATCAGCTAATCGATGACTTCGGATTATGAGAGCTTGAAACACTTATTCATTCGTTTTTGAACACGCATTATTCTAGGGTGCGTCAAGGGGTAGAGACTTCTGATCGTCTTGCTGGGCCCGCATCAAGGCGTGACCAAACCAATTCAGAGATATGTACTCAGCCATGTCACTGACATCTGGCTGGCTTTCTCGTGGATGCAGCCAGACTAACCTGTCTCGCCAACCTTTCCTGAGGCGTCCTATAGCCAAAATGGCTGAAACATCGAAGCTGGGATGGGATTTTCCTATTCGAAGAAATGGCTCAACACAGTATTTCAAGAAATTTCACAGCTTAGACCAGGGGTGCAGGCCCGTAGCCAGCTTGGGACACCAGGAGGGGCGAAGAGTTTTCCAAGAGGGGCCAAAATTTTTGAACTATGTCCAATAGTTTTAAACTATGTCCAACACATTTTCTCTGCGCCCCGTCTGGTTACAGGCCACCCTTAGACCAAATAGTATAAAATTAACAAAGTATCCAGCTTTGTTTGCTCTTAAGGCGGCTTCACACAGAATCCGGTTACGGCTTACGATCCGGCTTATGGCCAACGGCAGTCTTCACACATGCTCCGTTGGCCGTACCCGGGTAAATTTTCTCGATTTCGACCGGCTTCCGGCTTACTTAAAATTGTTTCAAGTAAGCTGGATTGCCAGTGTTGTCGGTGATGGTGTTCTTGCTGCGTGTGGGAAGACTGCCGTAACCGGATTCTGTGTGAAGCCGCTTTATTATTTGTACGTTGGTTTATGCGCAAAAATTGTTGCATTTTCCAAATTTTGCGGAAGTACTGCTTGCACTTTCTTTTTTCTCTATCCACCACATAGGTTATTTCCAACAAACCATTCACCTTTTCATCTTGTTGTTCATTGTGATTTTGAAGCCTCTGGTTTTCTGTTGACAGCTGGACGTTTTCGTTGTTGAGGCTTTTGACCAGTAGGTCTGTTTCCTTCAGGAAATAAAAAAAGCGTTTTCGATACTCTCTACGCTTACAATGCACTGCAAAGCGTATTAGTAGGCCGTTCTGCTTTGATGATTATTGGAAAAAAGCTGGTGAGTGAACAGAAACAGTAAAAAAGTTTTGATAACCTTCGATAACTGCCATGCATCCTTTAAACTAGGGTTTTTCAACCGGAGCTCTCGGTCCCCTTGGGGACTACGGAGCGGTTCTCCAGGGGCTACGAGCGGAGACCTTTACCAAATAGCTCTGCCGTGATATTGCAAAACCCTATTGATGAGCAGGGGGCCACAAGTGTTGAGAGTCTTTGGAAGGGGGCCACAAACCATGAAAGGTTGAGAACCACTGCTTTAAACATTTGTTTGCAAAGTTTCAAGTTTTACGTTTTCCTTGCCTCCAGACATTTTTTTAATTTCTTACTTTTGAAAGAGCGATTGGCTAACAGACTAGCTTCAGTTACAAAAACATCTAATGAAAAACTGAAATTCTATATACAAAAATATTTGAAAGTGTGTGTTTGCAGTAAATTTTAAATATTTTCCCTTCCAAAAGTTAGTCCCTAAAAGATCGCCTGTGTCTGTAAAATTCATTTTGTTTCTGTTGAAGCTTTCCTTTCAATATGACGACCAAGGGCTGACAAAACTAGCTTAAATTCGCCCGGAGTTGTTATTTTGAATACAGAGAAGAGATTGCGAATTAAATCAAATTTCAAGTTATGCTGAAGTCTTGCTGAAAAATCGTTCTGGAAAAAGAGCATTTCATAAAACCAATAACTTGTATAAGAAATAACTGGTAGATTTTCCATCTGAAAAACGCAAGCTTACTGGAAAATACAGAAAACTATCGATTTAGTTATTATTCTTTTCTTTACTTAACAGAAAACACACATTTTAATTGTAGCATATTTTATCGACATACAGATTTTGTTCAAACTAAACACGTGCAGAAGTACGAACGATGTTGTAGATATGCAACGTTCATCAAATGGAGGTAAAAACTTCATAGTCCTGTATAGGCAAATATACCCTTATTTCCGTTCACAAAAGGCTGAAATTTAGTACGAATCCGAGTCCAAAAATACTACAATATTATCGCCTGCAAATTATCACCAAAATCCGTTGAATAAAATGACATATGGCACAATACTTTAGGACAGGTAAAAAACTTACGCTAACATAGCACTAAATGATCCATACTGGGACAGACAATAGGAGCTCACCTTAAATATACGTGACAAACAAACGGCGAACCTCTCTCCCTTAAGAATTACGTTTTTCTAACTCCTGAGAGATTTGATAGTTTCTTTACAATCAGATGTCGGATCTATGCTGGATGAAGGTTTGGCGATTGTCAATAAGCACCAAGACCAGTGCCGGATTAACAATAGTAGCAAATGTAGCAATTGCTACGGGCCCCGCGCTTTTGGGGGCCCCGCGGTCTTCTGTAATAAATCTTACTTATTGCATTATATATAAGATTTTTTTCAATCTAAGGACTCAGTATTTTGCTAAATTTGCTTAAGTAGTAAGCGAAGCTTTTCATTTCAACGCTGTCTGTGTCCGGAAGTTCTTGTTTGATTCTTTTTGTACAGTTCGTAACAAAAGATATAATATTGCGGTCAGCAGTGTTGCCATTTTAGATGATTTCCTGCTGAATCTAGCAGGATTCTCTCACTGTTAGCTGTAAAATTTTCAATATAGAAATAAGCCGATTTTCTAGCAGGATTTTACCAAACGTTTGACAGGTTTAGTAGGTAACAAATTCCTGACCAAAAACCTGTTTCAACAGTTTTTCCAGTTGAAAGCTTCTACACCTTCATCATCAAAAAGTATACAGTACTTCCCTTTTTTATGACGTTTTTAATTGGGTAACACCAGGAGAAAGTACAACCAGCTGCCTGCAAACATTTGGAATTTTTATTATGATGCAAAGAAGCAGATATTTGTATCATAATAACAAGTAATTAGATGGTTTGATGAAATCTAAATGATTTGCTTGTGTGCTTAGTGAGCGCGTTAGGTTAAAAGACAATATTGGGGTTAAAAGACAGTGGCATATGTTTTTATCCCACGGCACGATATTTCCAAGTGGTTCAGTTGCGCTAGCAAGCATTGCAGTAATGTCTGGTAAAAAAACTTCCTGGTAAACCAAAGGTGGCGGAAGTTTCGACATAAATGGTTGCAAGATTCAGAACTTAAAAGTTGGCTCAGTGCCTACTGCCTATTCTGCTGATTCAAGAAAAACCTTTTGGGAAGTTTGCAATAATGCAATCTTAGCGAAATATTGTGAGCTAAGGCATAACTGGTAGCAAAAGCACTCAGATAAGACTAAACTTTTTGCATGCTCCCTAATGTAACACAAATTTTAAGTTACAATGACCCACGGACTTAGAAAGTTGAAGGGCTGAAGCTATGCTCAGATTGTTTATCGCTGAGCATTGTTCTACTGTATAAAAACATGCAACCGTTTGAAAGAGATCGTCAAGAACTGTGTGTCATACAACAAACGTGGTAAGCTGCAGTTACGTTGCTCAAAATGTTGACTGAAAGAAAATTGTGGAAGGAAAAGTGTGTTGGCCAAGACCGGCATTTTCAGCCCATGCTTACTGAGAGCAAGTGCTAAGACATAAAATTATTATATTGTATAACTCTATAGGTTTCTTTTAAAATCATTTTAAAAATAACGGATTTTTTAACAGAATTTCACTGTTTTTAGCAGTTTTCAAATGAAAATCTGTAACAAGAATTTTAGCGGAATGCAGCAGTTTTTTTGTGACACCATTTAGCAGATTTAGGTCACAGTTAACCATCTGGCAATACTGGCGGTCAGCACGATACACCCAGACTGTCATGCCACGACGCGAACTGGAGAGAGCACGCAGAGAGTAAAACTAGTAACACGGATACCTTGCCTACACACTAGTTGAGATTATTTTTAAACTTAGGGCCCCGCGCTCTTGAAATGATACAGGCCCCGCGCTACCTTAATCCGGCCTGACCAAGACATGTGTTCGTGTTCTGACCACTCAAAAACATACTCATTCCGCAGATTTAGGTGGATTGCAGTTGACGCATGATACAGTCTATAACTAATAGAGAGTCAGCAAACATTGCTCTTCTACCAAACGCATGAGCCTAAATGTACGATTTCTGGTCTGCAAGTCTCGAATCCAAAATGTTGCGAGCACTCTGTAGTTCGATATCTTGAAAAAGGGTTAAGGTCCAAATCCTCAAAATGTGGTCCAAAATTGAAGCCAGCAGGACTAACAGCTGCCTATCGGTAAACATTTTGCGTATGCCTCACCAGCGTGGAACAGATCGGATCGATTGAAGGGAGTATGAGATAGGAAATTACAACTGAACTTGAACAACTGAAATTTGACCCAGGCGAAATGTCAGATGGGGTCATCTGCACTTGCATGTAAAAATTTTACAACTAAAAACCAGTTTGTGTGCAATCTTTCGATCAGAGGCTATTGTGGCACATAATTATTTGTGTATGTCAATTAGACTAAATACCTGAGAAAGAAAAGTATCACTGGAGAAATGAAGTTATACTTTATTAGAGTCGAGCGAGCTTGATGTGTCGTGTGGCCGTTAATGCTAGAACTCAACATGAATTCTATACTTGTGAGAGCACACAGCGTGTGGTGGAAAGTGGGAACAGCAAGTGGTTACACATACGCCTAATCGTCGCATGACTGACAAGGAAAAAGCATCATTGAAAAACTGCCAGCATTAAAAATACCCTCGTCTTGTTCTCCAACTCTGAAGTTTGCTGTTCCAACAGCAGTATTGCCCCTCTTGTCGCTTGCAGTGCTTCTTCAGTATTATTGGCGGAAATCTCGCTGGCGGATTGAATAGCGAGCGGTAGAGTTTGCATTAAAGTGTTTACCTTAAAACAAAGCAATTCTGTGTTAGCTGTGCAAAACAAATGATATGGGGTTTGCTATCAGTAGTCGGTACGTGCCATCCGTCTCTTTAACGAAATCATAGTCAGGACCGTAATCAGGGGGGCACAGGGGGGCCTTCTCCCCCATGCAAAGTTTTTCTCCCCCTGGAAAAAATGTGTTGGACATAGTTTCAAAAATTTGGGCCCCTCTCAGAAAACTCTTCGCCCCGCCTGGTGTCCCAAGCCGGTTACGGGCCTTATTATAGTGAAAGAGATCTTTCCGTCTGCTGCAATGTAGCGTTGCTTGAGTGGAAGTCGTCGTTGTAGAATGCAAAATGTTGCGATGTAGGACCACCAGAGATATCTAGAACTCTGGAGTTCTCTGGAGTTCTAGATATCCATGTGTTGGACGCACACAGAATTGCTGGAATCCCCAAATGCTATAAACAATAAGACAGCCTAGCTAATAGTCGTTGTATTAACCCTGCTCTTCCGACTACGTTACCTGACATTTTAAGTTGCCGAAGAAAGGCATTATATCAACTTTTCAAAGTTCGTTTCACATATTTCCTGGTGCGCAAATCTTTATTTACATGAGGTCATTGGTCAGCAGCACCAATACTTCGACGATGGCGTGGTAACAGAACAAGGAAAACTTAGTGCGCATGCTGACGGTACAAAGCTCAACTCCAGGAACGAGGTCAACGCAGCAGACCTGTGCGCACGCACAAAAACGCGGCGAATCAGGAATCAGTCAGATCCAGAGCATACGCACGCAAAACCTATTTGGTTTCAGTAACGGGTTGACACAAGCAAGCCAGCACATACAGTACAATAATAATAAATTCTGAAATGCCCAATCGTAATGCAAATGTTTTACATCCAATACAGCCTACTGTTCTATAGCGTGCTCATGAAGACAGACACTATCCTCGCCTCGACCTCAACACTGCAACGTGTTTTTGGCCTTCACCTAAGCACTTTTCTTTGAAATAGGCACCTAATTTTTATTAAATAGATTAGCTGCTGTTTATTTGCATTGAAAGTCTTTGACAGGTGTACAGTGGCGTAGCAGCCCAAAATTTGGGGGGGCCAAATACTTTGACTTCAAGAGAGCAACAGTATTTTGTTTCGGACACCGCCTCACAAAGCACAAAACGATAAGATATGCTAGAAATTTGGGGAGCAATGGCCCTCCTGGCTTCTCCTGGCTACGCCTATGCAGGTGTAGAAGAATCTTTTACTGAATATTAAATTTCTAAAAAGAAGTGATGAATGCGTGGCGTGTGTGTCCCTTTTCGACAAATATACTACTAAAAACTACATACATCGAAAAATCCAGAACCAAAGCCCTATGGATTTGGAGCCTTATAGCAAGTTTTGCTCGTACCTGGTTTACAGTGCTCTGCATGGTTCCTTGTCCATCTAGTAATATTCCTTTCAGCTCAGCGAGCGTGATATCTACTTCTGCTTGAAGGTTCTCCGTGAAATTTACTTGAATTCGGTTTAGATATTGAAAAATGGTCTCGGTATCCGTTGGTAAAAGATTGGTTCCATTACCATGAGACAGAACGGAGTCATTGCGCAACAGTTTGCTCTCCAGAGTCGAAAGCTTCTCTACGTACAAACAACTGAGTAAAAGCAACAATCACGCCATGAAAATCCTGAAATTACCAAATATTCTCAGTAGGTCGCCAAAATGCGGCCAAAGATTTGGATCCACTCAACAAAGTCAGTTCATCCTTCCGCCTACGACTCAACGTTGGTGATAAAATATTCTCGGTATGAGACTTTGAATCAGGTTCAGGACCGTCGCATATTTTCGAGTCACGTGCCCTACGTCTACTGTGCAAGTAGTCCGCCCTCAACACAATTTTTAGTCATTTTTATTTTCATCGCTTTTCATTTTTACAGTCTAACAGTTCTCTGATTTTGTTACATTTTCTCTTCCATCTGATAGACTTGGCGTCGTTCAGTTAATAGTACATCCGGTTTCCATTAATGTTACTGATTGCATTGACGTATAGTTGTGAGCAAGCATTTAAAAATGAGGTTTAGGTGAAGGCTAGACCTGGCAACAGTTAAAGTCAAGCTGGACGTTGGTGGCAGTGGTGTGTTTAAAGGGGAGGAAAACAGAGCCGTCCCTCGAGGTCTTTCGCGCGTACATTTTCTTCATTTTTGGTGGAAAACATATTATCCACTCAATTAATAGGCCTATTCTCCAAAGCAGATCGTAAGTGCTCTGCTTGTGAAGGGGACCCCAACAGCAACGATAATGTGCAGGTACTCTTACTTTCAAAAGGACCCCCAGCAACAACTGCAATGTGTAAGTACTCTTCTTTCGAAAGAGCCGCTAGAAGCAACTGTAATGTGTAAGTACTCTGCTTTCAAAGGGGCCCCCAATAGCAACTACAACGTGTAAGAGCTCTGTTTTCAAAAGAGCCCGCAACAGCAACTGCAACGAATAAATACTCTGCTTTCAAAGGGACCCCCAATAGCAATTGTAGGGCAGTCAACAGCAACTATAAAACTATAGAAGTGGGGAGCTATGTCAGCTTGCTAACGCTTAAATTTTACGTGTTACTAGCTTTGTCTTTCCAACTTTCAGTTGTGTGTCATGAATACCCTTTTGCATTTTCTGTTATGTCAGTCATGCCTTAGTCTCAGGAACGCATTCTTGGGTGGCCCGCTATCCCCTTCCTAGGCTTGATCAAAAGGTCTTAATACGGTTGGCTGAGTATGATGACGTAATCAGGGAGCCCCTTTTCAACCTTGCCTCGGGCCCCCAACAGTAAGTCCACCACGGTCGGCGGGCTCAAGAATCAAATCAGAGAGTACCTAAGTTTTTAATTCATAAAAGTTAGTGACTTCATTAATTTTTGCGTAAATTTGAGGGTTTCAATTTAATTTAAGGGCTTACCTTTCCATTAACGCACCATCCCCGTAGCGACAGGTCTGATGAAAACGACACACTGAGTGAGGCTGAATTATCAACACTGGAAAATAATTTTTTGGTTAGATACACTGTATCAGCATTGATTATATCTAAAAGCCAAATGTCCTAATCGAAAATTTAAGACCTTATTTGATGCTTACTTGTTGATAAGGATTAGCGCGTTCTAGCTGTGACATAAACATCTTTGCTGCAAGTCTCTTATTTTAGTAACTTCGTAAATGCGTCCGTTACCTTTGGAACGTATTTTTCTGTACTGCACTTCATCCACCCAAGGGTGAAATCAAATACTAGTATTAAAAAGCTTTCTG
>JGI24158J21664_10001339_pt1 | contig 27426 bp, 10 predicted proteins | sample Ectturendosymbi3_FD_21664 | JGI IMG/M metagenome (IMG submission 21664) | reverse complement strand
AAAAAACTAAGAAAAAGGCAAAAACAAATTGTCTGAAACCGACCACGAAAACTTTTGTTTAAACGTTGCCACGTCAAATGAGTAGAGTAACAATCAGTTTATATATTTTGCTCAGGGGCGTAACGAGGGGGGCAAGGGGGGCACAATTCCTCGGGGGCCGAATCACTACAGGGAGCGCCGAATCACTGCGGAGGGCGCCGAAAAGTCCCAACAATGTTACAAGTACTTTCTTCAATGCAGTACATTTGCTTCCGAAGAACCTCAAATTCGAATATGGGGGCGCCAAACTTGCTTCTTGCCCCGCGTGCCGTCTAACCTCGTTACGCCCCTGGTTTTGCTGCCTTCTCCAACCATTGGTATAGCCATTGTTTTGTTGTGAATGTTATCCTATATATTTTCTCACAATCACCAAGAACAAAACGTTGCACTGTTTTGCTTGAAACTGCCTATTTTATTTTAAATATGTTTGTCAAACTCCCTTCTGCAAAACACCTTTCATCTTACGTTATTTTACAGGCAAAAGCAATACAGGTTAAAAGTGACTTGATTGACTTCAGTTCATTTGCCGCATTTCTTTTGCTAGATTGAAATCGGAAAATCGAGCTTTGGTGTTCAGAAACAAATATCTTGAAAACGACAAACTTTCTCATCAAAAAGCTAAAGACAATGATGAAAAGCACTCAGATCAACTGAAGAGGTGAAGCAATAAACTTTACGTGAATGTGTAACTATTTTTTTTAAAGATTTTTAACCCTCGAGAACCACTTAGTGGCTCTTATAGGCAATTTCAGCCGTACCTCGACGACCGAACGCGCCAGAGAGTTAATGAAGACATCATAAGATGAGAACGTTATATACTTTGTGTTAAACAAAAAGCCGGTACCTTTGTATCTGAAATTTTTCCCTGATTGTGTGACGTCACCACAACGGTCCTGTAACGTCTGGAATTTTTTAAAATGCAAAGGTACCTCTTTTGTGTTTATCAGAAAGTACACAAAAATCCTCATCTTATGATGTCATCATTTACTCTCTGGCGCAATAGGTCGGTGAGTTATGGCTTAAATTGCTTCATAAGCCAAAATTTTGGGTTCTCGCGGTCCTTAACGGGTTCTCCCTATCACTCGTTATAAAATGACAGCGTTGCGTAATTTCCACTAAAATTCGGATCCGTGTCCAAATCTGACGCCCCTGGACTCGTCGAACTCATTGATTCCAGTCCAAGTCCAGTCATCCTTTGATCAAAATAGTTTGTGCTAGAGATTTTAGAGGCGATTTAGATTACATTTGCGGCGCTGATTCCAAAAGGTATTTATTTATTTTGACTTTATGCAATGAACTTTATGAACGACAGCCTTTACATTTCCCTATGACATCCCAAGTTTCAAGTCACGTGATGTTTGTTGGATATGCTAAATAACAAATGGTTGTTCGTGGCATCCTAATTACCGTGTTTGTATTCTAGTTTGTAAGTCAGGGATCTCCAAACTACGACCCACGGGCCAAATCCGGCCCGCGATGCCATTTCATCCGGCTGCAAAGACATTTTGTCAATAATGAAAAAATATTATATTGACGAAAAATTTGTTGATTTGGTACAATGCAACATATCTAGAAATACGATGATGTCCGGCCCTCGAACTGTTGTGTAATGTCTTATGTGGCCCTCGGATAAAAAGGTTTGGAGACCCCTGTTATAGGTGATAAGGGCCTTCTTTTACAGTACTTCTTTAAAGAAAAAGTTATGAGCCGGTGTGGCTTTTGGGCAATTACAGCCAGCCGTACCTCGTAGCGCCTGGGGAAAGAAATGTTTGGCGCTCTCTGCGAGCAAATGTACTGTGTTGAAGAAAGTACTTGCGACATTGTTGGGACTTTTTTGCGCCCCCCAGTTATTTGGCATAGGGGACATTGTTCCCACTTTCCCCCATGGTACGCCCCTGGTGGTGAAACTAGGTAAAGCAGTGTAAAGAAAATTGAAAAAAAAAGAATTTTTAACAAAATCACATATCGAACGGTGCACAAAATAAAACATTCTGTTGATTCAGACCACCTTTGTTGAAGGTGTTTGAACTACTGAAGCTTGCCGTGAATGATAAATTACCTTGTTACGCCACTGAAAAAGTACGATACTATACGAATGGTCGTGGAATAATACCAGTTGTGTAAAAACCATTTGGCGAATCTGAATCCTATTCCGAGTCCATGCAGTGAGACGAGAGTTCACGTTCGAGTCCAACAGCTTGCGAAAGACTTGATTCTGGACTCGAATCATCCAACGCTGTTAAATGAGGTAATAGCTGCTTGGAAACAATGACCTCCGAGATAAAGTTGCGCCCGGGGAAAAAGAACCATTTCCACCCCCATGCGCCAATTGCAAATCATTATACGCAATCTTTTTCTTAGAAGTCGGAGACTACTTGACCTAGCCCTAAACATTTTCCGTTTGTCTGCATTGCTGCTTGTAATCAGTCTCTCTTCTGAGCACGAAAAACAACCGGTTGAGATGACTCGGCAGTACCACTTACTTCAAGATCCATCGTTGCACATTTTTTCATGGCTGACTGCTGTATCGTCAGTGCAGATCACTGATGAAAAATTTAAATTTCTTTGCATGGGATATTAAATACATCTTCAGTACGTTAAACTTGTGACTAGTCACTTCCCATTTTGATCATCAAACAGTGACGAGAGCTACCTTCGCATATCGTAATAGATAGGCTTTGACTTTTGGGCAACTAGATCTCAACTAAGGTAACAAAAGTAAATAAAACAAAGCAGCGCTCTTGGACTTCCAGTTGGAAGTCCTTATAGTGCGCATGATTATCAAAACACACATTTAACTACGTTTTAGTCGATTAATGCAGCATTTATTCCTAAACAATGAGAAATTTACCACGTGGTTTTCTTCCACATTCCTTTACCGATGATACTTTCATTCGTAACTCATGGTTAGTTTTTCTGTTTTTCTCAATTTTCGTGAAACCATGAAACCGAAGAGTGCTAATGATCATCCTACTCGTGACTGCTTGGTTTTTCCGTGATTGTCCATTTCATGAAACCATTCCTGTTACCAAAAGAACATGAAGAACCGCTAGAAAAGCAATGAACACCTCGCTTTGATACGAAGCATAGAGAAGCCACGGCCTATGACTTTCAACGCCTTGTCACCAGAAAACCGTTTTTTTAAACCACGTTGCTGGCATCGAAAGTCTTTCACGTTGTTTAAGCGGTTCTCGAGAAGTTGGAATGGTTCTGAGCAGCGAATATAGTCATCTGTCCACAAAGCCTTGATTTCCAGTAATAGATTTCTCACTCCAAGCAAAAATTGCTGCGTTTACGGAAGCAAATCGGTCGTTCGGAACCGCAAATTTGGCGTGATCAGTCGATGTCGCGGTGCAGCTGATAAGCTGGGCAACAGGCCGCTCAACAGTGATTGGCACACCATGGCCCTCGAAGCCGAAAGCGATGGCTCTTGACGGTTTCCCGAAAACAGCCGTCGTACCGTGGAAATGACCTGCAATACCAAAAGCGTTGTTTCTTGAAAGTTTCCTGAAATGATTGCATTCATGTAAAAAAACTTAACTGGTGAAAGTCAGTGACCAAACAACGATATACGCATGTCCAGAAACGCTCTCTTTGACTAGGACGCACTAACAATGAACAAATGGCCCAAGTCTGCCGAACGTGCTTGAAAAATGACTCGTAAGCAGTGGCGTACAGAGGGAGGGCAAACGGGGTGGCGGCCCCGGGCAACCAAGGCAGGGGGCATCCAAAGAGTGAATTTACAAAAATTAAAATGCTGTAACTATCTATTCTGTCCCCACAGTAGTTGTACATATAACCGCCACATAATAAAAAATGTAAGCTTTCTTGTGCACTTTATATACATTCCCAGTTCTTGTGTAGTTCTAGCAAGTTTCAAACTGTCAACACTGGGTGTCCGCGATCCTTGCCGCACACCTCTGCTCGACTGCTGTTCGACGAGACATTCGCGCAGCCTGATGCTTTTGTAGTTGTGAACTGCCCTGTCGTAGCGTTTACACTAGTGTGCTTTACTCAACTGTTTTAATGAGCAGTCATATTTTTGCAGTTGTGAACTGCGCTGACTTGGCACTAAGTGTGTTCTGCTACCCTGTTTTAACGCGTTGCCGGATATTTTTGCAGCTATGAACTGCTCTGTCTTTGCATTGACTGCTGTGTTTTGCTCTTGTCTCCTAACTTGGAGCGCTGATATAATTTATGTTCATTGCAGTGACACATTTAGCCACAACGAGTAAGGAGACTGCGTGTAGAATAATATGCATGTTGTGTCAACAAACTTCGCCAAAACGTTGCTTTGCAAACGTGAATATGACGTCATATTGTGACTTCACGAACCAACGTATATCCACTAACAATGACCACCGTACGCACTGCTCAACCCTAGAGTCTGGTAGGGGGCATACAAGCAAATAGTCCCCCAGCGCATCACCAGACCTCTGCACTAGAGATGGCACGGGCCGCTAACAGTCCAGTCTTCGGGCCGTCCGCTAACGTTTTGAAACAGTCCGCTAGCAATTTTTCTTAGCGATGATGTCATTCCTGGCCGCTACGGGCCGCTGCAGTCTGCTCGCCGAAAACGTTTGTTTTTTGCAAAGTTTCAAAATCTAACAACGAATTTTTTGGCTGCTGTTCTCTCCATTGTTCTGCCAACGTTCAATATCACTTGTTTCCACGCAAATCAGTGAACCATGTTAGGAATCAATCCAAGCAAACAATACTTTCATTTATAGTCTGTCACCGAGGTTTAGGTTTAGGACAAGTATTCCCAACCTTTCTCCGGCCATGTACCCCTTCAGAATTTCGTTATATGAGCATGTACCCCTAAAATTTCTTAAGACAAAAAGGCTGAGGAAAACAACAAAAATATATTTACCAATAAGCATCTACTGATTTTGAAAATAATACTCACTGATGTTGACCTATGTATAAATACGAGTATTTCGAAATGAATAGTATGCAAACATAATTTTCCCCTTCCACTGCTAAGCTTAAATGTGCCCTTTTGGATAGGTTACTCTAAGGGTACATGCACCCCAGGTTGTGAACCCTTGGTTTAATATTAGGGGTTAGGCTTAGTTTAGGGTTTAAGGCAGGGGTCACCAAACTTTTTGAAACTCAGAGCTGCATTTTGGTACAGGTTCATGCGAAAAAGGGCTATCAGTTTGATATATACAGACTTCTGAAATAAAAATTTGCATAATTTGTCTTCATATTATGTTATTAGTAATAATAAAAACTAAAAGATATTCATCATTGCAAAGAAACTGATCATGTTTGTGCTATTGTCAGAACAGGCCACGGGCAACCCACATGGTCCGAACCGGCGACCTGGTTGCAACGGTCACCATGTCGGTGAGCGCTGGTTTATGTTTGTAGTACGCTACTAGCAAGTGTAGTGCAGCCTAGGGCACTCTTGTCATGTGTTAGTGTCATGTTACAGGCGACGGGCAAATAAGTTTTCAAAAGTGAAGGTCCCCTGGCGGACCTATAGTCACTGCCTTAAGACTGCATGGTTTTAGTGCCCAAAGGGCAATGAACTGAAAACTTGTTACTTTGGATTTGAGATTACTTTATAGGTAGTATCTATTTCACTGCCCAGATGCTGGCGGCAACATATCGACTGGAGCTATTGTGCCGCCAGTCGAACATTTGGTCTCGTGGCATGACGCAATTCGAATAAAAAGGTCAATTTGCTACACAAGCACCTTGTTGCTCGTAGCATAGTGGTGATGCTCCATGTCTGGTATGCCATTGCTTTTCAGTTCGACTCTCACCTTGGCGACTTCCCTTTTTTTTTCTTTTTTCAAAAATTTAGAGTTAGTGTTAGGGTTTAGGGTTAGTGTTAGGGTGAGGGTTTAGGGTTACTGTTAGGGTTAGCGTTAGGTTTAGCATTAGGTTTAGCGTTAGATTTAGCGTTAGGTTTAGCGTTAGGGTTTAGGGTTAGCGTTACGTTTAGCGTTAGGGTTAGCGTTAGGTTAGGACTAGAGTTAGGGTTAGGTTAGGGTTTATCTTCTATGTCTACTTCGTTTCTGCCAAGCCTGTTGCCTCCGCCATCTTGGCGGCAAAAGACACACTGCCTTCTTTTTATTACGGGCGACGGGCCGGTCCGGGCCAGAAAATAAGTTGTAGTTTAACATAAACGGGCCGGGCGGTTTCTTGTTAACTCCGGGCGAGCCGGTCTGCAAAAGTTCTGGCCCGTGCCATCTCTACTCTGCACGCCACTGCTCGTAAGCAGCCTAAAGTGATAAGTAGGGCAACCAAAAGCCAATAAAGTCAAAATTTCTCTGCCTTTTTCAAGTTTATGAAACGTCCACAAACCAATTTCACGCGGATACCATGAGTGAATCCAAACTTATTACGTCAAAAAAAGTCAAAATTTATCATTGGATCAAAATCTAACGTTAGGTCAAATTTTTCATGCAGCGTAGTTTGTTTTCTCTTGATGGATATTTTATTAAAGCTACAACAACAGATATTGACATGCTTTTGTAAGTTTAGTTGAAATTCTAACATAATCTTGGACTTTTTGCGACTTCTGACATAATAATGTTGTTTTGCCCACTACCGGACAATTGAAAGTACGCTAGGCGTGGTAGTACTTGATGTTGAAGTATAATAATGTAGAATCTCCTCAGCGACTTCAGTAGATTTTTGACACTGGATATTTCTCTTGTGGATTTTCATCAACGGTTTTTTACCTCTGGTTTCGTTGGCTCTTTCTCACTTTTGATTTTTGTGTTATTTCAACAGAAAAATTATTTTTAATCTATCGGTTTGATTTCTAATATAGGCTATGCTTTGTATTCCGCGTTTTCAATTGCAAGGAAATTGATAGGTCAAAATCAAGTCAAAGTTTGTAAATCATATACTCAAAATTACGTTTTAGGTCAAAAATTGGTTGCCCTAGTGATAATGTTGACCGTCGCTGTATGCAAGAAATTGCTCCAAAGCTCTTTCTGGATTCCACACTTCTAATTCTGTCCTAACTTCTCTTTTTTATTTTGAGCACTAACATTCCGACTCGACATTCCTGATAGTTATCTATTAACTTATACACTAAGAAATAACCTTGAAATTTAAACCGATAAGCGTTTGCAATGTGGACATGTCAGCAAGACCTGCAACTTTCTGAAAAACTAATTGTCGCGAAATAAAGCTTTCTGTCGACCTCCACATCTTCTAAAAGTGGAGCAAATAAGGAATTCGTGATGCATAAAGACGTTCATGTACCTTTTGCTTGACGCCTTGATGAAAAAAAATTGTTCTTCATGGACGTGACAAGCGCAACTGCTAATTTTTTTTGCACAGCAAGATATCGGCGCTCTAGCAGTGATGCTAACTGGCGAAAGGAGCATTTCTATAAGCACCCCAAAATGTTTTTTTTTTTTTATAGTACAGGCTTGTTTCAGAAAACAACTGCGTGAAAAAGTCCAGTTATACGATGTGTTTCGGTGTTTCGACATAGCAGAAACAAGTTATTCGCGAGTGACAGGAGGCAGGACAGAGAAACTGCAACACGGACTGGTAACCGAAAAGTGTTGTTTAAGCTTCAGCTTTCCGTGGTCACTAAATGGGAGACCGCTAAACTTGCAGTTTTTAAATCTGTCTTTTTCTCGATCCTCACCTATTGTCATTGATTTTGGATAGTGACGGAAATAATGCTATTTCAAATACTTCATCGTTTGCGCGAGTTCTTTCAATCCACAGTCAGGCCACACTAGATCTTGTTGAGCGGCCATTGGATTGTTTTCTCATCCAGAACCGTCAGGCCATGTGCTCCATTAGGAGGTTGATGGATTGGACATTGGAGGACAAAATGATCAACGGTCTGTTCTTCTGCGCCACACTCACAAAACGCAAAGGAGACCATACCCAATTTGTGTAAACACGAGCGGAAACGTCCGATTTCGGTGCGGAAGCTTTTATGCCGGACCCACGCTGTTCTTGGCAGGGCCATTCCAGGAGGGTGGGTGCCGATGTCACGGATAAAAGTACGGAGTCTCGAAGTGCTCCCCAACCCTGTCGCTTTCCATCGGTGGTCCGCCCACAGCTCCGCACTTCTTTTGTAGCCGTCAGATGAACTGATGAGTTGTGTGGCTGAACAAATGGGTGTCTCGATTTGAGATGCCGTGCACTCCCAGTCGATGCACTCTACTGTTGAATGGACCAGGGCTAATGTTGCTGCTCGCAAGGTTGTTGCTCCAGCACCCCAACGCGAGTCAGCAAGCCGCCTCAAGAGTGCGACGAGCAATGTCAGCTTATTGCGAAGTGACTCGAGGTGTCGGCGATTGGTGAGCGTCCTCTCAAACGTTACTCCGAGGCATTTGAAAGGTTACAACGCCTGCTCCCTTTGTTTTTACATTATTTCAAATACAAGTAGCAGTGATAGAATTTTCGTGAAGAATTCAAGGCGTGACATTTCACAACAAAGTGGGCCGCTGTTAAATTTGTAAAACCCTAAATGTCGAGCCGTTTTTCCTCCGAATAATGATTCCAGCTACCATGGTTTGCCTACGCAACCAGAATGCCGCGAGAGAAGTTCGCGGAGTGAACCCTGTTGGCTACATCCACGGGTTCCGAGGTTACATCTCTGACATAGCTTGTTCGTGCCTTGGTGGGAGCCAGCACAAGTTGCTGAAAACCGGGAGGAGTGTCGAGACCTTCTGGAACTGCTGTCCCTGTGACCCTCCGGAGATGAAAAGTAGGTATAAAAAGTGTGTGGGTACTTTTGCTCCCCTTCGAACACAACTGCTTGCAATGTACCAAGAAAAATAACAACTTTACCAGCTTCACAAAAGTTTGTGGTTTATCATCACGCTAACATTTATTTCAATTGACTTAAACGGTTATAGCGCTATGCAGCATGATACAGCAGAAACGTTAATAAGTTTGCATTGTAGTTGACAGTGTAGTGGTTACATACGTGTGTTACTATTTCGTGCATCGCTAGCGAGTGATATCAGGCATGTTCTGTTCGTGAATTGATGCAACGCACTTGTTCGCGAACAGCCAAATAGTTGATATGATAACTTTCTAATTGATTCGCGGCAATTGATCGCTCTTTCCGGTAGCTATTCTGAACTCTCAAGGCGGTTGTTCGATATTACTGCATGCTGAACAGTTTTTACGCTCGGTCGTTCTGGCTTTACGTTAACGCTTATTGGCGCGACTGTTCTGTATCTGAATATAAGTAAAGAAAACAATCCAACCACTGAAGTATCGGAAAGTTACGGACAAATAAGTAAAGAGCTTGTATACTAAATTAATTCATTTTGGAAACATCAAGATGACAGTTTGCTTAACTAGGAGACTGACTCACGCTCCTACAACAACTAGCCTGACCATTCAACTGTAAGGGCACGCTAGCAAACGCACACTATACCGTATCAGTTTCTTATGCCAGGTCCCTACACTCGTTCCAATGCCGGATAATGGGTTCCGGCCCACGTTGCCTGGGTTCGGTTCCCATTGTGCAGCACAAAATATAAGTCACATGCGCAAATACTTCAAGAGCTGTTGGGATTCGCATTGAAAAATGTGACCCACAGCCATTCGGTATGAAAAACATGCCCCACAGCCAGTTGTGTGCCTTGATTCTTTTTGTAAAATAGCTGTCTTGATTTTGTTCGTTAATTAGGCTACTTGGCAATTACGTATGCATTTCTACTACTACCGCACCCCAGTGAATAAGAATTCGTCATGTCTACCCTCTCATTTAAACTTGTCTGAATACGTACTGGTAGTTGGCGTCAAGCACTGCAAGTTAGACAGCGCAGTTCGTTTTGCTATTTTTCATTATCATGCGAATTCTGTTTTTGCAGTCTACGCAAGCGGCTAGAATGTGCAAAAATCGAGCTTCGAAAACAAGATGCGAGCAATTCTGCCTTAATTCAGCAATTGAAACATGAAAGGGATCAGCTAACAGCAGAAGTATGTACATATCTACTGTTCTGATGTGCAAGTTATCGAACAGCTTAAGAGTGGGCCGGGCCATAAATTTGACGATAAAAAACAAAAACCGCAAATTTACTTCTGATAACCATTACTTTACCTTTGAGCCCCGCTTTTTCAGAAATTCACGCACATATTACCATTGTTGTTTTATTCCGCAATTAACCTCAATTCAGGTGAAAGGGTTATATCTATGATTTTAATGCAATATATGCCATTTGGATGTTAGCACTTATAATAAAAGTCACGTATAAATTCTCGATAAAAGAAATTAGCTCTAAATAAAGTTTATGCTCCATTCCGTTACTAATGAAGTTGCTATTTGAAAATAAATTGAAATGTTATGCGTTAACGGTAACTAACCCAAGTAGTTTTGCTTGCATGTAAAATATTGGAAGTGAAAAAAGCAAACTACGAAAATATTTGCGCTTAACTAACTTTCTTCCAATGCAAAAAACGTTGAAAACAGTTCTAACCAGCTGTCCGCCACATTGGTTAAATTTTAAGTACTCATTCGCTGACCAATGTCATGATGTGAGACAAATATTGTAGCATTGTATAAACTTTTCACACTGAAATTTTTTGCTCCAAGCAACGCACTTTCGTCGGCATATTAATTTGATTATCCCTTGTGGATTCCTATTGCAGTTGCAGAGACGAAGGTTACTATGCAATTGTCTTTTAGGTTCAAAGGTTGAATAAAACTGTTATTGAGAACCGTGAGAATGAAGAAGAGTCTGAAGTCCTCAGGTCAGTTTTGCTATCACTAAGCAAAATATGCGTTCGACGTCGCATACCTATGATTGTTGTGACCAATATATTACTCAATAACCCGTTTGTTGTTGCAGGGAACATATTTCTGGACTGGAAACCGAGTTGTTGCGTATTCAGCAAGAAAATAAAGTTCAAATACACGTCAACGAGAAGTTGACCGTAAGTTCCATGTGCAATAAAGTTGCAATCACAAATTTCATGAGAAATGTCAGGACTCACCTTTTACGAATCATGTAAAAACCAGGCCAATATAGAGCAACTTCATGGTCAACTGGATGTTGCAACTCAACGACACGCCAAACTGGGATCCAATGAAGACAGTGAAGAAGCAACTGAAAGGTATGACTATATGTTATTAATTCTTCGTTAAAACACTAAAAGAATGAACCACGTCCTGCGTGATATTTAGTCACTCGCCATAACTTTGTTATTAAACCACAAAGAAGCTCAGGAACAAAACGCAAGTGAAGGAAATCTGCCTTTTCAAATCCATCATCGTGGGGAGTGTTGCGGGAGCACGGTATTGTCATCCACGTGTTGCGGGAATTCACCTTTAAAATTCAGAACATGCTACAACAGACAAAAAGTTTGCAAATATTATGCTAAACTTTACTGCATAAAATAAACACTTAGACGGAACTGTGCTTAATGGCGTCGGGGGTAAAACCCCCCTTGAGCTTGGTGTTTTACAAAAACTTCATTACCTTCGCAAAAGAGATTCATTGCTTTTGCATATTTTTGCTTGATTATTTGTCTACTTAATGCAAATACCACGGAATAAATTTGCATGCAAATTTCAAGGAACATTGTAAATAGGTCAAAAAGTAATAATTACGTTTTGGTGGGAATTTTTGCAGTTATGAATTGCTGTGTGGTAGCGTTGAGTTTATTTTCCTCCGGTATTCTAACTTGGAGCGCCGATAGTTTATATTCAGTACAATGACACATAAAATAAGGGGAGTGTGTGTAGAAGAATATGCCTATTATGTCAACAAACTTCGCCAAACAGTTGGTTTGCAAACATGAATATGACGTCAAATTGTGACGTCACAAACAGCGCACATGAAATCAAATGACCACCATACGCCACTGAATAAAGCCCCTCTCTATGAAAATTTTCTGCGTACACCACTGATACTGCTTTAGCTTTAGTAAGCTACTGAAACTAATGTTGAAAGTGTGATTTCGGGCAATACCAGGTAGCTACACACACTGTGCGATCTTTTAGAGCCTTGGCAGTGAAAGTTTGTATACGTTTTACGTGCTTGAACAAACTTCCCTACTGGAACCAAACCACATCAAAGTTATCAGTAGGGCAAGTTTTTGCAACTTTTGCAACTTTTTTTACAGCTTCCCAAATACTCAAAATATATGTAGTTCAATGCTTTGAGCTGTTTCCAGGAATTTTATATTGCAACTTTTTCGATTTTTGCATGCAACTTTTTACTGCAATTTTTATCAAGTTTTGCGCAAAATGTAAAAATGTAACTAAAAAAAATACTACAAAACTATTTCAGTTTAGTTCTAGTCTCTTTGATTGCATGAAAAAGAGCTATATGATGGATTAGCTGCGTCTCATCATAGTGTTAACTATGACGAAACAGTTGGTTTGCAAGCTAGAAGTTTTACAACCCCAGCCAAGTACGACAGTGCCCGAACTCAATTAGAAGTGGAAGTGCGGAAAATCTTGGATTTTGGCCAAGTCCGCGCAAACGAAAATAGGTGTCAAGCCTTTCGCAGTCAAATGTGTGCATAAATGCAACTTCCTGCGCATAAATGCAACTTTCGTTGAAAATAAATGCAACTTTCTCACTTCTTTACTGCAACAAAAACTTGCCCTAGTTATCAGGATTAAATGCATTTTATTTCTTTGGTAATTGGTAACTACATAATTACACTTCTACGGAAAAACAATGGATACACACATACATTTTTCGTGATCCAGTTTCACGTGTGTGTTTAGTCACTATTCAAACAGCCCCATTCATTTAACATCTCCTTGTGAAATGGGTTTGTTGCAGGCAAAGATTGCAACAAGAAAACATTAAGCTTCAAGATGCTGTTAAGCGACTTAACAAAGCTCGCTTGGAACTCAAGGAAAAGTCTACCTCCGAACTTCAGGAACTGCGGTACTCTATTCATCATTTCATTTCATGTTTAAGGTTGAACGCATTTCAATTGTTTTGGACGACTTCATAGTGGCTGTTTATCTAAGCCGCAAATTTAATCCAAAGAGTAACCATGTTTTGTGAGACCATTGTTACTGATTCATCTCAAGAACAACACTTACACAAGTATATGACACGTCGGTTTAAGATTGAAATAATTTAGTTACTGTCATTGTGTATGATAATATTTCGTCTCAGTTTTCTTGGAGCATACTTGTTAGTTGTACGTGCTTCCATAACGTAATGGTTAATTTGAAAAAACGTAATCCTCAGTTTGAACATCTTAGTCCTTTTTAGCGGTTAGGATAAAATACTAATTGAACACCAGTTAGAACACCAAGGTGCTACGAGGCTTAGCTGATATTGTTAAAATTAGGGGGGAAATTTAGGAATTCTCATGCACGTTCCTTGTAAAATAACTGCATGCAACATGGTATGTGAACTATCAGCAGCAAACTATATTACAGCCAAATTACATGGAAAGGTTTCCTTCATAGGTCAACAACATGAGTTTTGTCAGAAAGAAGTAAACAAAAAACAAACCGCAAACATGCCATTTTACAGAGAAAAGATTCGATCTCTCGAAGAAGAAAATTTTTGGAGCTTCGCCAAAATATCGAAACCTGAGAGAAGTTTTCACGATTCATTGAAACCATCCCAAGTACGTATTTTTATTAAACTAAACAAGTTTTCTTTGCGACGTTTGAACTTGTGGCGGTTTAATAAACGCTTCTTTGAAACAATACGAGAAACCTTTGACAAATACGAACTCGGGGATCATTCAGAAACGACCTGCGAAACAATTGCCTTTCATCAGATGGAATTATTACTGAATGATTTTGAACAAAGTTGCCGAAATGCTGATGCGTCTAACTAAACAGTATTTGTGCAGAATGAGATCGATGGTATACATTATGTAAACGACTCTAAAAGCAAGATGACGAAGGAGGCAAGCATAAAAAAGAAAAGTGAAGAATCATGGAAAGCTAAAGAAATTGAGTACCAATATCAAATAGAGAGGTAACAACAATGTTTATGATGTATTCTTTCTGCAATATAATGTGGCGCAGTGAACACATGTACAAATAATTTTGCAAAATATACTTTTGGCATTTCGAACGTGGAAGCTCAACTTGAAACAAGTTTTTGCTCGGATCTGGATGGATGAGAAAGCACAGTTGGAAGTGAAATACTAAAAGTTACAGTTGACACATTAGAAAGATATGGATAAAGCACGTCAGGATCTAAACAGACAAGCTGGACGAGTCAACTATGAAGGATATATTTTTAATTTTAACAGAGAATTGCAACGTGTAACAGAAGACAAAGAAAGATTGCGCGTTTTCACAGCTTGTTTAATTTCCTTTCTTGTGTACATTCTGATAAACTTTCTTGTGTACATTCTGCATTCTTGTGTACATTCTGCACAATTAATTTCTTGCGTGCATTCTGCATAAAGAAGTTTCTTTCAATGTAAAAACTTCAAAGCCAGAACAACTTTAGAAATATTTCCTCCAATATGTGACGCAAAGACAGCACATATTTTTGATGTTACGAATTTCTTTGAAACCTTTGTCCTGCTTGGAACTGCAACAACGTTCACAGTATATATTTGCAGATTATGTCGAGAAAAACAAGCTGAGGAAAAAAAGAATCAATATTTGCATGAACAAGTCCACACCAGTTCAAAAAGGCATTCTGAAGAAGTTGCTGCGCTGACAGCAGAACTGGAAAGCTGCAAGCAAACTCTGATCGAATTGAACTTCTACAACGAAGGGTTATCTAAGCAAGTGAAGAAGTTGACATTAGAGGTGAGTTACGTTTGATTTATTGATCTGAAACAGCGCTTAACTCGAATTAAAGAATTTTCTGATCATTTGCTTTTGGTTAATGTATAGAAAAGAGAACTGAAGCGGTGTGGCAAGGGCTTCCAACCTATCGCAGTGCTGAAGGAAAACTTTTCATGTGTCACACAAATTCCTACTCTAGAGGTTTATATGCAGTTATGTAATTTTTAACCGTTCTCCCAAGCCTGTGTCTTGGATTTTCATGACCCTACACTCAGGTTGTCAATTGCCTTATACATACCTGAGTACTTACTTTAACATTTTGAATGATATCATTACATGGAAATTTGCATTGAAACGTTCTTTGCACAACTTTTTACAATCCGCAACTATAGTAGTTACATGTTTTTCTTTCAAAAATGTTTAGAGCTAAATTACGCCACTCATCGGTAAATATGAGTAGAACGCGACGACACTAAGTGTCGTACTCCACAAAACAATTGTTAAAAATTATTGGTAGAGAACAGTGGTTCCCAAACTTGTTAGAGCCGTTACCCAAATCAAAGTTAAGCGATTATGTCTTATTACCCTCAATTATATCACAGTGATGGCTCATAATACAAAATAATGTTGACCCCCCAAAAAATACCATATTACCCCCGGGGGTAATTTACCCCACTTTGGGAACCACTGGTATAGAATCTTGCAGTGTAATGAACCCCTTTAATGTTATTTACCCAAAGTATAAAAATAGGTGATAATGCGTTATTTTGTCGATAACTATTAACGAATTCTCAAGTGTACTGTAAACTAACATAGTCGAACAATTTCACTTCAAGAAAAATTGTTTCACTTCCGTTTTCTTCATTTGAGTGTGTGACGTATGAATCAAACGATTTCAACAGATCGAGTGAAAACGTATTGCATTTTTTAAATTGAGGCAAATCTAAACAAACTCATATTGTTTGTTTAATGTGCCCGTCATAGTGAAACCACCCAATTTATTTTGTCCACTTAAATAAATTTGTTGCACTGTTTTCAAGAAACTATAGACTTATTTCCTTCATGCATCTTATGTTTGTTAGCTTAAACGCCTAAGCACTTTTCCGGAGTAAATTATATTACATTTAAAAGCCAGAATCATCAGTACTAAGTAGTTTTGTTCCAGTTGAAACAAAAAGAAATGGATGGAACTGTGCAACTCGCAACCTCAACCTCATATGACCAGCAGAAGTCAGTGTAAGTTTTCCACACCTTTTTCAATCAAGTTTTTAATTATTCAGAACCACTAAATAGTGCGAAAATGTGATTAACAAACTGGTGCAGAAGCGTCATACACATCTGTTCCGAAGGATACCGTCAATTGTGTTTTCTTCTGCAGAAAAACATCAGTGGTTCCGCCACCATGCGTAGTGAAGCGCGAATCAGAGAAAACTGAAGTTCATACTCTAAAAGAACATCAGAAGTTGAAAAACATGCCCCTCAAACACAAGTACCGTCTTTTTATTTCATCAGTTTTTGCATTTTCTTTGCTATGCCGAGTTCATAACATGTGGAATGATTATACAACAACATAAAGATTGTATTATTTAAGATTATAATTCAGGAGTTGAACAACACACTTTTGAAGCTTCGGCACCGTTTTCATAGTACAAAGATTATTTTACCTCTGCAAATAACATGGCTATCGCTTTCACCAGAAATTATGCCTACAAAGCGGAGTTAATTAGCTCTGGAGGATAATCTAGCCTTTTTAAAATCTGAAAATACTACGCGTTCGGATGCTAAAAATCGGACTTGACAACAACACCAATTACCTCAATTCTATTAAAAAGTGTTTAATTAAAAGCATCACTTCCACAGCCAAGAATTATGATGCTATCATAGTATATTCTTCACCTATTGAGTAGACATCATCGCAGATGAATGCTCGGCGCTTCGCTCTGCAAAATTTCTGTTCTTTGATAATTTTGTTACATTTTTGTTCATGCCCACAAATACATAGAAGTGACTTGGGTAAAAAATGCTTGTTTGCTATTGCCCTTTTATTTTTGCATTAGCGGTATACGTCCTTTTCCAGGAACGATCAATTCATTTAGTGTCCTATCGTTGATTTTCATATGCTTAGTGGTACTGAAACTTCCATTGGTTTTGTTTCCAACCACTGCAAAAACAAATAAAAATCAGATGATGTAGACTCGTTGCATTGTGATGAAGACCGATTGCAAAGCCGATTTAGGTGAAAAGTTTATCTTTTAGTGTCATTAGAACATGATTATTACAACAATCAGAAACCGAAGGTTCAAGATATCCGAAGCCGGATTGGTTCTGGTTCTTCAAGAGATTTTGGAGCCGCACTAAATATTTTGGCGCATGATAAATTTGGAGTAGAAACTTTTTATCAAGTTCTTCAAGATATTTTAAAGCTACAGCATATTTGTTAAAGCTTAATGGTTTGCATTGCTTTCAAACTTAAAACGGATCTGCGTATATATTGAAACAGTGGAGTTGAAGCGCGGTTTTAGAGTTGCAGATTTCGGTACAGACAGATGTAAGGAACCAGTAAAATTAAGCTCCACCCGTCTCCACTATATTAGCATCACGTTTGTAGAACACTTCAGGATTGTTTTTCCTCTCTGATGGGCGTATGCAAGGCTATAGGTCACTACGTTTATTTCTCAAATCGAAACAGAAAGAATTATTTTGCACCGACATCGACAACATTGCATTTCGGAATCGATATATATTTTCTGCTTCAATGAAATGAATTGGTTAAACCTTTTGTAAAGTCCTTCAGTCTTGTTTAATGATATTAACTGTTCATTGATTCAAGTGTAGATTATGCAACTTTGTATTTGCTTGAATGCTTTCTTGCGTTTTTTGTTTTCGCAAATATCGCGAAAATTGTTGTTTCCACAGAACAGCAGAACAAAAAATCATGGAACTACAGACTGAGTGTGATAGGCTGTGCAAGGAAGTTGAGCTGAATGAAAATGGCTTGACGGAAGCTCTGGAACAAAAAAAAACAACTTTTAGATGAAACAACAATTTACAAGGAAACGATTTTAAGGCTGCGGTTGGATAATGATGATCATATTACTCGAGAAAACGAAAAATGTGTACAATATAGTGGAACATTACTTGCTGCTATTGAAGATCTGAAGGTATGTAAAAATTTTTAGATGACTCTGACTCGATGGGCTTGTGACTCGACAAATATGACTCGGCCACATCAATGCTTGGAAGTTAAACGAATCTGTGGGCGCCCATCTCTGCATAATCTGCTCTGGGTACCACGCGACTACTTCTGTAGAGAATACTGCATTGGTGGCGGATCAATGGCAGTGTCGTGTGTGAAACTTATTTTTGCACCCACCCATTAACATCGAAAACTAGACCGGATGGCCTCAATTGTTGTTAAGTCTTCGGTATAAATTGACCTGGAATCGAAACCAGCCTTAAGGTTTTGGTAGAGGATGCTCAACCCACTGGACCACTGAGACAGCACAACATATAATTATGTATTGTGCGTATATCTACTTTAAAATTACGATGACTTCACTGTATACCCAATGACAATTTAAATAGCAGCTTATGTGTTTCTGTGAATCATAACCTACCGTTTGAAGGCGTTTTTATTTATTTTGAAAATGTTTTAATGGTTCCGTGAATCTCTTAGCTTGATGTCTTAGTTGGATAGCACAATTATCATTTTCAATATTGTAATTTTTGCACCTTTCTCAATTCAGTGGCATATTTTATTTGTGACTGGCCTTGCTCTCGATAAGGATTTCTGTACTTTAGTTTAACAACCACATGTTGTGTTTCATGTAGACTGTCTTTGTTTTTGCTACAAATAATTAAAATATTGAAAAAGGGACCGCAGCCTAATCATTAAGTTGTCTGTGACCAAGAAAGTTTGAGAGATACTGACCTGAATCTTAAATAAAGCACAATAATAGTTTTTAGAAAAACGTAAGATTAAATTTTGAGTGCAACCAACGTTTGCGCGCAAGCACGCTCATCATACACTAACAATTTGGAGAACCAGTCGAGTATAAAGAACATTTATGTATTTCTCATGTCACTAAGAACTCTAAATATAAGTGTTGTAAGAAATAATTTATATCTTTAAAACCAATCATCTTATGATGAGTATATTTCACTGCAGCAGGAAAAAGACGCAGTTCGCGCCAGCAATGTATCCATGCTGAGTGAAACAGAAAGGCTTAAGAAAGAGATATGGTTGATTGGTGATGAAAAATCAAGGTTAGTGACGTAAATGTAACTTTTGCAGTTTAAATCTACTAGTGTGCTGTTATAAAACCATGGTTAGGCTGAATTTATAATTATTTGATATGGAATATTTGTCAGTGGTCCTAGAGCCAGGCCCGTAACCAGCTTGGGACAGCAGGTGGGGCGAAGAGTTTTCTGAGAGGGGCCCAGATTTTTTTAACTATGTCCAACTCATTTCTCCAGGGGAGGCAAAGCCCTCTCGGTTTCCCCCTGGTTGCGGGCCTGTCTAGAGTGTAGATATTTTCTTGTATTTCCAAAGGGTCGAAAAACAACTAGAAGAGTTGAAGCAGGACACTACTGGCTATCACTCGACTATGCAACACGACTCCACAGAAAGAAGCGATTGTATAAACAAATTGAAGCTGGAGGTTTTACGGCTTGGTGAAGCAGCAGCATCATTCGAAAAAGAAAAGGAAAGTTTGATGAAACAAAATCTAGACCTTGCTGAATTGGTGAGAAGCTCCGCTAGTAGCCACTGTTTTGCAACCGAACTGATTTTCGCCCACTGTTTTTGTTGCTGTTCCACATGTCCCACGTTAACACAAACAGGCAGAAAAAGTTAACTACTGTTTTCGTAATCTGTTTCCTGCTACCTTCTTCATGCAACTCTCTTCACGGCCTAACCATGTTCTGTTCTCTTAATTTCAATAGCTGCTTGAGAGTACCTTACTTTGGACCGCAGCCTGGCACAGCGGGAGCAAAAGCTTGCCGCATTCATTACTTGTGAATTTGTTTTCGGAGCCCAAAAATTTTTTCTGTTGGATGGCGATTGATCTACCCTCCGTTATCCGCGTGCACCGTACCTCATCTAATATCTATACCTTGTATTGTTTCTACGTCGGCAGTCTAACTGTTGCGCATGTTCCTATCCAGAAGTATAGAAGACTGCTACTGCTATTCTGCAGCTAACATGCTCAGAGTTAGCCTATCGTTGCGGGATCTTATGACAGGGTTTGTTTTAAGGAAAATGTTAGGTAGGGGCATGGACCCGTAGGGACCCGATTTTTCAGATTCTAGGGACTCGATTTTCTCTGATTCTAGGAACCCGATTTTCAATTCTAGAGACCCGAATCGGGTCTCTAAAACACCTTAAAAAACCTGCTTATGAGTAAAATTTTGTATACATTTTATACAAGATCTAACTCATTTAAGGTCAGAGTCACGATCAGAAACAACGGACTTCCGAATTGGCAGGTAATGCGAAGCTACAAAAGTTAGAAAACGGAATCATTGAAACGTTGGAACGAGGAATATCGTTTGGTGTGCTTGGTGCAGGGATATCAGTTTCTCTACATCAGGCTGGAAGTCACTAAGACGTAGTTGTAGATTCTCACTTTCAGTTAATTTTAGTCTGTTTCTTTGCTTGGAAAAATGCAAGGCGACTGTGCTGAAGCTTTGTTCTACAGAATATTATGTTGGAAAGGCAATAAAATACATCTTGACCTTGTTCCTCAAAAGTGGATAGCTGTCAGAGATTTTTTCTCTTTGCCTATTTATTGAAAACCTTGCATATGAAAGTTGACGAAATCAAGCAGAAATCGATTGACAACAACACACTAGATTTTGAGCAAAACAGGAAGATCTGTGATCAATTTTCCCTAGTATTTCATTACAGATCTTCATTTCATTACAGAACTTTCCTTAAGCAAGTGCTCTGTGGTTTCAAATCTGCAGTTTTTGTTATCTTAGTGGCACCACTTGCGTTTATTGCGTTGCAGGAATAGATTCATGAGATGCTCCACAGGTCGGAGAGCTTTTGCCCCGTTAAATTCAACGAACTGGTATTTTTCATTTCAACTTTATACTTGACATGACTTCAATTTTACCTGAATCGAGTACAGAGATAGTTTGTAATCGTCCCTCAGACTTGTTTTTCAGCATAATCAGCTTTCATGTTTAACTTTTCACACATTCATTCGGCACATACATATGTCGGCTAATTTTCTTACAACTGCGTCTCATTTTTACAAGTATAAAGGTTAGATGTACGATTCGTTTCACCTGAAAGTAAATCTTCAGTTCCTTGATTTTAATCTTTGCTACCCTTCTGGGGGCCTGCCTGCCCAAACCTCATCTTGTATATCCAGGGTTGCAACTAGTGAATCCAAGTAGTCATTACTTCGGCATAGTAGTGAAGTAGTAATTCTTCAAATATCTTTCGATTCCTTTCAGTTGCCGCAAGTCACTGTTGAACTATTTTTCAGGTGGAAACTATCAAAAATAGTCATTCAAATGCACAGCAGAAGTTATTGGAACAAATAAGGTGCTTACTGTTTGCAATAATCTTTTGCTTTGTTAAGTGACAAAGGTTTGCGGAAGTTCACTAATATAGACTGCTGTAAGTTAGTTATTTTGAATAAACTGTGTTGTAAAATCTTATTGTCCTTCGAAGAGAAATGCATGGGGAAGAAAAACAGAGAGAAGAGAGTGAAGCAAAGGCAAAAATTTGCGAGCTTGAAGAAGAGATGAAATCATTGCAAGTCCAAATAATTTCTCTGCATCGACAGGTTGAGAACATGATATTTTATTTACCACTAGGAATCGCTCGATGCATTCGAGGTGGGCTTTTGTAAAACTGATGTAAAGTGGTTAACCTCAAAAAATCAACAGTTCTATCAACGCTGCAATTTTCGTCCGCAACAACTGTGAATTGAGGTTTGAAATGTATACATTGATTAATTTGATTAATTTTCATTCGCAAATTATTTTTGGAACACCTGAGCTGTTTCCCTGTTCAAGTTGAAAAGTCTTTTAAAAGCCATCCTTGTCGAGCTGGTTGCAAAGGTACGCCCAACACGGTTACGCCCAAACATGATTAAGAGCTGTGGAGTTTCACAGAAGAAAATGTATGTACAATAAATGTGCTGATCATTTCTATTCAAGCTATGTGATTGCGAAAGTGCAAAAATTGAAAAACAAATAAATTGAAATTAAGATATAGTATTTTACTCTATTCAAAAGCAATAGGAAACACAACTTCTACACGCATCACAAAATATGAGTCAAGTCATTAATGGCTTATCAATGTGTTAATATTGGTTGATCCACTATAGTAGAAAGTTTTTGAAAATGCAGAGCGTAAATCATTTGCTGTTATTGGGTTGTTCAAGTTTGCTATTATCTGTTGACTGCTCACAGCGGTTTGTGTTTACAGGTTGACGAGAGGAAAGCACCGCGTGAAGAAGCGTTGGAACAAGTGAACTTATTGAGGTCAGTGAAGAGATCGTACACAGTTTATTTCCTTTCACACAACGATCAGTTGTTTTATATTAACAAAATTTGCAACAGCGGCGGACCCGGAAAGGGCAGTTTGAAGCAATATCCCCAGCGACCATCACATCCTTATTCAGCAATGCAACTCTTATCCTGACTCACCATCTTCTATCACAGCATACTGCAAATGTTGCAGGCGTTCTGGTTGTCCCCTTTCTTATCGTACTTCTGTAAGGTCATTTTACCTCTTTTATCAACTAGATTGGGAGATTTTGAGCCCTAGTTGACAGGGAAAACTTCAAATCGACATGATCGTATACCTTTATTGTAGTCCAGAGCTAAACCTCTACTATTGGTTTGAACCTCCTAATACCTACAAATTTTCACGAAAGAGGTAAGGGTTCTTAGAGAACTGATCTAATTTTACTAATTGAATTTTTTGACAATATGTTTAAAGCATTACTACGACTAGACGTGTCCCAATTAACCACCGTAGATACTGGCAATGAAAAGCTTTTTTTCTTTAATTGCCTCAGTTTGTTTATCCGGGATTAAGAAGATGGCAGCAATATCCAGACATACTTTACTTTCACCAAGAAAAGTTTGTTACATAACAGTCTGTACCCATGGGAGTCGGAAGAGGTGGCAGGGAGTCCAAGGCCACCCTGGATGTTGAAAGTTGATAATTTTGTTTAACTCTTTGATGCAATGTGTGTTTCTTTTAGTGTAGAGTTGGCAAAAAAGTAATTTCACCACTGTTACATCACCCCTAGAAAAAATCCGCTATTGCCCCTGGACAAAATCCTTCCGAAGCCCATGTCTGTATCAACCTTGTACCAAGTGACAGCATTTCATTTTCTCAGAAATTGAATTTCACCAAACATCGACGCAGGGCCTCTAAGAGAAACAAAACCCATTTTGGGACCCCAGAGTTGCAAAATTATTTTGAAATAAATACAAATTGAGGCTAATTAATGTGCATCAAACTTCAACGAGAAGTGCTTGTTTATTGAACACATTAAACATTATGTTAAAGCATACCGGTATTCAAGTAATGTGACAATATTACCATTTTTTAAACATGACTTTCACATGTTCATAGTAAAATCTTATCAAGGAAGAAATTATTAAAAAATACCGCAGTCTCAGAAAGAATGGAGTCGGTCGAAGTTGAATAAAATGCTGCTAGAGTGCGTCTTCATTGAGTAACTGTATCCTTGGAATAAGCGTACCTATAACAAGAATGAAGGGAGAGAACGAAATTTTTTCAACCGGCTATTGCTTCTATTTTTAACCGCAAGCCACAATAAATAGCCACACGGGCCAAAGGGCGGCGACCACTGCTTTAATGCATTCTGTCGAAATACTGTAAGTGGTTATGTTCTCCTGTATGGTTTCGAAATTTTCAGATTTCTGGGTATGTCCGATAATCCTAAACTCACAATCGATTAGAGCCTGTATCTGCTTGCGGCGCAAATTTAACAATCAGCAAATGCACCGCACACCATGGCGGTGCACTATAAGTACTTAGGTCCTGCACTGCAGTTACTTGTTAATTTTAAACTTTTTAGTTATCTTACACATATGCGCAACATTCGAGGGCTACTGTTGTTAGATTAGATTTTATTGTGAACTGGCATGATTCCATTCAAATTTCACTTGAAGAATCTCTTAGTTTCAAACTCTTGGTTTATTGAAGGTTTTATTAAAGATTTGTTTCGAAATGAAAGACGTATAGGAAAATGCAGTTCAGTGTACAGACTGGGACAGTAATCGTGAATGTCGTAAATTCGACAAAGTAGGCAAGCATTCAAGTTCAATAAAAATAATTACTGTTAATAATTATCAGTGCATCATATCAGGAAAATACACTGCCAGCAATTCACATTAAAATACATCACACTAGCTTACCAAATCTTTTTAAGCTAAACCAGTTTTATCACCGGGTTAATTTCGCTATATTATTCCGAGTTTGTTAGTAACAAACACTCAAATGTTCCTTCAGTCTCGGGCCCCTCCGTAGCTGTCGGGCCCCGGAACAATGTACCTGCTGGACACCTCTCTCATAGGCCCTGCATCGACGCCAATTAATTTGATATTGTTTACAAAACTCCTGTGCCTTGTGAGAACAGGAGAGCTCATACAATGAGGCCATTGACTGGATACCAACTATCTAAACTGGCAGTCAAAAACATGATTGTATATAGCCTGCTCAGAAAGCACGTGCAGAAGTGGCGTTACATTAGTTCGAGAAAGTTCTTTTGGTTATCCTTTATTCCGCAATGAACGCGTGAGTTCTGTGATGTAAAGCGGTGAGCTGTTTTTCCGCTCACTGTTTAGGCTTTTGTTTTTAGGATTTGAAGATGCTGTTTGCGTTGTATATATCCTTATAGAGTAGCAAGAGCAAGAACAAAAGCGCGGATGTGCCAATCACAGAAGAGCTATAGCCTACTCTTCCAACTCGGATGCGCTTCTTAATTATTTGAAGAGAGGATGTGCATTAGCTTAGCGTTTAGTGAAGCTTTCAAGTTAGCTTTGTCCTTCAATACGAACTTTGCAAAGGAACATTTCACTGCACAGTAAGAAACAATAGATTCCCAGGTTATTTTTTAACAGTTTAAAGTACATTACTATATTTACTGTACATTAAGATTAAAATTGCTCTTGATTTTCTCAGCGCATGCTGTTATAAGGCCATACATATGAGAAGCTCAATTTTTCATTCAACACGTAACTACCAGTGTTTCTCAAACTTTGCGGAGCCCCGAAGACTTTAAACAATGAATAAAAGGATAGACGGTCTGCAGGGGCGCATCGAGTGAGAAAGGGGGAACAATGCTCCTGGCGCCGAATCACTAATCACTGGGGGGGGCGAAAAGTCCCAACTATGTCTCAAGTACTTTCTCAATAAGTACATTTGCTCCCGAAAGACCTTAGGTTCGAACAGGGCGCTAAACTTGCTTCTTAACCCGGGCGCCATCTAACCTCGGTGCGCCCCTGACGGCCTGCACATGAACGAAATATTCAAGTCTTTTATTCACGTCAATGCACATGCAAATTTTTAGCAGAAAATTTATTGGACAATGTGGACTGTTACATCATGAAGTCTGTACTGGAATTGCCTGGTTAGGCCTAAAGATTGATGTCAGACTACAGTTGTGGTGCGATTAAAGCTGAGCAATGCCTAAATAGGTAGATAAAAACTGGCGCGTTTTCTTAATTGGATTTTGTTTTACGGACCCCTTAAAAGACATTCATGGACCCCTAAGGGGTTCACGGATACCAGTTTAAGAACCCCTGGTCTACTCAATAAACACACTATTATGAGAACAGCACAAGCAAAATATAGTTGTCAATTGTAAACTCATGCTTTCACAAAACGGCCGTGTCCTTGTTTCCCAAACTACTCCATCCGCAGTTGATAACGTTCAAATGAACTGAATCCTGTTTGAGAATTGTTTCAACGAATAACAGTTAGTGTGTTGACTGTTATATTTGATGTTGGGAAATTAAAAAGACGTCTCAATACTTCCGCTGTTTTTTAGGTCAATCGCTTCAACCAATAACATAATTATGGATTAGTTCTCAAGAGTTAAAATTGAAACATCAGTTTCAATTTCGTTATACTCTCTTTTTGTACTTCTTTCAGGAGTGTCGCGAGTGGTCTGCGACGACCATCGCCGCTTTCTTGCTTTGGGGTCCACGCGGACTGGCCACTGGGTTCTTAAGCTCCTGCAACTAACTGTGCAGCATCTTGATGTGGTTCAAAATAACGCACGAAGCATGGGCATCAGAAGGGGGAAGCAGAGGGGACCCTGGATTTGAAATTTTCTATTTTTCCATTAACGTTTCAGTAGAAAAATATTTTTCGTAGTTTTGAGTTGGTGAAATGAAATTGCACTGCTGTTGCCCCTCCCTGGAAAAATCCTTTTGGCCACCTCCTGAAAAAAGCCACTATCGCCCCCCTGGAAAAAAACATTCCGGCGCCCATGGCAAGAAGCACTTAACGCCAATTGTATAAAGCATTACTCTTTCCCACAGAACACAAAATGCTGAATTACTCAGCCAAATAACAACTTACGAAGCCCAAGTTCAGGTTTTGTCGATTGCGAAGAAGTACTTGGAGAAAGAAATGGAATTACTGTCTGGTCGCATGAAAGAACAATTGGATGCATATTCAAAGTATGTCATTGCATCTTGTACAGTTCTTGTGCTCTTGCTCGCTAAAAATGTGTTACACAGTGGCGGATCCAGGCCATTTCGGAACCAGAGATGTAAACCTCAGTTTGAAGCTCTAACCCGGCCCGAGCCCGACATTTATTTTAGAAACCCGATTTAGTCCTGAAAGCAATGTCCAAACACGCTGGTTATCGAAATCAAAACACCTGTCATTTTAGCACTTCAAAGAAAATCACAATCATTCCCTGGTGCTAAATCTAGCGAAATCCTTTTATAAAACAAGTCAAGAATCGCGTAAGTGATTGATCTTTTTGACGCAACTCAATCGCGCGCTAATTCGTCACTGCTGTCACTTTCTCAAAAAGCGTGTACTAATCCTAACAGAGAACAAAAGAAAACAGCTGTGTTTGCAATTCTGGAACTAGCTGAAGAAAAATCACAATCATCTCGCCCACGAAAGTCACCACGGTGAGCACAACCAACCAGCGCCGGATTTAGATGGTGGGGGACCTGAGGCCCAGGCGTGGTGGGAGGCCCCTTGTGCGGATACAAAATGTTTAGGTAGGGATGATCGATGAAGTCACTAGCATTTCCATTGATCGTTAATATTTATGACGTTGACACAAACACACATAATCTTGTGACGTCACATTTGTTAACTCAAGTGTAGCAAAATTTTAATAGTGTGACATCACATTTTTTAACTCAACTGTAACAAAACTTTATGATGCAAATGATATTTGACAATGATTAGCGATTTGTGAAACTGTTGCAAAATTGGTCACCAGAAGCATCGCATCTTCGTTTCATTTTAATAATGCTTGAAAAAAGTTTTGAAAATTTTTTTGAAAAACTTTTTGGACGATCCAACGTTTTCATTATCTCTAAACGCCAGTCCTCGCTCAGCAATAAATTTTGCGACAGAAACCAAAGGTTGCAGGCAGAGGCGATTTCCGATATTGTTCGCATTGATTGACCTGACTGACTAGTTCTGCATCAATTCTTCATAGTGATCAGTT
>JGI24158J21664_10001338_pt1 | contig 27427 bp, 22 predicted proteins | sample Ectturendosymbi3_FD_21664 | JGI IMG/M metagenome (IMG submission 21664) | reverse complement strand
AAAATAGGTTGTGTCAAGTCTTTCGCAGTCAAATGTGCGCATAAATGCAACTTCCTGCGCATAAATGCAACTTTCGTTGAAAATAAATGCAACTTTATCACTTTTTTACTGCAACAAAAACTTGCCCTAATAATGATGCAGGAGTAGTTAGTAACCTTGAATGTGCAGATACAATACTGTTTCAACGCGATCGCATTTTTTGAACACCTATGCCTACAATATACGACAAAACCCCAAACAATAGCTCTGACGATCACGTCGTGTCAGTTTGCGTGGCCGCAGCCGATTGTATTTCCACGTTTGTTATCACTTCGAAAAGGTTTGGATGATCTAAAGTAAGTAGAATTATATCAACAGTGCTACACAAAGATACTGGTAGCGAAGGTTCATTGAATGAGACCTCGGTACGTGTTGTTCACCATGGTCTGTATTGCTCGTGTAGCAGCAAATCCAGAACGTCGTAGTGCTGAAGAATGTGCAGTAGTAACGGGCTTGTAAGGTCACAAGCTTTTGTGTAAGCAATTATTGCTAGTTTGGCTTTTCAGCAAAATGTGGTATAACTATGAATTAAAACTGGACTTGAGATCACGGCGCTAAGTTTTCTTCGAAGAAGCAATTCGAATTTCGAGATCTTGTTTTGAAAAATGACTTTAAGTTTTATTTGGCCATTGATGCAGTATTGTAATAGATCTGTGATGAAAAGTCATTAATTTGAGGCACTGAATTTGATACAAGGGTTTTCTTTCATCTTTTCAATGTCACAGAAGAGGAGTTGAATTCATATACAGTAGGCTAGAAACAAGTCTTCAAAGTATGATGAGTTCAGCGTGCGACACCGATGTGGCAGGAAGAGCTGTGTCTGTTTATGCGGTCATGTGCCACTTGAAATGTGGTGCATGTTTGCCTGCTTAATGCAGAAGCTTTTATTGCTCCGATGAGTGTGTGAACGTGACTTGCGTTTCAATACAGAGTTGGGCCTTTTTCGTGCAAAACCAATCACTGGATTTTGCCTCTATGAGCTCTGCTTTGATGACAGCCCCAATGTCTGCATCTAGTGCATTTGAAAGGATGCAAGAGCTTTGGGGTTTTTAAACAATAACATATTTTCTTACCAAAAATGCGTACATTGCTTTAGCACTCGTTGAAAAACAAAGTGAAATTGAAACTCTTCAAAGCGTCTTTCTATTTCAACTGCTGTAAGTCAGTAGTGCTCTACTGCGATTTGCACATTTTCTGCTCGTACTGAAACATTTCTTTTTAGCTAGATGAGGTTATACTGCGTTGTGGAATTTGTATTTTCTAAGGAATTTAAAAATAGGCTTAATATAAAAAATAACGTTTGTTGCAGAAACACGTTAATAGTGAGCCACTTTCAAAACACAAATAAAAGTTGATAAAAATTTGTGTAATTTCTGGGTTATTTTNGTGTAATTTTGGGAATACAACATTTTCTTATGGACCTTTTTCACTAGAAATCAGTATTATTTTAGAAAAAGGCAAAAACCTAGCCAGGCAGTAAATCTCATTCCTTGAAAAAAATTTCAGAATAGACAATTTACACAGACAACTAGCTATTAAAAACTGGTCGAATGTCGACCGGCCTAATGTCTCGATTCACAACAGCAGGAGCCACTTTAATTCACACGACGGGTCGAGTAATTCCATCACTAAACTCTCGTCTATGCTAGTGATTCTCAATGTGATCCAGGTGGTCCACTTGGATTTTCTATTGGTCCAGAGAGAGCTCCATAAATCCTTGATAAAACGTTAACTGACCTATGTGCAACACAGTTTCGACTAGTTGTGCATGAGGTGTCAGTAAAGTGGTCCATCGGATATTTTTTCTAAAATATGGTCCATAGGCGCCAAAAAGTTGAGATCCACTGGTCTATGCAGATGGCTTATTTCTCTCCAATTCAAAAGCCGTTGAAATGCGTTTTGCAAGTAGTGATTCGTCTTTCACGTCGCGTTTTGCGCTTAGAAATGGCTTGGTATGATTTCGTTCGTCCATACTCACACCTCCTGCTATTGAACAGCCAACGAGAAAGCCTGTAGTACTGTGCGTTTCAAACTGGCAATCTAAATTGGTGTTACCAGTGTCAGACATGAACGGATTAACAACCACCAATTTCCAACGAAGGTAGGTTGGCAAGCCGATGAATGAGACTGCCACAGGTTGTCTAACAATGCTAAAAAAAGTTTAATGTTTAGAAGCAGTCAACTACGCTGGTTTAGTAACTATGACACGTTTAATTATTCTGTAATAAAGTTATTTTTGCTACTGTAACATTACGTGATTTTTCAGGATGACGCTCCATCAAACATGAAGCCGCCAAGAACGTGCGACGCGACCGTGCAGACTCTTTCGATCGACGACGTGGTCAGGGAGCTGAAAGCAGAGCGGCGAGCTCGGAAACAGAAGCGGCGACCGCAAAATGGCATTGAGGACACAGGTTTGTTTTCAGCGTGCCTGATCATGCAAAAGCAAGCCAAAAATTGTGTCACTCGCTGCTTTCTGCGAATTGAGAGCAGTTTTTTTCACTGCGCCAAACGCTTGCGCTTGATTTATGCCCAGAAAACGACGTATCGGAATTAGACAGTTCTCTGCCTCCCGCGTCGGATGAATACAAATCGACTGCCGGCGCGTTGGGCGCTGTGGGTGAAAAGAAAGGCGACTTGGGACTGGCAAACGACACACTTCTGCAGCGGACAATACTCAACGCTGAAGTGCAGCCAAACGAAGATAAGTTCAACGCAGGTCTGAGACGGTTGAAGGTTTTACTCGGAACGCTTCTTCTTTATTGTCATGTACCTATCTTAATTCAGAAGCATGGTGTGGTCGACTAGAACTTGCACTGTCTAAAAAAATCTGCTTTGCGTAATGTAGTCTGTTGCATGAATATCTTTTTGCTGTGCATTACGCAGACGAAATTCCTCCTCCTTTGGCGACCGGCGAATTAGCGAACGAATCGTCGAGCCCTGAGTCGGAACCGCCTTCGGTATCTATTGCAACTAAGATCGGCGAAACGCTCGGAGCACAAATAAAGTCACTTCAAAGCGAGATTGTCGGTTATCAGCTGATGATAGAAAAACTGAAAAGGCGAAATCAGGTACAGTAGAAGCAAAACCAGGTCTGCAATTCTGCTCACCTGACCGATCGAGCAGACATTCCATCAATATTGCTGCCAGTTGTTTTTGTGCCATTGACCTGTTGCGTGTCGTAGATAATGCTTGAACCAGCAATCGGGCAGGGAACTGTAAAATACCAAGGGATTTAGCAGAAAAAAGACCTTGATCGCGATGAAGTACGCCAGTGTTCAGTATTTTTCTTTACCTGCGGTGCATGGTAATGATCCTGCGAGTAGTATTGGTCAGCGATCCACTGGTTGCTTACAACAACGCTATTGTTGGAAAAAACAGTACAATTAATTTGAATCGATGCGCTTCAAGAAATGAAATGTGGCTAATGTTATAATTGGTCTGAAGAATTAGATTTTCTGAGTCTGTTTGAGATACATATTATTAGTTTGATGCAAATGTCTTTGGTAAGCTTTGAAATCAGTGGCGACAGTAGAAACACTTGTCTTACCCGACATTCATCACCCGTATGATAATCGATAAAGACACTCAGCTGTAATGATCATAACTTGACATCAATTGTCTTACTCATTTCCCACGATACTACAGTACATTCAAAGCGAGAGAAGAAAGAACAGTTTAGAACAGCAACCTTCTCATTGTCCTGACGCGGAGAAGTTTTAACGCATTTTTTCACAGTGATTTCTTTCTGGCAGTGTCTTTCTATAGCAAAAAATGTTGAAGTAGGCAGAATTACTGATTTACCGGGACTTGCATGTATTTGCAACTTTTTTTACGAGAAACGAGGGTCTAGCCTTCGCCGTTAGGTCATCTATGTGGACTAACACTTGATTATGAGCCATTCTTGAGGTGAACCTACACGAAGATGAAGCCCTAGCGAAGCAAAGCCACCAGTGTTTACTGTAAAAATAATTCCACATGGGCCTGTTTCTACTCCGTAAGAATCCTACATTCATGTTGCTTGTACCACACATATTTTATGCGTAGTTGCTTCAAGTTTCTCTATTGTCAGTGCATCCATTGTTCTGCTTGTCAATGAAACTGCGCAATCTTGTGAAAGCACATCCTGTCCGGTCTTAGTCGCCTGGTGAAAGGCTTTCGCTGAGATGCTTTTATTGGTGAATTTATCGGCGCTTTTGCTACAACTGCTCGCTACAGTCTGAGCAGAGGTTAAGGCGAACATTTTGTTTGCATTGCTGTAAGCACAGAGCACGGTTTCTAGTCTCGAAGTAAGTCGTTTGCAGGAAACGTACGATTCGCATATCGCCTGACATAAATAAGTTATTGCTAATGATGCCGACATTGTGTCACGTTCACACGTGGCCATCCAAGCAGATGAAAGTAGCGAAAAAGCATCGATTGTGTTTCGTTGCTGTCCGCAAATCTTATGATCCACGATAACATGCTGAAGAACGTGTTTTGTTATAGCAGTGCCGCTTGACACTAGAAGCCAAGTGTTCTTTAAGAAATCTCTTTTTTAATCGATTGTTTCAACCTAATGAGAGCCGCACAGCTTCTAACAAAAGAGGCCAAAAAAACAAGACTCCATCTGATAGTTCTTCTTGTTTGTAAGTCTTCGTTGTGACCATGATCTAGTGCTTCATGGATTGCTGACGTTTAAGCGAAGTTTGAAAAATAAAAAGTAATTTGTAAACATTAGATTAGTGCGTAGAAGTTTTGTAATGATCTGTAACGACCACGTTTTCCTTCAATGAAAGGCACAAAGCAGTATCTGTTTGTACGTCTTTAAATGAGGATTTACAGGCATTTTCAAAATTTTGTTTTTGTCAGCATGTTAAGTGCTGCATCCTTTCGACAAAAACAAAATGAGACCATTTTTTCATATGATGCATCGCTGCTTAAGACATTAATTCAAGATGGCCACGAATCAATATTTGGCATCTCCAAGAACCACTAATCCTTGACTTTCTCAAGGGCGTTGTTTTGCCTAGCAAGTGCTTTAAGTATGCAGTACGCACGCTAAATGTGCACAAAATGTGGTCCGCCATTTGGAGTCCTGGATTGTGGTGATCCATTCATACGATTCTGCCTCATGGTGTCGCGTAAACATCTTGTAAAAGCCAATACCCTATATTTTTCCCCGGCTATCTCTGCGACGATTGTAGTTGTGAATGTGGTACAGAAGAAAACAAATCTGTTGTCCGAACTTACGGGCCGCGTTGAACCATTGGTTGTTGGTTTCCATCAGATACAACGTCATTCAGAGGTTTGCGCATCGCTTGTTCGAAAATCACGTGTTTGTGATCAAACATCGCAACTCTCAATTTACTCACCTCATGAGATGTAGCGTGGTGCTGAGCAAGCGCTGTATCAGTTGAATTACTCGTCAAATTTCCGTTTGGCAAAGGCCTTTAGTGACGAGATTTTATTGACTTGAAGGTGCGCGGATAGAGGCTTGTGCAAATTGATTTAAAATCAGGAAACCTGTGTCGAATTTATGACAATGCTTTCAAGTGAGCCTGTGCTTGATTTCTGAATTTATGTAAATAACTGGACTAATTTAGCAGCAATGAATCCGTGTGAAAGTTAAGGAACTGAGTGTGTTTAGCCATGAGTTGCAGTTCCTATTCTGAGAATGGCGAGTATATTGCACAGCTGCATAGCCGGGAAGTCCCGGGGCTACTCAACTTATATGAAACAGAAAGTCGTTGCAAAAGAATTGAGCAAACATTTGTGAATAACTGAGCAAAGTGTTTTTTAATTTCCCACGTTTTTTCGAAAGGAAGTGAAAATATGACAGTTGCATCTACTTTGCACATCTTCACATTTGGAATAAAATTTGCTGCATTTACTTATAAATATTACTAAATATCATGGCAGCTTGCTTACTTTTTTTGGCAAAAACTGAAAAGGTTACAGCGTATACCTTTGCTGACATTTTAAACACTTGTTTTTCCCTGTGATAATGATACAGTTGCATTGATTATATTAATTCCTTTTAACTGTCTTTCAGTTAAAATGACTTGATTATCAATTCTGAAAGCAAATGAAGTTAAGATCACGTTTCTAACCGGTTTGGGATGAAATAAGCTTAAATTCTATTAGAAGCATATGTAGTGTGATTTGGAAATTGCCGGGTTTTGTAACCGTACCCAGGCCGAGCTCAGGGCAGTGGCAAATGTGGCAGAGAAAGCGTTATAGCCTACTATGCAGCTGTACAGTGCCAGACGAGCGGAATGAATCTGTGGTCTGTGGATCCATTGTTTCGTCTGAGCACTTTTAGATATAAAAAGTGAAAACATAACACGTACACCCGACTACTATGTGTTAACGCACCTGAGGCTGATGCAAAAGAGGATCCGTGGCTGACTTGGTGAAATGCATCTTTCTTTTCGCACACCTCATATCTGTGTAATTAAAACGTGTGTTTCCCGCACCTTCAAATTAGATGTTGCCCTTTTTATTTTAGTGTATAAGCAATAAACTGACTTTAGCTGAATAACCATTCACTGAAATACCTCTCCAAAAGCCTTGTTGAACACGTGAACCAAACCACACATAATAACCACACGCGTTCTGCAGAGTGTGCGTATTCATACTATGGACGTCGTGTCTGCTCATGAACAAATAAATTAAAATTAAATAATCACTACTTCTTTTTCATTTTGTTTTTATGCAAATGTGAAATCTTATGTGCTGTTTTCCTGACCCCGTTCGTACCAAAGCAAAGGCACGTCAAGGCGGAACCTTGCGTTTCGTTCTGCTGGTTACCGAAGCATCTGCAGATGGATGCCATCTGTCCGCCATCAATAAGCTCGACCGACGCTGGGCGAGTGATGCTTGCGTGCTGTTGACTTTCGAATAGCTTTTTCAGAGCCTCTTGTTTTCGATATAATACATTTTGCTTCCTTGCTTTCGACTCAAAAGGAATAAAGTTGTTGTAGTACGTTGGTGTGGCTTCTTCGAGCGATGTTAAACGCACTGCTTGCCACGCGTGGGTAACAATGAACAAAATTGAATTCTTTGTTTCGCAGCCCTTAATGCAAGCCACCTGCATCAACTTTTGTCCACAAAATTAAAACTGTTAATATCCTGAGACTTGATTTCTACAATTTATTAAATCATGCATGACTTCTTCAAGAGAAGAGCTGAAAGCAGTGCAGAATGACCCTACCGAAAACAAAACAATATCGATAAAAAGTGGCTTGTGATCCCCTTGATGAAATACACCAAAAACTAGCAAGCATATACCTGTAAGGGATAAAAGCAGTTGACAGTGCATTTACTCATGTTCAGGACAGCGTTCTTGTACATAGTATTTACCAAAACGTATGGGCGTGATTTAAGTATGGAGTGGCGACTAATACACGAGTAAAAACAACTGACATAATAGCAGTGTTTACAATAAGATTCAGACGCTTTATCTAATACGCACTCCCGTCTCGCATGCGTGTCCATTCGCGCGTAGTTGTTGATGACAAAAGCCCATAACTTGATGCACGTGGATTCCTTGCATGCTTGCAGATTCAATGAACTAGAGTTTAAATCCACTGCAGTTTTAAAGCCGGCCGTGGTTATTCTTGCAATTGCAGTGCCTCTAAACAACAAAATCAGCTTAAATGTTTTCGCGTTTTTTGACCCGAATAAATACAGCGTTATTTTTCGACTTTTGTAAAAAAAGGAATCGGCCAATTACATCAAAATTCGTGCAGTTTGCCCACTGACCTGAATCAGCCACTGACGGGAAAGTGCGTGCAAGTTGCCAGTGGCACCCAAGTTAGCGTTACTCATTTCGCTCAGCCTCATCACTGTTTGCTGCAACTCAGCTTGTTCGCAAAATTTTACGCTGCTTGACACAGTGCATAGTGCAAATGAGAAATTAATGACAGATGCAGAGTAAAGTACGAGTATATCTTACTTTCACACAAGGAATTTTGAAAGCTTTTCACCTCACCAATATACGCGAAAAAGTACCCGCTATTCCGATAAGCAGCTTAATTTTGTCAATATAGCTTCTGGACCTACATTCTCTTGTTTTGCAACAAGCCAAATGCAAGTCGGCTTAACGTTTTGTTTTTTGTAGGAACTGCTGGATGGGGCAGGCGCAGCAATGACGCAAGACGATAAGGAAGCGATGGAACGAGAAATCAACGCCCTCCGCGGACAGGTGGCGCTGTTGGAAAGAAACAATAAAGTTTTTTCTGACCGGGAAAGAAACGAACTGAAGCAGGTGACAGTCGTTGTTGTCAAGTCGCTGGATCTGTACCCGTTTTCTGAAGATGATGTTGTAACGCGAAACGACGAAGCTGCTGAACTTGCTTTTTTATGAACGACATAAATACGTTTCAATATTTGTGTTTTTTAAGCCGAAGTAAAACTGTATCATGAAAAATGGTGCATCCACTTTCATTTTTCATGTAGTTTTGTTCTGGGTATTAGTTGCACAGTTACTAATATTTGTCTTTTGCACTGAGCCAGAACCGTCGCCAGAAAGTCTTCAATAGGGGGGCTTTACGTTTTTTCAAGGGGGGTTGAGCGTTTGTGCAGGGACGCTTGAACGCAAAAACTCTATTTATTTATAGTGTTTCATATTTCAATTAGGGGGCTTGGGGCTTTGTTTGGGGGGGCTAAGCCCCCCCGTGGCGACGGGACTGCACTAAGCTCCCTTCAATTTTCAAATTGAAGCGCTGTTGTGAATTTGCTTCATCCGGCACTTTGGTCTTGTCCGAAACATTGACACCATATTTAATTCTTCGCTGCTTGCGAAAGCACGTGTATCCATGCTCGTCAGCCTGACATATTTCCTTCTAAAGTCATTTTTGTACTGCCTTTCGCTGCTTTCTCGCTAGCCTTCAATGCACTTCGTTGCATTAGGGATGTTTCTGCGTGTGTCATTAGCACCTGCGTCATGCTTCGCGTTTAGGAACTGGAAGTAGCCAACCGCAGATGCAACAACTTTCAAACACAACTGCTCGTGCTCAAGAAATCAACGGAGTACGAAGAACTGGAAAAACTTAGGAAGCAAGTTGAAACACTGAAAGCCGAAGTTAGTCGACAACGTTTCTATGCAATTGATAACTGCAGAAACTACAGTCGACATGTGAGCGTCATAAAACACAATCGCAGGAAGACAACGGATTTGTAGCGTGCATTGAAGTTGATACTTGTTCGCATCTATCAGGGCGTAGCATCAAGTTACACGAACTTGGAGTACGTCGAAACCTAAAGTACAGTAATTGGTGTCACTAGCCGTTTCTGTAATTGAATGCTAGAGTCTAACACAGGGTTTCCCAATCTTTCTCTGACCATGTACCCCTTCAACAATTCGACAGATGAGCATGTACCCCTGAAATGTTTTATGACAAAAAGAATAAAATAACAAAAATCCACTTAATTTTTAATAGAACATTGTATTTTAGAATATTTGGAAATGTATATTTTCCCCTCTATTGCTAATCTTAAATGCACCCCTTCATATAGGCAAATGCACCTCTAGGAGTACATGTACCCCAGGTTGGGAAGCCCTGGTCTAACATGATTGTTTGAGAATCATGTTTTACTTTGTTTTAACCCCATCAGCGCAGCGATTAGAGCGAAAATTCGTCGAACTGATTGCAATGTTTCAAAGTGTCGGTGCATCGCTTATCACTTGAAAGAAAAATAAGCAAAGGTCCTGCCTAATATCTTGTTGTATGATGTTTGAGTGAGGCGCGTCAAGCAGTTTTGAGCAAAGTCTCTAATGAATCATTTACGTTTTTGTGGCGAACGCAGGTGGAGGAAATGCGGGAACAGCTGCGGTCTTACGAAGAAGCGGAATCCGGAGGCAGCGATGCGAGCAGTGAAGCAAGCGAAGAATCGCACAAGAGCAAGAAGTACGCGAGGCTTCTCGAACTTGAAGAGGAGGCGGAGGAGTTAAGAAGAAACCTGGATGAAAAACACGAGAATTTGAAAGGTAGTTTAATAAACTTCTCGGGAGCGGTGGTGAGAGCGCAGCAAACAGAAGATTTAAAATGGTCAAAGAATGTAGAAGATATTTGTACGTTCTCTGGGTGTGACTTATTGTTTTCCTTGTCAGAACATTTTCACTAAAATAAGGCGATAGAACTGGCCATTGAATGTTAACACGAACTCGTGCGCATTTGTCGCTGTACTGCGTTTTTGAACATGCTTTTTTTGCATTTTTGTGCCTTACAGATCGAGATGTGTTAGTGGATGAACTTCAACAACGACTTGAAGTTGTGGAACGTCAACATCAAAAGGAGGTATCGAGACTGGAGCAGGGCAATAAGCAGCGCCAAGAACGGATGAAGGAAGACATCCAAGAGTTAGAAAAGCAGATTGAAGACTGCAACGAAATGATAGAGGTTTAAACAAAGCTTTGTTTACGGAGTAGCAAAACTTAAGAAAACAAATGTTCATTTGAAATGTGTCCAAAGTACTGAAAATAACTTACTATCAGTAGATTGAGTACTTGTCAATGACACACATAAATTCACTATGGTGTGTCTATTTTATTAGTGGAAAAATTGTTGCGCGAAATGTTTTTTTTCTTTATTAAATATATCCAGAGAAAGTCAACAGTTAATGAAACTAGAATCAATGCAGAGAAGGTGTAAATAAGACGATGAGAACTGCAGCAATTGCAGGCGAACATGACGAAAATCTGATAAAAGTTTCTGGAAAAATCGGATTGATAACTCCGGAAAAATACGAATTGTGCAGCTTACCATTATCCACATACACTGGATTAGGTGCACACTTAAGTTCACCTCGAAGTGTTATTCATTAAAGACTGCCCTGTCAAGACCAGAGCACAAAAACGTTTGACATGGTTTCCCCACACGCGCATCCATTTTTAGTGAATGGTACTGGTTTCAACGTAACTTAAATTTTTGCAACATGCTTACACAAAAGCGGTATTCACGAATATTTTGTTATTTTGAGGTCAAGTATCACTGAGATAATGGTGTTGGGACCGTCATATGGTTTGCTGTATGATATAAATTAACAAAAAACACTCAAATTCAAATAGACGGAGTGTTCATCTCAATTTCTCTTGTGCTATTGACTCGAAAAAGCGAACTAGTATTCTTGTATCTGAGGATATCAGTTTTTTTGGGGGTCAGTATCAGTTTTGGAGCAAATGTCGATCGTCAATTCTTGCGCATTTGTTGGACCTTCATGAGTGACTTGTGGCTTTTTCCGGAACTAAAATACGATCTGTTGCAGAGCAAACAATTGTCTGATTGGATGCGAAAGGGTGTTATGAAAACCCGGGCAGAGTTTCATTTTAGCTGGCTTTACACTTTCTCTTCCATACTCAACTCCTTGCGGAACTGGACAAAACCACGATAGACACCGGTTAGGACCCAGCACTCCTGCGCAACTGTGTTTATCATCCAGCAGACCGCAACCCCTTTTAAAAGTGTAACCCTAACACGACTCTGAATTCCCCAATATTTCGGCCATCAAGTTTAAACCATGATAGAAAATTATGAAACTGTCGAGGGGTGCCCGACGAGACAGGCTGGTTAACAGTTGTTTTTGTTGTTCCAGCGATTTAACTTTAATTTGCATGAAGTTGTTTGATGTTTGCACCAATAAAATCAAGGCCGGTACCTCCTATGTGTCCCAAGCACTTTTCAAGCAGCTCTTCTTTATGCGCAGCTAAAGCAAAGTAGTCTTAAGAGCAAGTCACAGCTACTTGAAGATAGCGAAGCTGAGATCGAAGACTTGCGGAAGCAGATTCAGAAGAAAAACAAGGAGATCGATCAACTGAAGTGGGATCTAGAAGCATTGCAGGTACTGTAGTTAAAAGAAGCATTAGCATTACGTTGCAGACCATTAAGTCTTTGATCGCCTTATGCATCGAACGCCCTCAGAAAGCGCACCTGATTAATTCTTACGTCACAGCCATCTGGTGGCCACAACCTCTCGAACCACGCTTTGCTGTTTAAGTTGAGAACTGTATCAACACAATTGATCGTGCGACTCCTTTATTTATGTGCCGCAAGTGAATGATGGAACCGTGGTGCGTGTTTGTGCAGCTTAAGTTGCCTCTGAATGAAGGTCTTGAGGCCTTTGTGCAGGACACGGGCAAGGACATGACGCTTTCTATTTTCAGCGAGAGAACGTGTCTCTGCGAGAACGAATAGAACACCTCAAGTCAGCTTTGTCCGGGTTCGGCGACATCCCAACTTCGCCGCTGACGTTCCTTCGTTCTCATCCGAGCTCCCCCCTAGCAGCCCGCTCGCCTCACTCCTCCACCCCTAGAACCAGGTCTCCGAGCGGAAGACGGATCAGCGACAGAAGCAGCCGAAGTGTTGACCCCCACGTTAGTCCCGATCCTGAGGTCGAATTCGGGTACTCTCCGAGGCTGGTCTCCTCGCTGGATAGTGACGTCAACGACACGCCAACAAGTGCGCTGAGGGAAGGTATCGAAGACGCAAAACAAACTGTCCACGATATGGGCGACGTTCTTGACACCCCCCGGACTGCCCCTGTCCTGAGAAGCCCTGGGTCGCGTCAAGCGGAGAACAAATCCATTGCTTCGTGGGGTAGAAGTCGTTCACCCAGCAACGCTCAAGAAAAAGGAGACAAAAGTTCGCAAGATGATCTTCGTACTTCCACTTCGATCGTGCGTTCACCTGCAGCTATTTTAACACCTCATCCCAACGTGAAAATTGTCGAGACGAACCTTTTCGACGATGCGTTTAGTCTTCCACCACGACTGGCTGGAAACAAGGCAGACAATTCGCTTGACTCGCGAGGCGATCCTGGAGACTTATCTGAGAACAGCGGTATTCTGCCTCCAGACGTATCTCCTCTGCAACCACCAATCCAGTTGTCCGAATCATCGAAAGAACAACTTCCTGGAAACAAGGGACCAAACGAACTGGATTCTTGGGCTTCAGAAACTGCAGATGGGTTGCCCAAAATTAAAAGTGCTTCACCAGGAAAAGAAGAAGTTCAGAATATCTCGCAGAGCTCCGGTCTGGTGGGTTACTCCGAGGACCTGAGCAAGGATGAGAAGCTCAGCATCACTACTTTGCCATCCAATAACGCAACGCTCAACGAAACGATGCCGCTTGCCGAAATTCATCCAAGGGAAACGTCTGTAATGCCTAAATCCCCAGTGTCTGCCGGGTCGGCGGAGTTCGAAACCCGAAAACATCGCCAGTCGGAAAGTGATCTTAGCGAGCACGAGGCTGACGTTTCGTCATCGAGCAGCTCTGACGATGGATCCACTCCATCCATTGTAGAAAAGGTAAGCTCTGATGGGGCGAAAGAGAAAGGAGTTTGTCCTGAGGTTGTCACTGAACGAGAACTGCCTGAGGAAGCTCAAGCGCAGGTATTTTACGATAATGGAATAAAAGCGGATGCACCCGGAAGACACGTCCATGGTCAAACTTTACCCGCTACAAAGTCTCTTTCGCCCGCGCAGTCAACCCATGCCATTAAACGTCAAATTCCACCCGACTCTGTGTCGCCGGCAAGCACTGCGGATGAAATGCCTGCGTCGCCTTTGCCTGATGATTTGCCGACACTGATAAAGGAAGTGGCGAGAGCGCGCGAAGAAGCCCGGAAATGGCAAGAGNAAGTGACGCAGNCCGATCGAGACAAGCGCGAACTTGGTCGCCGCCTGGTGGAGCGAGAGAGCGAGCTTGCGCGACTGCAGAATGTCGAAAACAAGTAAGTTGTGTTGAGTGAGCAGGAATAGTGCGAGACAGTCGCGATCTTGCAGTGGCTCTTAAATTAACTCAAGCATTTTGTCTCCTTTATCAAGTTGTTTGCGTTACAATGCTCACTCAATTTTACGTTTGTCGCCTCAAAGTTTTTCTTGGATCTTTGAATGTTCTATAAAATTGAAAATCCTCTTGCGTGGGATCATATGCATTAAAATTGTATGTGAAACGTTCTGCAAAGTTTGCGTGTCCACAACCTGATGAAGCGTTTTCTTATTGGGCCACAGTTTTTTGCCTTGCACGCCCCTCGCCAGTTTTTGGCTATTGCGAAGATAAACAGAAAATTGGGGCACATTCAGTGGAAACCTAATAAACGTCGTCATACCACACACCAATTAGAGTAGCGACTGCAACTGGGAAGGCCCGGTAGAGTTCTTAAAACCAAAGCATGGCTTTATTTCCGAACATGCGTCCCAAGCCATATCCACCGCAAAGCATTCCTACTTTCACTTGTGCAGTTTCGAGTTGTTGAAAAAACAACAGGAGGCGGTGGATAAAACCATCCGTGACTTGGAATTGCTTCGCGCTCAAACTGATCTGGCCAATCGTAAGGCTGAAGAGGCCCGCGAGAGGAACGCTCTACTCCTCGCACACTTGTTGGACAAGGAGAAGGTGGAGAGGGAGAATGAGTTTCTCAAAGAAAACATCAAATCATTGGAGCAAGCCGGCTTGGAAGCGGTACGTTTCGACTTGAAAGTGCCTGGCAACATTTTTGTTTGCTTGGATATTTTCGTTTTACGTTGGCGTTAGCTTCTTTTAACAGTCGTTTGCAGTTACAAATTTAAGCCATTTTTCATTTTCATTGACGAATTATAGAAAAGCGAGGATTGCACATTCGTGCTGTTTGCATATTCGACACAGGTCTGTCGCAAACAATACATTAGGAAGATTTTTTGTAGGTTTTGTTCCCAAACTAATTTCAATCTGTTTAAATTAGCAAATACGAAAGGACTTTTGAAGTCGAAAAAACTCTATACCAGTGGTTCTTAACCGAGGGGGAACACGACCCAGGGGTCGTCAACAAATTTCTAGGGTGCGCGAGCCCTTATGCGCTCTATAACATGGAATGTTTGATCAATAAATTTACGAATAAATACAACTGTTTTTACAACAAAATTAATGTCAGGGGAGCTTGAAACAAAAGACAATTACTTGAAGGAGGCGTGTTAGAGAAAAGGTTAAGAACCACTGCTCTATACAAAGTTACGTTGAAAAAATAGATTAAAATTAGTTTCAATAGTAAAAAATCAAGAGTGGATGTTGCTGGACGATTATATAAAACACGATGTCAGGTGATAAGTGTTGTCGCTTTTCTTGATGTCGCTGAACCATGTTTCGGAAGTCGCTTAAATGCTTCGTAAAAATCACAATAGCAACGCCGTACATCAGGCTTTACACACCTACGCTCAAGAAAAGCCTTGTAGACTGTTCAATCATGCCACACGTGTATTCCCCTCAACATAGCAGCTCTTGGATAAATGTCAATGCTGTGAAACACACACTATCATTGCGCCTGTGGAATTGTATAAGAAAGGATCTTACAACCTCATCGAAAAAACTTTTTCGTCCGACAGAGGCAGCAGTACCCATTAAAGGAAGTGCAACCATTCAATCTGGGTGAGGGAGTTCCCCGAACTGCAAAGCCGTCCCCGAAATCGTCACCGGACAGTAAAACCAACGGATTTCATCACGCTTCCCCGATGGACAGACAGCTTGGAGAAATAAAAGACAGCTTCGAGTACATCGCCAGCAATGTGAGCCGCTATGATTCGCTGAAGTGTTTCAGCTCACCCCCACTCAAAGGAATATGCCCTGATTGAGTTGAATTGGTAGCTGTAGAAGTTGTAATGTCGAGTGTTTGTTTGTAACCTTCTACCACTTTGGATGTGTTGGCAGAAAAAAGTGTTTCTATGGCCGCAAGCAATTATCAAGAGACTGTAAACTGCTTCACTCTCCGATAATTAACAAAAAGCGCTGTGTTTTGTCCAAAACAACTCATAAAGCATACCCTCACCCGATACATCGATGTTGTGTCCACTTTAAGGATCGGAAGCAAAAATTTCCAAATTGTATTTACAAATCACCGAAATCGCAATTTGTTAAAAATAGTTTTACAGTTGGAGTAGTTCACCTCCTCTCACCACCCAGATCTCATTCTCTCATCAACCGAAAAAAATCTGTTCAACTGTGTTACTTTCCGTGCCAAGCCGATTGTGTGTTGCATTCAGGGTTTTACACACTTACCCGAAGAGTCTATTTGCTGTGCTGTTGGCATTAACGACATTCAACAGCGCTTTTGACCATTTCTTGCTTTTGCAGCTAGCTTTTCATTTCGATCATAGATGCTTCGGCACTAACGTGGTTGCTGAATTTTTCTGAAACGCTTTAACCTACATGCTGGTGTGCTTTCTAACCGACTAACTCGAGTCTTGCTTCCTGTGTAGTTCACTCGTCTTGTTTTAAAGAAACATGACGCGGAAATGGCCCTTGCACCGGAAAAGGTATTTGTTTGGGTGACTTAGTTGTGTTCAAACGTCATACTAATCAATAATATGTGTTTCGTACAAGCGCTGTGCATTTCAATCGTTTTTTTTTGCTTGCGTCATAGGTTCATTGACTGTTCTATCACGAGTAATTAAGCTTCAACAGGCAAAGTCCTTCATAAGGACTAAAAATTGTTTCCTGAAGGATGGTTTAAAACTTTGCATATGACAGGAATCTTACTTATCTTCTGAGCAACTGAAGTTTCGTTTTTCAATCAAAGGGTTGGTAGATCGATCCACCACTGTTGCGCGGCTTTGCAAGAGTTTTTGTTCGACTGCCCTTGCAAGAGCTGTATTTCCGGCAAATGCTGTGCAACTAAAATTGCTGCAACGAAAAAACAGCAAAGAAAACCCGCGTGTTATGTCAAATGTTCAACAGCAGCAAAGCTAAACTTTTCCCAGCTCTTAGCGCTTCACTCACACGCCTGTGTGGCTACCGGGTTCTGCCCACATAGTCATGTCGTCCAAGTTAATTTGGCCGAATGACAAAAACGTCTGGTTTGTCGACCCGCTTGTCAATGTTTACAGCGGCACTTGCTGCAGTAGTAGCTTGCGCGCAGACTTTTCTTTCAGAAACAGTTTTAATCTTGAAACAGGAAAGATTCGTGAGAGCAACTTCAAAGCCTTCCTTTACGCATGAGCATGTGGACCAGAAGGATTTTTTCCAGAAGGGGGGGCACGAGTCAATTTTCCAAACGTTTTTCTAGGGGGGACCAAAAGTGGTGAAATTCGGTTTTTCCCACTCGAAACTAAGACAACAACGTTTTGCGGCTGAAAATTTCTTGATCCAGGGAGGGGCTTGCCCCCCTGCCCATTTCCGACGCCCATGCTCATGGGCTAATGAATTTTTTCACGTCTTCAGGCGAAAGTGTCGAAGCTGAAACGAAAGTGCCTGGAACGCGACCAGGTGCTGGCGAAGCTGGTGCTGAAACTGCGCAAGAAAAAACGCGACGGTCATGATGAAGCGAACGAGTCGCTTGACGACTCGACCGCCTCTTCATCGGGGTTTGAGCGCATTCTCGCTCAAGCGGACTCCCTCATTCGAGGGGATGCNTCGGAGAGCGAATGGTCGGAAACCGATCAAGTGCATCTTCACGNGCAACCTGGCAGTGGANCNAATGGTACGAAAGGCAATGTGTTAGACGCTTACGGGTTCGTGTGCGGAACTTTTGTGCGATGTTTGCTTCCTACACGCGTTTATACACCGCGACATGCATTAATGCATCAAGATGCAAAAAGCCAGCGCGGCTTTTCCAAAATTCATTTCCCATGTGGATTGATAATTCTAAAACGTTGCTGGTATTTTAGCCGATATGCTGCCATGCGCCAAAATGCTGTGACGAAACTGAACCAAGCTCTTTAAAGATGGCTAGTGGTTCACTTCCCTCATACATCGTTTAAACAAGGGGTCTGTCACTTGCATTGAATCCTTGCAGAATTCGTTTCGCCGCCTCGCCCGTCATCCGCTCTTCTGCGCTCTCTGCTGGCCAAGCCTTCGCGACCACAACCGTCGTCACCGAGCCACCGGATTTACGTGGCCAAACGCGATTTTGCGCCCTCCGCGAAAGTCTCTCCCAGCGACGAAAAACTCCCGGTGACCCATTCGCTTTTGCCCGACATTCCAGTACTTGCTGGAGATACCGTGGTTGCTATAGGCAACCCAGACAAGCGAAAAGATGGGAAGGTATGTTTCCAACATCTCGTGAGCCATCACATTTTCAGACGATACTGTTTTTACTGCTATTAAGCTCTGCTGCAGTTGATGTAGTTTGCACAGCCATTGCTTGATTATCTTGTCTTCCACGGCCAGCAAAGCGTGCAGTTTATTCTGCNAAGGTTTTGTGAGGCTAAATGTGTTACGCCAGTTTTGGTTATACATATTACACCCCGCTACCAGTGGCGTAGCTAGCCNAAAAANTTTGGGGGGTCAAAAATTTTGGGGGGCCAAAATGTTTGATTTTAGACGAATAACACTANTTGTTTACAAAAACGCCTCTCAAAGCACAAAATGACTATATTTTCTAAAAATTTTTTGGGGAGCATAGCACCTTTGCCCCCCCCTAGCTACGTCTATGACCGCTACTTTTGTCTTCCAATCTGGAAACACGAAAACGCAGTAGTCACTTTCGCGTACCTTGATCTGAAAATACGAAATCAGTATGAATGCGTTCGAGCTTCTTTGATTAAGCTAGACTTACTTGATGATCGCAAACTCGCAAGGTGCATCAAAGCCAAATTTCATACTTATGTCAAAGTTTTAAAGGGGTGTGTACACACGGCGAGAAACACCCTGTGGACTGTACTAAACGTACCGGGAAGTGTCGTTTCAGTGTTTCGTTTTGGCATAGGGAAATTGTCTGAAATTCTTTTCAACAGCTTTATCAGCTTGCTGAAGTTCGGGGCAAGATCGGTTTCGTACCTCTGGCGCATTTGGTTCCTGCTGAACAAGTGGAAGGAATGCAAGCTTTCGTGCAAGAGCGTGGTCGTACCCATCGAAAAAAGGTTACTCATTTTTTCTTTGAACGTAACTGATCGTTTTGGTCATGAGTTTATACGTCAGCAACTGCAAAAGTGCCNAGTTTCGAAGCATTCGGATACAGGAAAACGACGAAGGTCTTTATTCGCACACTTTAAANCAGTTCTGTCAAACCAGCGACCCAGTTGGAGGTTTTGCTGTTGTGTATGTACTATATTAATGACAACCTCTCCTTATTTTGATAATACTGCATTTTTAACGTTTTTGATGCAGTGCTCGTCAATCCCACTCTGTCACGTCTCAATTGCGTACAAAAAAGATTTCCATGTGTCCACTGAGGTGTAAAATTCATTTCTAGTTTTCTGATTTCTATCGCTTTTGTTCCATTTGCACTAAACTGTGTTCTATTGTGTGGTTCCACTCAGGCCCGTAACCAGGTTTTAAGGTNTGGGGGGGNAAAATACATTTTATGGGGGAAATATTTTGTTTTTATTATATGTTTAATCAAATCTTTCTGGGCATAACACAATTTGTGAGGACACAAAAATATTTGTGGGGANACTGCCCCGAATGCTCCTCATGGCTACCGGACTGGTTCCACTGGCACTTTATACTCGCCTATGAAATCACAGTTATGGAGTGCTTGGAGGTGCCAAAAAGTCGTTATCATTGCTGATAGGATTCGAACGCTTTCAACAGCTTAAGCTCATTTTTAGTTTGCTGAGAACAATGCAAGTCATTCAACGTGCGGCCTCATTAAGAGAGTGACGTAACTTTTGGCCCAGCAATGCATTTCGGTTGGACTTAGCTGCTTTGAACGATCTCAGTCGTGGTTTGTTCCCTTTCGTTGTTTGCAATCATCGCACATATGCTTTACGCGGATTTTTTAAACAACATGCTTGATTCTAATACAAAATGCCTCAACCAAAAGATTTTTCGTCCGGTAGAGGCAGCAATACCCATTAAAAGAAGTGCATCCATTCGATCTGGCGAGGAAGCCCCTTATCGAAAGGGTTCTATCGCTATCTCCTGGCTGGCGTTGTTAAGACAAAATAAAAGTTTTGTTGCTTCTTTTGCAGAACTCAACGTCAAGCCCTGAAAAAATCGTCGACTTGTACAAAAAATTAGAGCAAGCCCACCTGGCTATCGACAACAAGTTGAGCAGGTAAAGAAAAAGCTTCATCTTTTTTCACAGGAAACACTGTGCTTTGCGAATAACTGAAAACGACACAAGCGAAGACCCTGCTTCGCACTAAAATCATTTTAGTTCGCTCTGTGTGGTGCGTTCTTTCAGAATGTCTTGGCACAAGAGTTAATTACATGAACATAATGCGCACTTTAACGTACTTCCTGCCAATCAGATCTTCACGAAAGAAAAACTCTTCGAGCGAAAGTCACAAGCATTTTCCTGCGAGGAAGCGGCAGTTCCTCTGGCTTCACACACGTCAGTTGCGGACACTGACAGCTGCTCGACGATCGCTTCAAGCCACCGTGCGCCTCCAGCGCGTCGAGCGAGACACTCGCGTGAGGGCAGTCGTGGGTCGTCTTCGAGGAACAAGCCGGACTGCGCTTCAGTGACATCGGATTCGATCTGCACCAGTGACGGCGGAGGAGAAGCGACCACTGCAGCGAACGCTCGGCGGCGATCGCGCCGCAGCAAAACGCCTGACTCGCGTCATCGCGAAAAACTCTCCGAGCGATCGGCCAGTCCTGTCAAGCACGGACGCGCAGCTGATGTGCGCTCCAGCACCCCTGTGTCGGCGAGCAGTCGAGAGAACGAGCATCGTCGCTCTTCGTCACTTCCGCCGCGTCGTTCCTCGTCGCGCGAATCTCGCGCGAGTGACGAAAAACCTTCAAGTTGTCGCTCGCGCCGGCAACGGTCGGAGCAACGCCCTCGCATCTGCGGCGAAGTCACCGGGGTCGATTTCGGTCGCAGGAGGCTTTCGCCGTCCGTTTTGCCGACACCGAATCCACCCACCTTCCTCATCATCGAAAAAACCATGGGGCAGAGAAGCATGGTCATTGGTTGGACGCCACCTGTGCTGGACATGGTAATAAAATATAGGATAGCTGTCTTTTCAAGTATTTCAATTTTAAATGACAATCCGTACCGTACCATGAACGTTTTCCAATTGATAGTTACCAAGTTTGGCAACTTCTTTGTTTTCAATTGACTAAACTTGTCGACTCACTGCTGCAATATATTGCTGTTACGAAGTTAGTGAACTTATCCACTTTCAACCACATAGCGAAAACAAAATTGCGTTGACAGTTCGTTCATTGTCTGTCGAAAGGTATCCTTTCAGAGCTAAGAATCAGACACTAAGATATTAACAGAGCACATGTGTTCGTTGGCATCATCAGCTCTGCGATATGCATGAAATTACAAATAGAATTAAATAACCCACAAATAGTGAAGCTACCAACTAGGAGAAAGCAAAGCAAATCTAACTGAAAAATTGCAATCCCAACTACCCACTAGTATTGGAAAAGGCCACAATAGAAAGAACTAAGCAAATCGAACTATCAAGTGAACAGTGACGTAACAAACAAAAACAACAGTCCAGCAGGTTACAGGATGCGCTAGGACAGTGGTTCATAACATTTTTTACATATCTTACCCTTTTATCAAACAAGATTACCAGATTTACCCCCAGTACACCCATTTGTACTCATTTATTAAAAATTCGAAATTAACAAACTCTTACAGTTTCGAATGATTTATAAAACTTTACATTGGCTGCAATTTATGGTTTAGTAAATTTACCCCCTTGGAAGATGAAATTTACCCCAGGTTAAGAACCACTGCACTAGGATGTTAACAGTTTGCTTTTATTTTTTTATGGTTGGATGTCTTATATTGTTCTGATAAAGTGCGTCAAATGTGTTGCGAGCAACTTTCTTGAGGCATTATTTCTCGTAACTGGAATTTCATCTTCTCTGGCGAACGGCCGACTGCTCCTACTCAAATGCTCTCTGTGCAATTGCTGCAAAGCACCAGGTTGCAGCGCGAATGCAGCAGAGTGTTTCAGCATTTTCAGTCGCTACTTTGATTTACAATTGACGAATGCGTCCTTATTTTAGATTTCGAGGAGCAACAACGTTCCAGTAATCGGCTACGAAATATCGATCGACGCTGTTAGGAAAGTGCAGGTGTCTGGAGCTTACACCAACAAGGTGAGATCGGTAGACGTTTGACTTTCCACCTTTTGTTATTTTTTTCCAACGATTTCCTTTTTGTTAAGAATCACCAGTTTCACAAAAAAATAATTTTCATTGTAAAATCCTACTCATGAAAATTAATTCCAGCACCGCCTACTTTGAGAGCTGGCTCGACATTTTTGCAAAGGGAAATGGACGACACGTCAACGTGTGTCTGTGTAACTTTGCATTTGAGATCGAGTTTTGCGACAATGGCACTACCTTGGAGTGGAGGCCATGCTACTGGCATTGCCATTATTTCAGTTAATTGGAGGAAGCGGAACTGCCACATAACTGTACCAACATCTTTGTAATCTTTTGAAAAAAGATGTCCATTCATGCCCGCAGCTCTGTAAATGTTAACTGCGGAAGGAGCATTTTTCTTTATACATTTTTCATGCCCATGCAGCAATGAAAGATTTTGCTTGCCCAACTAGGTACTGTTCCGTTTATAATTCAGACCATACTGGGCGATCTTGACTTAACGAGCAACTTCGTGGTGGAAGTCAGGACAGTGAGTTCGGTTGGAACATTGTCTCAGCCGGCAGAGGTCATTTTCACTCCGGGCACACGCCGTGTACCGTCATCCTCGGCCGACTTTCGTCACGCACGAGCAACGTCAGCCAACCACTCACCAGGAACCTCCGATTTCTTTACTGACATGGTAAGTTGAGATCGAAAATGTTCGCTGAACAATGCTGTTTTTCCGAGTTGAAGTTGGCTGAAGTCAAAAAATGGTTCATGCATATCGAAATAGTTCATGCATTTCGCTTTTCGTGTTTATGTGATGAAAAATTGGTTGATGATATTAATGTGTGCTAGTAGAAATATGACGTTATTGCTAAAAATTTCTTAAAAAACATTCAAAAACGTTTCTGCACTTTTAGAATTTCATTAAGATATTCACCCACAGGAAATTAAGCAAAACTTGCGTTATATTTACGTTTTGCAGAACGACAGCCAGCTCTCGAATTCGACCATTCGCAAGGCGAAAGCTCTCTATGACTACGAACCGGCAGTTGACAGTCCGTACAAGTCACATGACCAAGAAGTAAAGCTGGAGGAGGGATCTCCGGTGCTGGTCATAGGATCTCCGCGTCCTGACGGTTTCTGCGACGTTCAGGTACTTTCCCACGCCAACTTTCGGCAACAGAAAAGTTATAAAGCTGGTGGTAACCTTTGTGTCTCGGAAGGGGCGCAGCGATGGTCGGAAAGCAATGCAGATAGGTCGCCGACGGGTGAAAAGTTACCCCTGTTGTTTGTATCGTCAACAAAGGTGTTTTATGCGAGTCAGGAAAAAGTAGCTTTGTTTCCGCATTCAACATAAATTCGATAGGCGCTTTGCGGGCCAAGTCAGATCAGCAGTGTTTCATCTGCGCGGTCGTCAAGAGGAAACCGTAATTCGAACCTCCAGCAGGGCGCGAGCTAAAGTTGTGTTGTTTCGAACTTGCGCGTAGATCGCGGATCCGAGTGGATCATTAACCAAACTCTCGGGCCGTTAATCATTTTGTTCCCGGCCGTCCTTCCTCCGAATCGCCAAAGCAAACACTCTCATTCTGTCGACGACACTTCCCGGTATCACGCGGATCCTGGCATCCGCAGTGATTGCAAGGTGCTAATGTGTCTGTTTTGTTGTTTTAGCCGTGATGTTGCAAAAACACCGACGTCCGCACGCCAAGTATGTCACCTCCCCTGCGTGCACTTGTTTGGCTTGACTTGCAGTGTCTTCACAGCGTGATGTGTAACGCCGTTTGTTTTCGCTTGTTGTGCTTTTCGCTGTTTACGAGCGTGCCGTGGAAAGCGAGTGTGATTGGCTTTGGCAAATTGCGTTGGCTGCTTTGTTTGTCCGGTCCACTTCCCGTCTCAGATCACCGTGACACATGTCTGGGGTAGAAAACAATGTAAGAATTGGCAAATTCACGTCTCAATTCACGTCTCAGCATTTTCACGCGCGAATGTTCTCGGTGATTTCGTTTGAAAACCTATAAAATGGCGTTTTTGTTTATGGTTGCTGCTGCGGTGCGACGATACGCCCTTGTTTTGCTTAAAGCAGAGTTTCCCTACCACAGGCGTAGCCATGGGGACTATTGGGGGCCATGCCCCCCAATTTTCGGAACATATAGTCATTTTGTGTTTTAAGAGGCGGTATCCGAAAAAATAGTGTTATTTGCCTAAAAACAAGCATTTTGCTCCCCCCCATTTTTGGCCCCTCCCAAATTTTTGGGCTGGCTACGTTACTGTTCCCTACCTCTTTGAAGACATCGTCCACTTTGCAAAGATTAACTTACGTTGAATGCATTGCGTGCTATTTGATTAGCGTTTGACTAAGTTTTTTATGCTGTCCTTTGTGACAGTTCCAGGATATCTGTGATTTTACCGGCAGCTATACTCTTCCAAGACTGTTGCAAGTAACCACCACAAAAGTGCATAAATACGACACTCAATCTACTTTTAATCTCACGACTAAACACCGTAGTATTTACGTTTGTAACTCACTGCCAAAATTTTTGCAAAATACGCAATTCACTTGGTTACTAGAAAGAGGATTTAATTTCAGCTGCTAGTTGAGCACCCTTGTTGTTTGTGTACAAGCACATTCCTACAATTCTGTTGAGCGCTTACTAGGATTAAGTTGAGCATCACTTAAATGCGCAGTTTAGGCAAACAAATGCACATGAGCTTTTGACCAGATATCGTAATGAAGACTAAACTAAAAACCTTTTCTGCGTTCAACTGAACTGACGGACTTGATGCTGAACTGCACCGCTGTGTGTATTTCTATGCACCGTTTTTCTTTTGCAGCTACTTTTACCTTTGGTTGATACTTCATTTACTTGGCTAAAATTTTTTTTTCACCGCAACCAGCTCAGAAACATTCACCCTAAAGAAGTAGCATTTTGAATTTTGTGACGTCCCTTGAATCGTTTCAACTTTTTCATGTATCCCTTGGACCACTCGAGACCAGTTTCGGGAATCCAGTTCTTCTTTTTTTACTCATTCTTCAAAGCTCTCGGTGGTAGTTTGGCAACCTAAATAGTAGACGTTTTGTGCTTTTCTGTTTATTGTGTATGGAATGCTTTTGTGTTGTTTCAGATATCCTGTAATCCTCAGTAGTCGCGGTTCATTTTTACGTTAGTTTGTTTGTCTGCATCAGTAGATTTTTGACTTGGCAGGTTGGAATGAAGCGAGGTCTCGCTCCAGCTGCTTTTCTCGTGAGCGAAGGAGAAGATAGTGACATCAGCAGCCTGACGTCACATTCGTCGAGAGGCAAAAGAAGCTCTCGTCGTCTTCCGCGAAGTCTCGATTTTTCGAATGGCCCTTGAACGAAGAGCACCCCGCTCGATTGAAACTTTCTTTTCTTTGATACACACATTTTGTAAGGTCGTAGCGTCTCTTCCTCAATTTTTCAATATCCGCTCAAAGAACTAGAAGATATAAGCTCGTCGCCGCGTGATATGGCTTCGATATTTTTTTTTTAATATTTTTATTTTTGCACATGCAGAGTTATATTCGCATTCAACTATTTTATTGTCCATCATGCACTTATATGCACGGCTTTTCAAACCACATTTCGTAAAATACAAATGAGCGGTCGTGATGCGTTTTGTTGTTGCATAGCTTCAAAGTTAGGATGGGTTGTTGAACTGTTTTCTTTCTTGGGAAACCTCATGATACGAAAGCCATGCCTTCTTTGCTCTGTGCGCGGCTGTAACAGTCTTACTACGAAAACTCTGTAAGCGCAGTTTAATTTATTCAGAGGGAAGTAGATTACAAAAACCCGGGAGTTTTTATTTTCCTGGCAATGCAAACATTCTTAAATTGCTCGTTACATTTGCTCTGTCGCGTATATTGTATGACATCAGAAACATCTTAGCACTCACGCTACGCACCTTATTGAACTGACAGTGATGACAACTATCAGGTCAATAACGCGTTTTTTTCTTTTTTTTAATTTCTGTTTCAAGCTCAATTGCAAAAATTACATGTGACAAGAACGGTCGATCTAGCAATGAAAAAACAAGTTACTATCCTGCGATAATGGCAGCCAATTTGGGAGGTTTTCACATCACTATTATACTGTTAGCAAGAATTATGTACTGCTTCAGGAAACTTATTAGAAAGTTTGAAGCATATGTTAACACACAAAAATTGGCTTCCAACGGGTTGGAAAGGTTTAGTTTAAGAACGTGCAAGCAGTCGCAGTGTTACAGGAAACCCACGGAATTCTTGTGCAGTTGCGAAGTTCGTCGTAAAAAAAGACATTTTGATTCAAGTCCAGTAGCGGATTAAGGGGAGGGCTGACTGGGCTACAGCCAGGGGCCCCTACCATTTAGGAGGCCACCAATCCCTAAGTCGGTAAACAGTTTCATACATATAGAGAGAAAAGGCTCCTTTCTAAGTTTGAGCCGGAGGTCTTATACAACTTTAATCCGCCTATGTTCAAGTCCAATGTTTCTCAAAGAAAATGATGTGTGTTGAATGGTGAGTGAATGCGGAATGTTGAAGAATTTCAATTGACCATGATGACGTTTCGATAAGGTTGTAAACGCCCGTAAAAAATCAGTAAACAGGCGAAGGCAATCGCGCGGCTTCGAGCGCATAAAGGCTCGACGATAAGGTTTTGTCAAAGTGACAAAGTTTACCCCACCGGTGATGACACAACAAGAAGGAAGTGCGATGGCAAGATCTGAATTCCTGTTTGGTTCATTAGAGGGTAGAGGGAGTGACTTGAAAATCAACTGTTTGGGAAAAAGAATGCTGCATACATGCTGCGGTGAACTTGCAACCGACCCTTTTCCGACAAGTATGTTTGCATCACCGCTTCTCGGCATCTTACCAATGCGCAACGAAAGTCACATCGCCATCCTCTCTATCTCTGAATAAAAGATTAGTGTAGGTTTACGTGCCCTCTGGAGACGAGTTTTACGAAAGAAAAAGCTTATGTGGAACATTTCTTGTCAACAGCTTTCCAAGAAATCTAGACTGTCGACAATCATTACACCGAAAACATTTTCCGAAACATCCTTTGGTCAAAGTTCTTGTACTACATGATAGATTTGATCGTTTGAGTCGATTCATGGCACTTCTAAAGCACTTACTACCTTGTCCGGTAAAGTACCATAGCAATGCATGTTCAACTCTCATGCTAGAAGCGACAATTAAAAGCTCTTGGTTTGCTGCCAGCTTTCAAAGAATCAAACGATCTGGCTCTGCTTTCAAGCTTTGCGATGAATCGGACTTGCACATATATTTTGGCGCCCTACTCCGCAGTAGTGTTGTAACAAGTGTTACGTGTTAGCTGACAATAGTGTTAAGAATGTGTCTGTAACCCTATGGTTCTGTCTTCAATGCAGTTGCAAAAAGCGTCTGTAACCCTGTGATTCCGCCGGCTTCAATGCCTT
>JGI24158J21664_10001337_pt1 | contig 27430 bp, 15 predicted proteins | sample Ectturendosymbi3_FD_21664 | JGI IMG/M metagenome (IMG submission 21664) | reverse complement strand
CAAGCATGAAAAAATCCAGGCTGTTTTTCCAAACGTGGAAACAATTTTAAGATTGTTCTTATGTTTGATGGTCACAAACTGTTCTGGTGAGAGATCACTTTCAAAGCTGAAAAGAATCAAAAGTGTGCTTCGTTCAACTGTCACAAGAGCAGCTGTCTGATCTGAGTATTCTTTGCGTAGAGAATGATAAACTGCGACTTATTGATTTTGATGACACCAGTGACGAATTCGAAGCCAGGAAAGCTTGAAGGAAGATGTTTTGGCAATAAATTACCTGCCGTAACTACATACTAGCTTACCATAAATTTGTAAACAGCCTTATCAGGTTAACATGAAAACATGACAATTTGATAATCTGACTGTTCTGCGTGAACAATGAGCTTGTTGATCAATGATCTGTAAGCTATGATTTAAAAATATTTTCAACAAATGTTAAGATTAAACATTTTGACAATTTTCAAACATTAATGCCACGTGATGATCAAGCTAGATTGCTAGATTCAGTGACGTGATGTTGATTATACTCTACTTGGGTTTTTTTAAGGAAAATGTTAGTTACCCGGTATGGATCTGTAGGGACCCGATTTCTGATTCTAGGGACCCGATTTTATCTGATTTTAGGGACCCAATGATAATTTTCTGTGATTCTAGGGACCCNAATCGGGTCCCTAAAACGCCTTAAAAAACCTGCTGTACTTAATAACAGTCTTGTCTGTTCTTTCATCATGTGATCAGCGTAAGACACTTTCAGGCGAGTTTATGCTGTGTATAGGCTCTGAAAGCTTTCAAGTGTATCGTAATGTCATGCCGTACTTATGTTCCAAGACTTGAATTTAATCAGACAGTTCTGTATAGATATATGAAAATCGATTCAGATCCGTGCATACGGGGAAGTTAACCTGCTGGGTCATCATAAATTCTAGAGGTTTTCACAAAGGGCGTACCACGGTTGACTGAACATGATGACGTCATAGGGGGCCCATTGGTTAAACTGGCCCGGGGCCCTGATTGCCATCAATCCGGCCCTGACGACGACCATCAACCCGTGGTAAGTGGCAACTTGGTCGCGTGACGAAAGCATTTCTCGACATTCATAGGAGAGTTCGACCTTCCGAAGGCCGGTAACCAAGCTTTGCTACATCGAATTGTGTCTTTAACCAATCGACGGGTTTTGTGTTTGTTTCCAAAGCGACCTCCTGAGGCTTTATGCATGTACCGGTTTCCTCTGCGATTAATAGGAGCCGAGCGAGATGCAGCCACGTCGTGAAGATTCACTTCTGTTTGTGTACGTAACAGCCTAGAGTGTTTGCCCTTTGTTGGTTTCGTATGTATGCAATCGGTCGGAGTCGTAATGTCGTAATGTTGGCAATACGTGCTGATAAAATTGTGCATGCATTGCGCTTTCTGGTCTACATGTCCGCTCCTGTGATGTTAAGTGCGTCAAAACCTTGCCGTTTACATATTTATACCTCGTATTTATTTATATCTTTATATGTCCTCGATACGTACATCGGGGGGTGGGGTGTTACGGCAAGATTGTGCTTTCGTAAGCACTTACTGACCACGTAACTCAAACCGCAGGGACGAGCAATCTTTAGTCTTTTAGTTGCTTAATCTCGACGTGCCTGCGGTTCATGCATAGTATCAACCGCGTGGAGTTTGTTAGTAGAATGGCAATTGAAATGATTGTTGTATCGGGTTTGAAACGTTGATTGCTGCGGTCATTTCTGTATTTTCAAACGATATCTAGACCGATCTCCAGACGGCGTTGTACGCTTCTGTTGAGTGAGCGTTCTATCGCATTGTTTAGGCGTGAGTGCGCAGATGCTCGTTGAGCATTCTTTGTGATAAACTTGATAGCGTTAAAACTTTTATTTGCAACTTGTGTTACATGCTGGAAAAAATCCTGTTCCCAAAAACATTCGCAATAAATTTTTTAATTTTTTGAAAATATTTTGCGTTTATAGCTTGCCATTTACAAACATTGCCTAATTTCCCAAAGCTTTGCATTTGTAATCCGTAAAAAAGGTGTCTTACACAGAATATCAACAAAACTTAAAGAGGGAACACGATGTATCGAACCATAGCAAGGAACGTAACTGATTCTGGCAGCCGTGTCTGTCAAGGACACGCTGATATTGAAATTTTCAAACAAAACTCTACAACGAAATGTAAAAATGATGCAAAAAAAAACATTTGTGGAGATGGCAAAAACATTACTAAGCTCAATCACTGTTGCTTCAAAGCACTGAGGCTTACTGACCAAAGCGGTGGAAAGGAGGGAGTGGTTTTCTCACAGCGATTTTAAAGCAAAAAAGCGCTCTTTGATTTGTAACCTTGTTTTCACACCATAAACAAATTGACAGTGTGGTTGAACTAACGTGACTGATCAAAATGTGTTATACACAAGGCACACACGTGTTAACTATTGGGTAAATATCATGAGGTCTTGGCTGAAAATTGTAGTTTGAAGAAAACGCCATCGGTTTCGAGTGAAAGGTTGAACATCTCCGGAAATTGCAGGACGTTGGCCTAAAGCTGTGGTAGACTGTCCGCAACCTGCAGCTCTTTTTCACTTTCAGGGGCTACGAAAAAATCTGTTAAAGCTATCAGTTGTGTTTAACGAAAACATGTCATTTATCGTGAGCTATGTTTCTGATATTGAGAAACCTTCAGAGTTAGTTCAAGGTGTTGAACACGCATATCGTTCAACCGCCGCGTCAAAGCAAGCTGCATGCCCTGCTAGTGTCATGTGAAAGATCAATTAGCGCCGAGTGAGCCCATTTCGAGCATAACGTACTGTCAGGCCCGTAACCAAGAGGGCGAAGCCCCCCAAAAGATTTATTTGATCCCCCTGGAAAAATGTGTTGGACATAGTTTAAAACTATTGGACATAGTTCAAAAAATTTGGGCCCCTCTCAGAAAACTCTTCGCCCCTCGTGGTGTCCCAAGGTGGTTCCGGGCTTGCTTGCTGCGCTTATCAGTGGTTACTGCGAAAAGTGAAGCACAGGTCTTAGTTTAGAGGTGCGAAGAAAAAGTAAAACATGGCCTATAAAAACGGATGAAAAAGGATTCAAAAAAACGAAAATCGAGGAAGAAAATAGAATGTTTAGAAATGAATGGACAAACCGATGTATGCATTTACAGCAAATAGCGAAGGATTGCCCTTTTGTCTGATTTGCGGCAGTGAATTTTGCAACAAAAAATCCAACATAGAAAGGTACTGTGTTGAGAAACGTGTGCCGTTTGGGGAGAAAAACTCCATTAGGACCACAAGAAACAAGCACTGGAAGAATGAAAACATAACTTTATCCAGAGAAAGCATATCTTTGACAGCTGGATAAAATCAAATCCTAATGTGACTAACCCAATTTTTGTGGTGAGCCACGAAATAATGAAAAGAACACCAGCCTTGTACTAATGGTGAAATAGATGAAAAATTGCTTTACTATGGCTAACATCGGTTCAGCAATTTTAAAAACAGAACAAATATTATAATAATAAACTGAGGAAATGCCTTCGTCAGCAACAATGGACAGGGAAAGTTTGTTGAAGTTGGCTGAAAGTATCAGTGCTACGCAAGTCACGCAGATTCAGCATTTTCTATTGTTTGTGATGAATCGTGAGATGTTGATGTCGCTCAGGTGGTGTTTTAAGACCTCTGAAGAGTTGTGAAGGACCAAAAATGAAGTTGATAAGGGCTACTTCTTGCTGGTTAAACAAGGGTGATAATATTGACTGTTTAACGAAAAAAGGAGGGACATTAATCAGGGGCTCACAAAAGGTTTTGTGGCTTTGATGAAGGAGCTGAAACGAAACGTAATATTTCACTGCGTCATTCATCAGAAAGTACTCTGTGTTAATTCCTTTTCAGAAAGAACTCACAGTGGTTTTGAACTTAGGTAATAACCAAAGCAAAAAGTCTAAATCACAGGCAGTTTTGCGAATTGCCACAAAAATCGAGAACGAATATTCTGATCTGATTTTACACAGAAACATCCGATGGCTTTCCCGAAGACAGATGCTAAAATGCTTTCCAGTATGCTTAGAGAATACTCAAAATGTTTCTGGCTGGAAACAGTCTTGAGTTTCAAGAATGACACCAACTGACATCCGACGAGTGGCTAGTAAAGTTTCACTTTATGGTACATGTCACACAAAATCTGAACTGGCTGAACAAAAAACTTCATGGAGGGGTAATTCGGCTTTATCTCTTTTCGAAGAAGTCTTTTTTCGAAAGAACATGAACGACTAATCATGTTTGAAAGCTTGCAATCATGTTTGAAATGAAAGACTACTTTGTACTTTTCAAACACGGAAGCGCTTTCACAACAAGTTCGGGACTAAAATTCGCATTAAATGCACAAACTGCTTCACAATGCAAAACAGTCATATTTGGCAGGATTCTTTGTAAATCATGTTTTTATATATATTTTAGGTCGCTAAATTGACAGGTCTAACTCCAAATATTTGAGGNTTTCTTCCGTTNAATGCGTATTTTTACGTACTTGGTATTTACAGGAAGATACCGGGATACGTACCAATATGGATCTGACATTTATTGGATACTAGCTCTAATCTTTCAAGAGAAAAATTTCGTGTATCTACCAACAAAAACTATGAGGCGAAAAAGCCGATTTAACAAATGACGTCTTTATTTGGGCTTCAATCACAACGTGTTTATAAACTTTTAACAACTACTTTGTATCCGACCTGTTTTCGACAAAAACCCTCTATACCGAAAGCTTGTTGTTTCTGTTTTTTTAAATAGATTCAACAGTAAATCACGCAATGCTTTTAGTAAGTTTTAATAAAGAAATTTTGTGAGCGCCTTTGTCAACAAATAGAGACAAAATTTGTTCAAAAAATATTGCAAAACATTTTTACCAGTAAACACTCATAAATTTTGTAAGGTTCTTGATTTTTTTATTTTGTTTTCAACGTTTNGGCATTATTTATAGCAGCATTCACGTTTTGTAAAGGCTGCAGCAAGTTTGGAGAAGAACGTATTTTNATGCTTCTNAGCATTGCGTTCNTCAGCGCAGCTGTGCAGCAGCAGCAAAACATTCTGCTCATACCACATTATTCACGCGTAACATTTAAAAGGCCTTTTCACNCCAGGGGTGGATCTAGCCTGTAAACTGAGGTGGACGATTTCAGTAATATTTGGTAGTCAAGTCGCACAACGGCTTCGCTGCTGTTAGAGGGATGAAGCATACTTTACAGCACTGCTGTGACAAAACAATGGACGACAAAATGTAAATCAAGGTGAATAATGTTACTTGCGTAGGTTTCAGAGGGGGGTGATCGCCCCAATCGCCCCCTGAATCCGCCCCCAGTTTCACCAAGTTTTCAAATTAGTAATTTTGTAATAACCAGCAGGTTACCGACAGACTAGCCTCTCAATTCCAAAGCTACATTTTCGTTGTAATAATAACGCAACACTTGATTTCAGGTTGTAGTGCGTAGGGTTGGCTGCTATGTAAGAAATTTTTCGCTGTTTCAGCAATAAAAACCGACTGTGGTTACGTCTGTGGCTCCAGTAAAGCAATTTCTTAAAACTATGAGGAAATTTGGTTCGAAGCAAACAAAGGTTGCCCACCACGAGCACGATGCGTCTTGGACAAAAATACATTTTGTTGAACAAAAATCCTTTCTCGAAAGTTACTTGGACACCCTAGAAAATTCCGTGTTAGCTTCGCTTTTGCACGCCATCTCAGGAAAGAGAGAGTAATCACAGCACTTGTAGATTCGAGATAAAATATTTCAAGCAGGGCCGCCGCTCATGTTTAACCTCAGCTCTAGCATGTATATCAAGGGCGTACGCAAGGTGGGGGTTGAAACCCCCCGTCAAGCTTGATATTTTACAAAAGCTTTATTACCTGCGCAAAGACGTTTAATTGTTTTCGCGTACTTTTTGCGTGTTAATTTGTCGACTTATACAAATACCACGGAATGAATTTGCATGCAAATTTCAAGGAACATTGTAAATGGGCCATAAACTAAAAATTTGGTTTTGATTGGGAATCTGGGTTATCGTCTGCGTCCAGAAACCATCTCACCACTTTTTGCAGACCTTTTCTCCACTACGCATGTTTAAGATTGTGTTCCGCGATAGTTTACTTTATCCAAAACCATTGTCTTTATTTTGTGTGCTATGGCTGAGCGCAAGTGCTGACCGCATTGGCTACGTTACCAATTTCGGTACCTAGAACTGTTGCAAGAGCTCAAAACAGCAGTTGTTAACATAGAAGCATTCAGGCATTTGATATGTCTCAGCAGGGAAAAAAGATAACTAAAAATTTGCTGGGCTTCTATACATAACAAGAAATCGCAAGTTTTCTTACGTAGGACTTCATGCGCATTATCTATTCTTGTGTAGTTTAGTATGATTCGATCATGCAAACCGGGGTGTGCGTCAGCCAGTCCAGCCGCACACATTCTATGCTCGACTGCTCGTATTCGACAAGACATTAGCGCAGCCTCATTTTGCAGTTTTAAATTGCTCTGACGCAATGATGAGTGTGTTTTGCTCCCCTGTTTCAACGCGCTGCCTGATATTTTTGCAGTTATAAACTGCTGTGTCGTAGCGTTGAGTTTATTTCCCTCCAATATTCTAACTTGGAGCGCTGATAGTTTATATTCCGTGCAATGACACATAAAATAAGAGGAGTGCGTGTAGAAAACTATGCATATTATGTCAACAAACGTCGCTAAAACATTGGTTTGAAATGTTGAATATGACGTCAACTTGTGACGTCACAAACAGCGCATACCAAATACAAATGACCACCATATGCCATCGAATGAAACCCCCATGAAAATTTTCTGCGTACGGCTCTGATATATATCACATCGTTTGACAAAGAGCGCTGGTCGCAAAAGGTCAAGACGTCAAATACAACTAAATGTTACGTACATTTTCGTTTCTATACAGCGCGTGTTTAGGCAAGACCTCAGTGTACTAAGCTGAAGTCAAGCGCCAAACAAAGCATTCGTGTTCGCGTGCATTTTAAATATTGCCTTTACAGTGTGGGAAGGATGCCTGGATGTATTTTAAACCCATTTACATACACTTTCAAAAGTCGTAGTAGCCTACGTCTACGTGACCAAATCCTCGTCCTGCTCTGAGCTATTAACATAATTATTGGAAAACAGTGGACAAGCCCAGCCAAATATCCCATTGGGTGTTTTCCAATCCGATCAAAAGTGTCGAAATGTTTGTTCTTATTGCGTAACCGGTGTAAAAACGAAGCTTTCCGTGTATTTCTTCGCGAGTAATTTCGTAACTGTTTGACAATGACTCTGCAGACAGATTGCGTAAAACATTGCTGCAATGTGAAGCATTAAACAGGGTAGGCTAAAACAACGCATATCCCTGTTCACGGAACAACAAATGCAAAAACCTGTTGCAAGTTTTCATTATGCCAATGATGAAAATCATTTGAAAGTGTAGAAGCATACGACTTGAAAAAGTTATCGCGTTCAAACTTGCAAGTAAAAGCATAAGCCGCAACTGCTGTTGTTGTTTCAACTCCTGCCTAGTGGACATATTGCATAAAATTTTACCCTTAATCAGGGTTTTTTTAAGGTGTTTAAAATTGAAAATCGTCTCCCAGAATCAGCGAAAATTGTCATCGGGTCCCGAGAATCAGAGAAATAGGGTCCATACAGGTCCATACTGGGTACCTAACATTTTCCTTAAAAAAAACTGCCCTTATTTAAATTCTGTTCTAAACATTAAAAAACTGCATTTTTTATGGAATGGTGATGTTCCCAATCTACAAAGCTCGTTGGTTGGGATGGTTTCTGTCAGGTCAAGTAGGCTGCTGTTTGGACTGCAGTGCAGGCAGCAAAAATTAGTTAAAAGATTGGGAGGCGGTACAAAGAAACTGAACATTGCTTAGGAAATTATCGCATGCGTGGAACTCAGTAAAAAATATATGCAAAGTCACGTGGTGGTTTGTCACATGACCAAAATCACTGCACTGAAAACACCGCAAGTGTTTCAGAATATACTGCTGGTTTTGAAATTTAAGTAATCAGTCAGTCCTAACTTCAGAAGAAAGTTCAAACTTAAAATGGACAAGAACTGTAGTAGAATCACGTAAAGGCCGCCCGCTCTTCCGCTGGGTTTGTGCTGAAACCGTTTCACGAACGTGGCCTGTGTTTGTAACGACTCCAACATTTCAGCTTCTATGTCAAGTGGAGCATTTTTTAAACAGGTGCCTTTGTTATGTGCTGGTTGATGTAACGTGGCAGTCAAAGGAAAAAACAGCTGTCCGTCGGACAAGTTGGTGCAACTTGTCAGCGTCTTTATTTGATGCGGACCAGTGCAGGCGACAATTAAACTGCCATTTTTTGAGGGTACATAGGACTGATAAAGCACCAAGGTATTTTTAGAAAAAAGCAGATTGGCTGATTGACTTTGCCAAGTGATTTTTTCTGTCTTTATTAGCAAACCGAAAACTTTTCCAGGTAGATATATTGCCTGACATACCCACACAAATGTTCTTTGCACGGTATTCTATTCCTGAGTGTGATTCACAAAAGCTTTGCTTTTGCTCCAGCGAGCAAATCGGTCAACTTCATAACGCGACCAGCGAATATAAAACAGGCCTCGTGAAATGCTACCGCAAATCAGAACGTTTGATTCAACCAAACAAAATCAAACTGATGCCGTAATTAGAATTGCCCCACTCAAAACCAGACCGACCAAGGTGAAGCAGGTGAGAGAGGAAATCCTGCAGTACAAACGTTTATTCAGTTCTTTCGCGTCGGTTCGCAACAAACAGTAACGTCAAATTTAACATGAGTCAAGCGCAGTTTCTGTTGTAAGACACACTCCGTTATTTATCTCGAGTAAGAAACAACACCTCGAAGTGCATGGATTGGTTTGCACATTGGTACTCTTAACAGACGAGAGGATTTGACAAGTTCAAAACCGTTTTACTATGTGACGGCGCACTTGTCACAATATTCTTCTCTCCTATTTTTTGTAAGTATGTTACTGAATTTACAACAACAAAATATTTAAGAAACAATAGTAGTGCACACAAAACCAATGTGCGCATAATATTTCTCAACCAAACGGGAATAAATTTGCTTTGCTAAAGTCAAGAAAAAATTTGGTGCTATTTTGAATTTCGGAGACCACAATAACAGCGTAATTGTCACCTGAAAAGCTTGTTCTTAGATTTACATCTGTGAACATTTTTCGTCAGTCACGACACCGCTACACCCATCATACGGCCTCAATCCAGATGGCAGAGAGATTCCATATAACCATTGCGTATGGAGGTCACATCTTCAGCTTGCAATGTTAGCAATTTTCTGTACTTTCAACGTGTCCTTGATTGCCAGCCTTGATCCGTTTTTTAGCACCTGAGTATCTTAGTGTTTCATCTTCATTTTTTGCATGAAAGCAAGAAGCGAAAGCTTTTATGTGCATCGTTTGACTCAGTGCGCCCGACAACTCCGTAGATCTCAAAATTTTGAAGACGCAAACTGTCCTTGTCCAACAAAGGAATTAAAATCGCAAAACACATTCCGTGCACGTTATGTTCAAAACCAAGATTTCCTGATTTTAATTCACTTTGCAAGAAACTATGCCGAATTTTCTTATTTTTAGAGAGACCTGTCTTAGAGCAAGCCGCTACTCGGCTTCGATTGAACATGTGTTGGTGTATATCAGAAGCATGTAAATATAAAAATCGCACTCATAATGGCAGCCACGGTGACTTCTTGCTCAACTGTAATATTGGATGCAAAAAGCATACTGCAGATCGCGTACTTTCAATATCGAGATTTTTGTTAGAGCTTTTGCACGAAAGTTGTATGAGCAAATGCTGGCGTTGATCCAAAGTAGGAAAGTGGAACTTCAATATCAAAACTTTTCAGACTTGTCAATTGAGTGAAAAGTCTTTTCATTTGCCGGCTTAAGTCTGAACACAATCGTTCAGGAAGAAAACGCCAGACAAATGCACGTCTTATGGATGGTGCTTTAAAATTAAATAACGTCTGCACGGGCCATTTGACGGCCGGTACGTTTTTGGCTATAAGTCGCCAGCCGCTAGAGCTAGAGAGCTGTTCAAACCCTGTACGGATTCTGGAAGTCTTTTATAGTTTCGATTTTAAAAACATTTTCTGATTTGTGTTTGGGGTACTCTGTGGGTGACGTCACATGTGGGGGTGTTTTCGAATTTTTGGCCAACTTTATCTGGCCCTGGGCGCCAACCCAACGAGCCATTTTTTTGGCTTAAGTTTTTTTGGAAACTAGCCTACAATCCGCGTCTTTTGAGGCCGTAATTTGCTTTCTAGCATATCTGGAGCCAAAATTATAGTTGATAAACCCAATTTTCGACAAGAATAAAAAATTTACACAAAAAGTATCATTAGCCATCCCAGGCCAAACTTTTGCCAGCCATAACTCGTCAGCAGATTGACCTAGAGAGCTGTTCAAACCCTCTAAAGACTCGTGAAGTCTTGCAGTTTAGAATAAAAACATTTTTAGTTTTGGGTTGGGTTTTTGGTCGATGACGTCACGATTGGGGTATGTTTCATGGTTGATTTTGATAATGTCATGGTCGATCCGATGAGCCGATTTTATGTCTCAAAGTTTTATTGAATTCTAGGCTATAATACTAGTCCTCAGAGCCCTTGATTTACTTAGCGTTTCTGGTTACAAAGTTATGCCAAAAAATTCCAAATATTTCAGGAATTTGCTGAGTAATTTTCGGGGATTTCCCTAATTAAGTTCCGGAAGTTTGGCCACAATTTTGGAACCAAGAACGCTAGAAAGTCTGTCAAGGGCTCTAAAGACTCGTACTATAGCTTAGAATCCAAGAAAACTTTGAGCCACAAAATCGGTTCGTTTTGTCGGCTCCCAGGCGATGATGACGTCGTCGGAATGTAAACAGGATGTGGATAAACATCCGGCTATCATGTAAACATGAACTTAAAAAAACGACATCCAAAACCGAGATATTTTTTTAGTGCAAACTACAAGGCTTTCCAATTTTTAGAGGGTTGGAACAGCTCTCTAGCTCAATCTGCCGGCGAGTCATGACCAGTTATGGCCATGGGCATTAAGTACCCAGGGTCAGCGTTTGTGGAAGTGGAATTCTTACCCCATTTTTGGTTTTTGAGCCATCATTTTGGCTCCAGATATGCTAGAAAGCCAATCAAGGGGTTTAAAGACTTGGATGATAGCCTAGATTCCAAAAAAAATTGGAGCCAAAAAATGGTTCGTTATGTTGCCGCCCAGGTCCAGGTAAAGTTGGCCAAAAAATGCAAACCACCCCCACTTATGACGTCACCCAAAGAGAACACCAAATCCAAATCAAACAGATTTTTTTCAATCAAAACCAGAAGACTTCCCGAATCCGTAGAGGGTTTGAACAACTCTGTAACGCAATCGGCTGGCGAGTTATGGCCATAAAAGTACCAGCCATCATAGTGGTCGGTGCGGACGTTATAGGGTTGAAACTCGGTTGTTGTTTGCCTCCCCCATATTAAAAATTCTGGATACGCGCCTGTAGCCAGTGCGTTTTTTTGCAATCGGCGAAATTATTTCTATAAGCAAAGCAAAGGCATTGTAACCAGTGACAATCACACACTTTTAATGGCTAATATTACCGTGCTTTACACCTTACAACCCGCAGCTGGCATTTCCGAACAAGCTGAACGTTTCCAAATATTCATTGGAGACACTGTTTGGATTGCAGGCACAGAATCTACACATATCAATATCAGATCGGCTGATACAGTCTTCAAGAGTAATGGGTTAGAGCTTAATTTTCGACAAATTTACATTAAGGATGACAGTGGCTGTGTGGGGTTTTAGACACCAACCACTGCATTGCAGCTGACAGCATTTTCAATTTTTTGTAAGAGACTTCGTGAAACCAACGTCTATAGGACGAAGATTAATTCATGGTACATCACATCACCACTCCATCAACTTTCAAGTATATTATATTTGGAGAACAATAAGACTACGACGTCTAAATGAAAGAACTGCTTTGACTCGATTAAGGAATGAAGCAGAAAAATGAAAGTTTCCACACACAATGACAAAATACATGATTGCGCTGGGCTTCCACCTGGGAGAATAGACTGCACCTTCCACACCTCGCAATAATAAAATAATTGTGGGGTTTAGCCAAGCTTCCCTTAAACCTGCTTCGTCTTTTAGAGAAAACAAAAGAGGTAATCTGCAGTTCTGAAGTCATGATTACATGCAAGACTTACCACAGTTGGTCAACGTCTTACAAATTACAGAATACTGTCACACAACGTATCTTCCATTTAGCAAGGAACATACTCAGGGCCACACGGATACTGGTGTGGCAACCTGGAGATGGCCCAACATGTGAATAAAGTGAACACCTGCAGGTGGTGCCCAATAATAATAAGTCAATAGGATTGACACCACAAACGAAAGATCGAAATTCACCAATTCCTACATAACAAAAATGCAATCAGTGAACAGTAAAGTGATCGTATGAGTGATTTCTATTGTTGCTGGTTGCGTTCCAGTAGAGTGAATGTCTTAAATTAACATCTTTCGCTTGTGCTCGCCTCAGTTTTTCAATACGATACAGATAACTGTAAGACTGCGACTTGTTCGCCAAATTTCGGCGTACACCATACAGACGTGACCGGCTAAGCCTCAGAGCTAGTTGAACACGCACCACCAAAGCTGGTAAGCCAGGTTTGATCCGGGCATGTAGCCACCGGGAGCATTCAGGGGCAGTTTCCCCCAAAACCTACAGAGGATATTAAGAAACACTTGTTGCCCTTTTTATCTTCAGGTATACCTGACGTGAGAATATACGTAATGCTAAGGATACCGTCGCTATTTGAAATGAGCATGCATGCTTCCAGTTGAGGAAGGGCTCGGAAGTGTCAGGTGTGCTTCGTTACTAGAGAGGCAGTTACCTGAGTTACTGGAGAACAGCTATAGTGCAGATTCTTTAATTGTAAGCAGCTGTAGGCAACCAGGGCCGGATTAAACGAACGCGAGCCCCCGGGCAACGTCGTGACCGCGAGGCCCCTGCGCAACTGCGTAGCGTTTCACATGCCCTTCTTTCAACTTTGTAAGCAGCTGTAGGCAACCAGGGCCGGATTAAACGAACGCGAGGCCCCGGGCAAAGTCGTGACCGCGAGGCCCCCTAAACCCTTAGCGCAACTGCGTAGCGTTTCACATGCCCTCGTTTCAACTTTGCAGAAGCACCGGTCAAAAACGTCAAAACTGATACGATTTGGCAGCCTACACTTTAGAGACAATTGGGGGTCACCATGTATGGCGGTATGGCGGTTCGTATCTAGCTGTTTGTTCAAACAGAAAGTTGTATCACAAAAAACGATATTTTTGCTACTGTGACACTACACAACAATTTGTGGTCAGACTCTCTGACCATCTTCACTGCACAAATCGTCCATTCACATATGTAATGAGGAAAGACATGTCCATACACTGTAGCAGATCGAAACGTACACCGTTTAGAAAAAATGTTATCAACAAAATATCACGCAAAAGCAACTTGAACCGTACTTCTGTGCTTGACCGAAGTTTTGCAATGGGTCTGGGAGCTTTGCAGAACCTGAAATTAGCAGTCAGTTCCGATTAACTCATTTAATTGTTGTAATGACAGTTTATTTGCCGGTATGACACTGACACCAGTGGCGTAACTAGGGGGGAAAGGGGGAACATCTGCCCCCAGGAGCAGCGTTTTGGGGGCGCCAAATTGAGGTCCGAATGTTACGTAATATTTACGAAATGACAAATGTCAGCGGATGCGTAATATTTACGATTTACAAATTGTCGAATGCCAGCGGTTGCTATCCAGTTGCGAAACCTTATCAAACTCACCAAGGTTCGAAAAGGTAGCAGTTACGAACCTTAAAGGACTTTTTACGGCGGAGCTTCTTTCTGCACCAATCAGGGCCCGCGTGTAGTTTGTTTCAGGGCTGCATCACAATGCTGTCAGATAGCCAGGGTTGCGAACTTTCGACTTCGTTCTCATTCGATTGTTGCGTCACAATGGAACAATTCTCCAGCGCTAACAATGCATGCAGTAGGCTACTGTTCATGCTTTCAGAGCAGCGATGAACCTTAGAATATGCTGTTACGACAACAGATCTGATGTTTAGAACAATTTTTGAGCTTTGCTGGTTCGACAAACTTCATGTTGAGATGGGTTTAATGTGGTTCCGAAGATAGTTAAGATGATTTTTATTTGTGGGATATTTAAACAAATGCTGACTACATTTTCAAGATTCTGATTGCAAGTAACTGTGCAATAGTGTTGAGCAGGTCCTCTGACTGAGAGAAATTTTTCCAGGTGGTGTGAAGACCTATACCGAGCCCCAGGCCCGTAGCCACGGTTTAAGGTTTGTGGGGGCAAGCTACATTTTTAGAGGGGCGCGATTTTTGTATTTATTATATATTTAATTGTTTTTATGTTAAGGAAAATGTTAGGTAGCCTACCCGGTGTGGACCTGTAGGGACCCTATCATATCTGTTTCTATAGGGACCCGATAATAATTTTCTNTGNTTCTAAGGACGCGATTTTCAATTCTAGGGACCCGAATCGGGTCCCTAAAACACCTCAAAAANCCTGTGTTTAATAAAAATTTTCTGGGAACAGCAAAATTTGGGAGGCACTGTCCCCGAAGTCTTCCCCGTGGCTACGGGCCTGCTGGGTCCCCCTTGCTTCTGGATCCTCGTCGAAATGTGTATAGCTTGTATGTAAGTAATCAGAATATAGACTTTAGAAATACTGTTTATGAATTGTTATACTGCCAACTGATTTCCACTAGTAGTTTTGGCCTTGATTACAGAAAAAAAGCTAGCGTACTTTCATCCCCCGGGACCCCTCTGGTAGGCCCTGGCGTTGAGTAGTTACAGTAGAATTGAAAACTTTTCAGTTGTATTGATTTGAACGACAAACTGAATATCTATATCAGGGGTGGCCAACCTATGGCCCATGCGCCAAATTTGGCGCTTTGGATGATTTGTAGTGGCGCATTGCATACCTGCAATCGTAATAAAGTAAGATAGTAAGCCTTTCCAATATTTTTATCGATTTTTTGTTTCGTACAAATTCCTTGAGATGACTGTTATCATCTTGAAACAAACTTTCAAGATGAAATTAAAACTCTTCATTTCGCAGTTAGAAAATGCTGATATCAGCTAGTCTCCGTATACTAAGGATCAGATTCTATGTGCTGCTGATAATGGCAATTTGAGAAAATGTACTATAAAGATCAAGTTATTGCAAGACTCATTTGAAAATCGCTTTTGTGATTTTGCTAAAGAAGAAGACTGCATTTTGGCATTTATAAACCCATTCGCACTTACTGAAAGAAATATAATGAAAATGCCAAGTAACATATAAATGGACTTTCTGGACTTCAAATCAAACATTTAATATCGAAAACGAAATTTGACGCGCTTTCTTCATCAGTCCCTGGTACTTAACGACGTGATTCATATCTGGCGATTCTGACCTTGTGAAAATTTCCCAGAACTAAGAAAATGCTCTCAAAGTTATATGTATGTCGTTTTGAAACGTACACATGCCAATAAGCATTTTCGTCTATGAAATTGATTTTAAAAGCAAAACGAGGTCGCGCCTGATTGATTCAAAACTGAAGAATTTTCTTCTGCTCTCAGCAACAAATTTAACTTCAAACATTGAAAAACTGGTGTTTTGGTAAGTCTCATTAAAAAGTAAGTAAATTTTAAGTTTATTTGCTGCTTTACCGGATATTCCATAGTATTTGATTATATTACCTGATAAATCACTAATGATGTGAAGTAACGTTGTTACAAGATATATCCGACGGAATGGCGCATCTCTACTCTCGTTTGGAAAAATTGGCGCTTGGTGTGCAAAAAGTTGGCCACCCTTGATCTATATGGACGCGATTGTCAAAATTCAGGTCACAAAATTGCTAACCGAGAACTTCTCACGGAGCGTCACTGACCTCAGATATTTCCTAAGTGAATACATGTCACACATTTAAATTATGACAGTCGATAAATTTGCGGCAAAGGCAAGAAAACTTTATCTATGAAGTATTAAAAGTAGAACATTACATCGCGGTATTCTTTTTGTTTTCTGTTAAGATTTTTTAAGTTCATATTTGCCTAGTAGTTTTGTATAAAATAATTTGCCACCAGCTTTTCATGTACATTCTTCTGTCTGCCCTTCTCTTTTGCGTATTCATGAACCTGCCCACAGTTAGTACTTTAAGACGTTCTAAAACTCAAAACTCTGGAATCTACTGCTCGCATCAGAGATGGTTGTGACCAGACCTGACGAGAGAGAGTTTCCAGACATTTGAGGTCTTCAAAAGGCTCTGACAAACCCGTTTTTTAGAAAACAAGGCGCAACTTAGGTCAATTTTACGCTGTGTCATCAGAAGATTTTTTTGCCCATAAAATTCTGTCATTAAAATGCATGCAGATTTTTCCAGATAATTAGGGAACTTTTTGCCTAGTTTTTGCATTTTCTTTCACTGATTACTAAAATTCGCATGTATTTCCGTAATTTGAAATGTCGCACCAAAACAGTTTGAACGTTGAATCGTGACCGAAATCTCAAAGGGGGAATATCTTCGCGCGGAACGAGTAGATTCTTAACTCTGCGATAGCCTATGATTTCCAAGATTCAAAGGTCCTGANGTCAATTCTGTGACNTCATAGTCACATGAAATTTTCAGACGGATCTAGAAAAAAACTATGGGCCCGAGTCAGCTTTGGGCGCCTCTTTACACCCAACTCACTCTTGGCATCTATGCTGCCACGAACGGGCTGGGTGGGGGCGCCAAAACTGACTTTGCCCCGGGCGCAGGAAACCTTAGGTACGCCACTGACTTACACTGCTCACAAGAGCCAGGTTCACAGTTCTGGTGTCATGCAATGATGAGATTGCAGTTCGCTCATGTCCGTTCCTTCGCCTGCAGAGGAAGGTTGCGCAACTTCCTAATGCAGTGTAGCCCAACTACAGGCCCGAGGGCCGCATGTTGCCCGCCGCAGCGTTTTCGGTGGCCTGCGGAAGCATTCAGGAAAAATCTTCAAATCTGAAATTTCTTGAAAAGCGTGGGAGGTTACATTCGTCTCACTGAATTGCTTGCGCTGGATAAAGTGCAACCTGTCTGGATAAGCTCTGTGTTTTTTCGGTGCCCCGGCGTACGTTGTCTTGAAGAGTAGGCTGCATCTGGCGCAGTGAACTCAGTACCGCCAAATAAATCTGTCTACCTATCCGCTCAACGCGGCCTTCTCAAAGTGGCCGAGTCAAATTAACTGCCCATCTCTGCAATACAGTGGCGATTCTAGAATTAACAAACTGGAGGGCCACTGCGGGGCCCAGGAAAAAGTAGGGGGACCAACATAATTATCTATCTTGTATGGTGATTATTCCGTGTATCGAAGATTAATTTGCTTTGATTTGCCCTATCAAACCCAACATAGGCTTGTGAATATCGTTAAATATGAACTAGCGTTGTTATTCACTAGAGCAGGGTTTTTTTAAGATGTTTTAGGGACCCGATTCGGGTCCCTGGAATTGAAAATCGGGTTCCTAGAATCAGAGAAAATCGGGTCCCTAGAATCAGGGAAATCGGGTCCCTAAAGATCCATACCGGGTACCTAACATTTTCCTTAAAAAAAAGCCTGCACTAGAGACACCCAAACGTCACTGTTGATGCAATCACACACGTGTTACTGCTATGTGTCGCACATTCTGTACTAATCATGCAACTTCCACAGCACTGCACATGTAAAGTGAAACGCCATTTTCCGTACCCAATTGTGCCGACTCCACATGAATGAAAACAGCCCCACGAAATTGAATTCACATAAAAGCGAAATGGTTCCAAGTTTCCAACCACGAATTCCATCTTGACATAGAGACAACTAGGCCCTTGATAGCCAACTAGTTCCGTCAAAATAATCTTACTACAAAGCAATTTTTTTTAACTGCATACGGCATTGAATAGTCCTCACCCTATCCACGCTACAGATGGACATTACTCGTAACAGTAGTTGCATAACTTTGTTATGGTTACACCACAATCACAAAATGTCCATAAGCTACCACAAAAACGGATTAATCAGTCGTCACCAAACTGTTGGCATCGGCACCAGTTGCACCTAACTAGCATAGCAGCGACGCAGATAGGTGTACATCGGCGTTTAGGGCGTGTACCTGATAGCAAGATGTAACAGCAGGCGTAAAACGTATTTTGCAGAATATCCCCAACAAAGTCGTTCATTTCAACATTCACATTGAATTTTCCTCTGATTCTCAAAAGCTGACTTTTCAACTCCGCGTTGATTTATGACTGTCTTATCATCAGCGAAACACGCACTAACTCTAAACCCAAACAGATTCAGACAAATAGACAATGGACAATATAATTCTCACACAGATTCCTGCACAGTCTATGTTAGAATTTTATAGTACCATCACCTCAGTGTAACTTAATCCTTCGATTATCATGTCGACTGTCAAATTCATCAACGAAATCATCTAATTTATTTTCAGCTCGTACCTTTCAACTGAAGGTAGATCAATGTTGCCCAATCTTTCACTGGTCATGGAATTTCTGACAAATGTTTCAACTAGTTTCATTTTTGAAAAACTTTTCTCGCATGAAGCGCTGGTAACGGGAAGAGTTAAAGATACCAGTAGCAAACAAACGCAGCTTTTTTAAGTAGTTATAAATGAAAGAAATTGTTCGAGCGACATACAGTAGGCAGCTTCAACACCTTCCGAATAAATTCTTTGCCAATGTTACTTCATGTTTTAAATCATTTTCACTAAGTGAATGCGATTTGCGAATTCTTTCAAATGTTTTTCTGATAGAAATGTATGACTTCCTGGGCAAAGAGCTGAAATACGCGAAAAAATTGCTTCTGAATCATTACAGAAAATCCGTACAAATTTCTATGAGGTTGCAGGACATGTGTGGGTAGAGTTAAAACTGTAGTCACGAACCACTTACGTAAGATGTTTCGAAGTCATATACACAAAGCAGCGGAACGCAATACTGCAGCCAGGACAAATTCGGATAAATTAACTGAAACAAATTCTTAATGCTTTCACAAACCTTTTGCTACTAGGACAAGCAACAATCCGCTGACAGTAATAGAATCCAGTTCCATCTCACACTGAAATGCACGATAGATCAATCTTCCCATTTCTGCGACTGTTTCTTGGTTTCGAAATCAATTTTTCAACACCACGATCGCGGTCTGACTAAATTTCACGCAGGATTCGAGCAACTACTGGTGTGTGTCGTCATAAACAACTGTAGTTACCCGACCGTCAAAAAACAAAAACACAGCTTATCGTGCATTTGCGAAATAGTGAATGCAGGCTAGAGGGTTACTAAATTATCTTTTAAAATATTGCTGGCCGAAAGTTATCTACTGTAGCCTATATATCAACCAAACGAAATTGAAAGGGAAACTTAGAAAAAAACTGGGAGGCCAAATAGTGGACCAGGCAGCGGCGTGCAGAGGGGGGCGAACGGGACGAAGGCCCCGGGCATCCAAGGCAGGGAGGCATCCAAAGAGTGAAATTACAAAAATTAAAATGTTGTAACTAGATGAGTTTTCCTGTTGGAAGGCTACTAACACATGCCGCGTGGATTTAATTTTTCGAAACGTTTTTGTCAACACTGGTTTGTACGTATTCAAATGCCAGTAAATCTCACGTTCTTCAATACCAGTAAACTACACTCTGGATGTGCGGCGCATATCTAATCAGACGGGTAGTGACGTGACTTTTTCCAGATTGCGCGATCAAAGGAAAATCACAAAAAAGAATTGAAAGATAGTTATTGACGTTTACTTGATTTTCTGAGAAAAATTTCAAAACTGCCCTATGTCAACTTGCTTGATTTAGCTGACTTTTTGATGCATCACTGGCATCCCGTTCCATTTTTTGATGTGTCAGCTAGCAACCCTGGGNGTGCGCAGATACAGCCACATACCTGTGTTTGCAATATTTGCATCATTTCGAGCTTCGTCATTGATTGGCAGTTCAGGCGGATTGATCACAACGGATCACGAAACCCGTATCTGCTCTGCNCCCCCTAAGTTGTNCATATAACAGCCACACAATAAAAAACGAAAGTTTAATTGCGTACTTTATGCGCATTCTCANTTGTTGTGCAGTTTGTCAAGTTTGAAAATGTCAACCCTGGGTGTCCGCTAGAGTCCTGCGCGGGGTGGGTTAACCCGCGCCGCTTGCAGGTACCCGCATTTGCGGGGCGGGCGCGGGATAAGAGATTCTTTGTGCGGGTTATGGAATGTTGACTCTACTATGCATGTGGAAGTGACATGAGCATAAAAATTAATGCTACACAGAGCTTGTGGTGCAAAGATGTGGAGTAGGTAGCACCTATGCCAACCGAAATGCCTTACTGGGCCAAAAGTTATGTCAAGATCGTCGTGCATGAGGGCCGCACATTGAACGGCTTACGTTCATCTTAGCAAACCAAAAATTAGTTTTAGAGCTGCTGTGAGCACTTGAATGCTAACTGCAATGGTAACGACTGTATGTTACATTTAATCACTCCCAAACAGTGATGACATAAGCAAGTTTAGTGCTTATGGAAGAAAAAGGGTAGTTAGAAACATGGGCGTCGGAAGGGGGCAGGGGGGACTCATCTCCTTTGGATTTTAAAAATTTCAGGAAAAAGGGATGTTTTTTAGTTTTGAGTAGGGAAAACAAACGTGACCACTTTTGGCCCCCCCGTAGAAAGATTTTGGAAAAATCTTCTAGTGCTTCCCCCCCTGGAAAAAATCTTTCCGACGTCCATGGTTAGAAATCGATATAGTACAGAGAAACACATGAGTAAAAATCAGAAAACTAGAAATCAGTTTTGCACTGAGATGTCACTGGTCACGTGGAAATTTACCAGTGCGTGGAACATGGATAAACAGGCACAAAAGACCATTGCATCGAAAATGTCGAATTTGAAATTATAAAAATAAAGTCACGGTGTCGTTGTATTGTACATATACAGGGTTTTTTAAAGGTGTTTTAGGGACCCGAATCGGGTCCCTAGAATCAGACAAATCGGGTCCCTAAAGTTCCATACCGGGTACCTAGCAGTTTCCTTAAAAAAAACCTGACATATACAATAATGAAAAGCTTATTGGGACGCATGTGGGCCTCGGGTTTGACATAGCTGGTGTAGAGACATTCCCAGTGGTGGTGGCGAGACCACAGGTTGGAGTTTCTAAGTCTAAGACATCTTCCAGGAGATAAGTTCTGTGTGATGGCAACCAGGGCTGCTACTGAACGTATGTTTAGTACCTATGGTAATGTCGTGAATAGCAGAACAATTTTAAAGAGTTTCTCGTGAACAACGTAATCTTTCTAAAGAGTGCTCTGAGAAAGAAGCGCTAAAGTTTGACTAGGTTTCACGTTTGTACCCTGATTTGCAAGGCCTTCCGATGACTTTGAAATGAACCACTGAATAAATTGCCACTAGCGACGAAACACATTCCATGAGTTTTGGGTGGTTTTCAGACACGCAGTGACAGGTGCAGGTTTGGGACGGAAACACTGCGGGGCGGGAGCGTGTTAGACGTCTGCGGGTGCTGGGCTGAAGCGGGCAAGATTTCTCAAATTCCTGCGGGTGCGTGGCAGGCTTAAAATGTGCGGGCCGGGAGCGGACAAAAATTTCAACCCGCGCAAGACTGGTGTCCGCCATCCCGGCCGCATACCTTCTCTGTTCGACTGCTGTTCGGCAAGACATTCGCGCAGTCTGATGTTTTCGCAGTTGCGAACTGCCCTGTCGTAGCGTTGATTGTGTTCCACTGTTTTTAATGCGCAGCCTATATTTTTGAAGTTGAAACTGCGTTGACGTAGCACTAAGTGTGTTCTACGCCCTGTTTTATAGCGTTGCCGAATATTTTTTCCAGTCATGAACTGCTCTGTCTTAGCCTTAAGTGCTGTGTTTTGCTCCGGTCTCCTAACTTGGAGTAAGTGTTGATAATTTTATGTTCATTACAGCATGGGTTCTTAACCTATGGGTAATTACCCACATGTGGGTAATTTCAGGGCAGCAGGTGGGTAATTAGCGGAACCTGAATATTTTGAATTATAGATGTAACAACAATGTTGCAGGTGCTCTTCTCTTTTTTTAAGCATCGTTATCTTAAACTCTTTCATTTTAGGTTTTTACTATTCCTTCTAGCAATCTAGTATTTTCAGACTTGTTTCCACATAGTCATATTTATTGTCTCGTGTTTTAACCATATTTGTGTGACGTAACAGTTAGATTTTTCGTGCTGGTATGATGGCTAGTCTAGCTAGTACAGGGTTCTCAACCTTTTTCCTGTGTACCCCCAGTCATAAAATAATCAACCCGAAACTCCAGGTTAACTGGCAAAGCCGCGGACTTCACATTGTTGCATCACAACGCAACGCAAGATCAGGCAAAATCTAAGCGGAGTTTTCAATCGGCACGCATTTTTCTCTAGTGTAGGGTAGCAATACCCTACATGAAAACTCAAAAAAAAATAGCAATAAAAAAAAAAATATAGCAATACCCTACATGAAAACTCAACTGCCATCCAAGTACCCCTGGAAATCTTCCCGTGAACCCCAGTTTGAGAACCACTGAGCTAGATTATGCGAGAAAGCTTAGAAAAACAACCTAGAACTGTGTGTTGGTTAAGGTGGAGTTATACTGTATGTGCCAGTATAGCCGAGTGTATAGTTAAAGTTAGTGATGAGCAGAGATTGCTATATTTTGTCAAGTTAAATTTTCAATTGCAGAGAAAAGAATGGCTAAAGCTAAGGGAAGATATAACGATACTTTTCTCGACTATGGATTCAATTTCATAGAGAGGGGTGATGAGCAGTTGCTCCAATGTGCCATTTGTTTTAACACCCTCTCCAATGCTTCCATGAATGCGTATCAACTGAAGCAACATGTTGCGAACATCCACACACAATCACTGACAAAAACAGGAGTTTCTTTGAAATGATAGCATCCAGCGTTGAAAAATGAAGTTGGACAGTACAGGACAATTTCAGACTCATTCAAAAGTGATTGTGACTGCGTCTCACGCAGTTTCTTTTCATGAGGCTAAGACAAAAAAACACATAACATTGCTGAGACGCTGCTAAAGCCATGTCTTGTAGAGTGCACTAATATTTTGTTGGGTGAGGGAGAAAAACAAAGGTAGAGCAGGCCTCCTTGTCCAATGGCACTGTTAAAACTCGTGTTCCAGATATGGCCTGTGATATCAAATCTCAACTCATCGAAAATATTAAAGCTTCACTTATGTTTGGAATACAGCTTGATGAGTCGGTTGATTCTGTAAACTACTCTCAATTAATGGTAATTTTTCGGTATATTCACAAATATGCCATTAAGAAATTGGGGAAAGTGGGGTACAGTCGACGTTGTTTTGCATTTTCAGCCACTGCTACTTGAATTCAATTCCAAACAAGCTCAAAATTTGTCACACAATAAGCAACTCTATATACATATCATGCCAAAACATGAAAACAACGCCCTTCAGAAAAATTTTTACAACCAATTTTCAAAGCGTACTTTTTCTGTCGAATGTGCCCCATCCTGGGTCACACTCAACATGAGCATGGGGTACACTTGACCGGTCAATAAAAAGTTAGGCTGCATGCATTGCATAATGTTCACGTGATATCCCATGTAAAATAGGCACTTGCTGACTGCCTCTCCACTCTTTTCACATTGTAATTACCCACTATCACTGCGTGGCAAAACAAATTTGTATTATTACCAAAGATTAAATTAAACCAATACAGTACGCTGACAGTCATGCTTTACCATAGAAATATAATGTGCCTCTAAGCACACAATAAACCTAAAAATACTCATAGATTAGAATTATTCTGGTATTCTGCAGTGCATTTCAATATAACCCTCAAGCTTTACCTTGTTTAGACTGACCTAGTGGCAATGTGTTGAGTGTGCCCCATTTTTGGCAGATGTGCCCCATGCATATCTAAAACATAAAATTAAGAAGTACCAACTCAGCTTAAAAAGAATTTAAAATCTGGCATTATCAAATAATGTTGCACTGCCCTGTGTTGCAGTTGACTGCATCGCCTTGAACTACTGAGGCAAGCATAAGGGAAAGAAGGCAATTCAGGGCATTAACCAAAAGGAAAGCAACCAGCAGGAATAGAGCTCCCTCACTGAGTTCACTCTACTACTACTAGGTTGCACTATCATTATATAGGGATAGGAGAATTACTATAATTCGCTAGTGGTGACTATTACAGTGACTTGTTACTCATGGACACCATCTAGCGGTGACCATTTATTGACATGTGGCGCCATCTTCTGGCCGCCAAACCTGACTACAACGTCACAAAAACTCAGTACAAAAGATATTGATTAATGTGAAAGACTCAAATCTAAATGCGATTCTATAAATTACTTCTGAGTAGCAAAAACACGACTTTCTCTGTAACTCGTAACAACGTCTGCCTATCAACGAAAAATTCAGTTAGTACCACGGCTGGCACGAGATTAAATCACCATGGAAACTTCAAAGTTCACCGTTTTCAACTTTTTGAATAAATCAAAAAAGACGACTGTGACCCTAGGTCTGTGGTGCTCCATCTTCCCCTACTTTTTTGCCACCCATTGGAAACGACTAATGCTAGTGATGTGCTAAACCTTGTGGAAGACTTTTTAACAGCAGACAAATTGGAACAAGTTTGGAGGTGTTTTGCACAGATGGGCAACTGCTATGCCCGAGGTGCGATCAGGCTTTTGACACTTGTCAAACAGAAAAATCCTGAAGAAATTGGAATGCACTGCATTAACCATTGAGAAGCGTTGATATCAAACACTATGTCACCACCACTTAAGCAAGCACTTGATTGTGGGAATAAAGTTGTCAGCTGTATAAAAACGAGCGCTCTGAATACCAGACTCTTTCGAAAATTATGCCCAGACATGGATGCTAAATATGATTCTCTGTTGTTTCACACTTCTGTGCGCTGGCTCTCAAAAAGAAATATGTTGATTCGGCTTGCGCGTTTATTACTAGAAATCATTGAATTTGTTAAAATCCAACATAACAAGAACTGAAGACTGATATTTTTGACGTACTGTTTCGAAACAAATTGGCATTCTTAGCAGACATATTTTCTCATTTCAACGAACCGAACCGCAAGTTGCAAGGTGTCGGCACAAACACTGTGGCTACAAGATAAAATTGCTGCTTTTATTGCAAAGCTTAAACTCTGGAAAACAAAATACAGTCTGGGCAGAGAGTGCAGTGTTTCCAATGATGAATAAAATGGGTGAGACCAACGGTATCAACAGCATAATTCAAAGTGAGGATGTTGACCACTTCAACAGCTTGATTGAGGAATTTCATTGTTACTTTCCCCGTGTTGAACACAACACACCTATGATGCAACAAGGAACCCTTCCAGAGTTTATGTTGAAGATTTTCCAAATGAACCAAATGAAGATGAAGGTATTCAATAAGAGTTTTTGGATATGATTCATGAGTTTTGGATATGATTCATCAACTGTCAAGGCTTCCTTTGAAGATGAAAGCTCGGAAAAATTCTGGGGAATGATGGAGAAAACATATCGAAAAATTCCAGAAAAACCACTAACATTGCCCTGTGTTCCCCGCTACTTATCTCTGTGAGCCAGTTTTTTCAAGTGTTTTTGCTGTTGAAACAAAAGCTTGAAACAGATTGTTAGATCTGAACTCAGATTTTCGTTGCGTTATCTCTCAAATCGCATCCCGTATTTTATCGATTGTAGACAAAAAAGAAGAGCAAAAATCCCATTAATAGTGTTGTATAAATGTGGCAAACGAAAAATATTAATATGATTCAGGACAAGCTTGGTGAATCCCCGTTGTTTATTGTGGCGGAAGACGTCAAGGGCTTATACCCAAACCTCAGAAGAGATATTGTGCGACGCGCTCTCAGTCGAGAACTTGATAACATTCCAAGTTTTCTCCCGACGCCCGGGAGGCCATATTACAATTAAACGTTTTTCTGAGTAATGTGATAACACAATTTGAAAGCAACTTTTACATTCAAGATAACGGTAGCCTATAGCTAACGGTAATCACTCAGTCACCTTAGCCAATATTACTGTCCACTACGTATTAGAAACGTATTCACTTGTAATTGAGTAAGCAGAAATCTTCAGAAGATTCATAGATGATATAGTTTGATTGTCTTTCGGGAGCGAAAATACGAAGGACATCAGTGAAACTGATGGTTCGGTGGAATTCCTTGATGTACATCACTGCGTTACACCAAATGAGTGCAACGGATTCATTACCAAAGACTTTGTAATAGCAACAGCTGAACATAGGTGCTTCATTAGTGGACTGTGGCATCACCCATGCTCAACATTCAAATCAATTGTTGTTGGGAAAGCCATCAGAATGCGTAGATTGAACGAACGCGATGAGGATTATCAGCCAGCTCTCGTACGACTTCGAAATAAAGCTTTACGCTCTGGCTTCTCCCAGAAGATGGTGCAAGACATGATAGCATTAGCATCTAGCTGGAAAATCAGGCTGCATCCACCCAGAGCAAAAAAGCAATGCTAATAAAATGATCTGGGCGACATCTTTCCCTCCGTTATTGAAACTTACTCAAAAAGAAAAAAAACTGAAACCAGATGCAATGACTACGTACAAACGACGAGCAACAATTGGTTCGCACATTACAAATTATAAAACACTAGCGCACAGAAATGCTGTGACTACAGAGACTGGTTCATCTGCTCCATGTGGTCACTGCGCGCTGTGTTAAAATTTTGGTCGCCACAGAACATCAATGATAAACTATACTGAAGTTTTAGAAACACCGAGTAAGACTTTTCAACTTAAACAGAAACTTAGTTGCACCAACTACGGTATTTATGTGGCTACTTGCACCATTTGCAGTAAGCAATATGTTGGGCAGACGATAAACAAATTCTCCATTCGCTGGAATGCCCATCGTAGCATTTGGAATTCTTTTGACGCCAATGCTGACAATGATAAAGTAGCTCTATTAAAACATTTTTACAAATACCATGATTTGACACAAAAACCACCCATTTCGCAATGTTTTGAAGTTACCTTTGTAGAACAAACCAAAGCTAACTATCTCGAGGAGTGTGAAGATAAATGGTTTCACAAAATCGACGCGGAAATTAATATTAAAAAATGATTTTACCCCATACCAATAGTTGGGTTTTTGGTCATTGTCTTTTTTCCTGATACGTCATTTCTCGCTTTGCGTTGTGACTTTGCCATTTTCTTATCAAATTGCTGCAGGGATGTAACCTGCTTCCCGATTCCTGACGCTGATATCGTGCTGCACTTCATCGCTGGTGATAGTTCGGTATTTTGCAGTCTGCAGTGTGG
>JGI24158J21664_10001336_pt1 | contig 27439 bp, 28 predicted proteins | sample Ectturendosymbi3_FD_21664 | JGI IMG/M metagenome (IMG submission 21664) | reverse complement strand
ATTATTATATTTGTGATCATTAAACCACTCCATTCAAAATTAGCTCACGCTTTTGGTTACAGGCTGAGTCTAAGTGCAAGCGTGCATTCTCAAACCTTACCGGTGGTAGTCACTGCAACGAAACGGGCATTGTTAAGTAGCAGCTTACCCGTGCCAAGAAGTACAGCTGACGAAAATTCCAATCATAATCATTTACTTATAGAGGACAAGTTTACTGTGCAGCTTACCTTTAGTGATGGAACCTGCAGTTCATCAATTTATCTCCTAGCATTTCACCTCTGTTTTGTTTACAGATTACATGCATACATGTTTGCTGATCATACTGTTTTTATGACATTTGGTCACTCAAAGTTAGTAAGACAACAGAAAATGTAATTATTAACTGGGTGTCCTATCGCCTCCCAACCGCCGATTTCTGCTTCACCGCCCTCCGAAAGTTTCTCACCGCCCCCAGGGGGGTACCGCCCACTTTGGGAACCACTGACCTAGAGTATGGGCATCGTGTATCCCAGTAATTCATATAAGGGTATTTGACACGCATCTGTCTCCATTCAAAATGTAAAATTGCGGCAAGACATGATTCTATAAGAACTTTACAACGCACATACGCCATGGTCTGTCTATTTTGAAACTGCAAATACAAACGTCTTTGAGGCGGCTGCGTGGGGATCTTCATCTCATACCCCCCCAGAAAAAGCAGATGTTTGCGCTTCTGTCTCGCGCTGATATTCCAGAGATGTTCAAACGACGCCGGCGTGAGCCGCGGCAGCAAAATGCAAAACGGGTTTTGGAAAAGCGCAAACAAAAAACTGCTTTGGACAAAGCGCTGCAGAATCTTATCTTGAGCGCAAAAATGCGTTTGCGATACGCTCTGGCAAAACTTATTCGTTATAACATAAAGCAAAAAAAAACGGTCATTGCTTATAAAAATTTTTCTAGTGAATTTACCGGAAAACGAAAACAATATTTTATATGCAGTGATTTTTCAGCATTCTGGCATTCTGAGAAAAAACAAACAAAATACTTGTACAAAAACAACCGAATTTACAAGAAAAAGTTAACCAATTTTGCAAGAAAAGTTAAAAAGATCGCTGAAAGGAACGGCCTCACTCACCGAAACCATGTAGCCGTCTCCGAATCGATGTTTCAAATGTTGCGAGGACCCAAAACATTCCAGTCTCCCGTTGACCATGATCGCCAACTTGCTGCAGAGAGCCTCGCACTCCTCCATGCTGTGCGACGTCAATATCACCGCTCTGCCCGATTTGGTGACGTCTAGGATCAAGTCCCACAAGAAGCGACGAGCCGCGGGGTCCATTCCTGCGCACGCACATTTTCAAAAGATGCTTCGCAACAATGAGCGCGGAACCATCCGTGACTTCGGGCGGTAAATCATTGTGCGAATAAGGGGAAAAACAAGACTTTGTTCAAAAACCAGAAAAATTTAAAAAATACGGTGACACGAAATATGCTATTTTTTACGATTTTCAACGAGCAACACGCAACTCGCATTCAGAAACGTTGACCGCTGTGTATTTCCGCCACAATACGTGCCTCGCCAGCGGCGCAATCAAATCATCACACGTTCTAGTGACGGACAATATTTCAAACACCAGAAAACAAGATGGAAGTTTAGTGAGGTCCTTGCAACTACGAGTAGTTAGACTATGACTATACACGGCCATGCAAAGTGTGACGTCACGTTACATGGCGCCAATAGGAAGTCATGTAGTTATAGACGTCGCAGTGCAGCACAGCCAATGAGAGTGGACCTGGTCGAGCGGGGAACCTCTTATTGTTTGTGCTGCTGAAACATCCCGAGTCCCGCATTCTGAGTTCGCGTCCCCAAAATGAGACCGTTACAAAAGTAGCGGCCTGGTTTACACGCAAGGATACGAAAAAAATAACTGAACGAAGCGACATTTTCAACCGGACTTTCGTTCTCTCTGATTCAATCAAACAAGAACCAAACTTCACACTCCTCACCTGTGGTCGGTTCGTCGAGCAGAACGAGAGCCGGGTCGCCGATCAAAGCGATGGCGACCGACAGCTTCCTCTTGTTCCCGCCGCTCAGGTCGGAGGAGGGCTTGTCCTTGTGCTTGACCAGGTCCAGCTTCTTTATCGCCCACTCGACGACGCGCCGCTCGTCTTTTCGGGGTATCCCCCGCAGTCTTCAAAGACACCGCAGTTTTTACCGAAACAAGGCAGGGGTGTGTGTGGGAGGTGGACGCGTTGTTAAATACGACTGTCTATGTCAAGGGTGGGGAACCCGCTTCCTGCGTGAACATCTGATATGGCCCGCATCAAACTTTTGCGTTACACAAGTTAGAGCACAACAACGCGTCAAAATGGAACTCTATGGTAAGCAGGTACTTAGATAGTAAGTCAAGCGGAGTCACTCGTATAATTTCAGGATAAAATTAATTGATTTTGCGGCCCGCCAGCGATAATCCACAAATCATGTCGTCCGTGATAGAAAATAGATTCCCCACCCCTGGTCTATATCGAAAGGGATCGTTTCCCAGCAAAAAAAATCGGACACAGAAGTTATTACAGGAATGTATATTTCGCCTATCAGGTGGGAATCATCAGCTTTTATTCAAACAGAAAATAATTAACATTCTTGTGAAACAATGTCGACTTAGCTAAGAAATAAATGCCGAATTTCAAACTGGCAACACTGCATGGCGTCCAGAAGCTTTGCGCGAAAGAACACACGAAACGTCGTCCTCCACCGTTCGAGGTTTGCAGCGAGGGGGGAAGTTGTAAAGGAACACCTAAGACTACACAGCAGCTGCGACACGCATATCGCACCACCGCACGAACACGTCAACTCAACAGCTTCCACACAGCAGTGATTTCCGCGTCAGGCCTGGGTGGTTGAGCGCCAGTCAAGCTTTAACGTCAGATCCACCACCAACCGTGCATAGAGCAGCAGATGCTCCGAAGGAGTCAGCTCATTGAACAAGGCGTCGAACTGTGGGCAGTAGCCGGTCGTTTGCTGAGCAGCCAAGCGTTCGTTGGCCCGGCCCGACGAGATGTTGTGCCCGCCGATGATGATCTCACCGCTCGTGACGTCAGCGGCTCCTGGATTAATTCAAACGGATGATGTAATGGTTTCTTGCTCTCATTTTGCTTCAAAATCAAAGGTATCTTCCGCTTTCGCTGACAGCAAGCCTAAATGACCGCGTATTAAAACTTCTCTGAAATCTCATTCTATTTGAATAAGATTTTAGGACTGAGGATGCGTAGCGTGAAGTGCAATCGATTCTCCATTTCAAAAAGTTACTACTATATTCAATTTTGCCACATTTGTGGAGACTTAACTACCTGATTATAGATATGGGCAAGTCTGAATCATCGCAAAGTCATGCAAACAGAGCCCAGTCGGCTGATTCCTCGAAAGCTTGCAGAAAACCTACAGCTTTCAAAAAGCAGTCTACCTGTAATCATCGAGAACGTGGTTGTCTTCCCAGCACCGTTCACGCCCAACAATCCGAAGCACTCGCCGCGCGAGACGCCGAACGACAGTTTGTCAACAGCCAGCACTTGACCCTGGGTGGAAGTATGTGCTCTGGATTAACTCGCAGGCATCGACACGCCGACAGAAGTTATAATGGAACAGCATTCTTCTGCCACCACCACCCCCCCCATAAACAGCGACCTCGATTTTACTTCGCCGATTTTCGATATTTCTGACAAAAATTCCTCATCATGCGCGCTTGGAAGATTTTCAAATACTTTTTGTTTCTTTAAGAAATAGATAACCATTTGCGATTGAAAAATCAGCACAATCTACTTCGCGTTCGATGAAAACCATTGTGACAACGTAAGTGATAATGGAATGCTAACCAAGAAACGAAATATGCAAATTGAATAACAACGCAAAGCGTTGAAATACAAACCGCGTAGTCCACGATTTATTGATTTTACTTCTGAACCTGGGCCCAAAAGGCAACGATCCGAGTGGCAGGTATTAAACAAGACAGGGCAAACGCACCCAACATGCAGATTGAACGATTAGGCAAAGCGTGGACACTATAAAGGACACAAAACGACGACACAATCGCAACGAATAAATTTTTGAATAAAAACTAAAAAGCTGTAAGCAGCGTTGTCAAACTCACATTGATTTACATACCCTCGAAGATACTGCAAGATACAAGTATTTTTTTAATATAAAAAGGCGTTTACGACTAAATCAGTGGTTCTTAACCGGGGGTACACTCCCCAGGGGGTGTCAGTAATTTTCCAGGGTGGGGGCGAGACCTTACGTGGTTTCCCACTGAAGTTACTAATAAATGCATTTGTTTCTGCTTATTATTTATTGTCAAGGGGGCTTGAAATAAAGGACAATTGCTTAAGGGGGGCGCGGAAGAAAAAACGTTCTACTGGACTAAGTTATCCACCGCACATTTGCCCAGCCCACCTCCGGCTTGCTTGAGACACAAGAACAACGTACGTACTTGTTTCTTGGAGTAAATCTTTGAAACGCCGTCAACAACGACCAGGTCTTCGTTTCCTGCTTCTTTACGCGACACGCGGTGGCGCTCGTTCGCCACGTCGACGTCTTCCGGGGACAGGGGCCCGCGCCGTGGCCCCAGACTGAAAGTGCTCGCGACGCGCGGTCGACGCTTGCGACGGAAGAACTTGACTTCGAATAGGACCGTAATTAAAATGCCGGCCACGCCTTCGACCGCCATGGCAACCAGTTGCCTGGTGATGAGGTTCCATTCGAAGGGCGAGCGCACTCTGTCGGTTTCGCCGATCTGCGTGGGAGGAACGCGCGCGTTTCACAACAGCGATGCAGTGGCGCAGCCAGCCAATAATTTTGAGGTGGAAAAAGCTTTTGACTTTAAGCGAGTTTGTTAGGGGCACCGCCTCTCAAAGTACAAAATGACAAGATAGGCTAGAAATTTGGGGGGTCATGGCCTCTCTGACTACGCCTATGTAAAGATCTATTTAGGCTACATTTGCGTCAAAACGACTTCAGACTTCAGTGTGTGATGCTGGTTGTGTTCGCAATACCCTCTGAAAACGCTTAGTAGCTGCATACGAGACGGTTTCATCGCAATATTGACTGCTTTTAAATCTGCCAGGCTTCTAGCGATGGTACAGTGCCTACGAACACCATATTAGGTCTGTGGCAGTCTATGTAAGGGTTGATGGCCCCGATAAATTCCAATGACCGGCCCCACTGTCAAGCGAAATTTCTGACCTATTCCTGTATTTCAATTACTTCGCTTCTCAGAGTAGAGGAATAAAGTTTGGTGATTAGTTTTTTGATGTCTGTTGCGAAAATAAAGCTTATGGTTACACGTCAGATGCAGAGATACTCTAAAATAAGCGACAGTTTGGGAATAATTAACCACTAAAAATTGTTTGACCCAGTCCTAGATGTCAGTTTTTTTTCTAACCCTGAACCAGGTTTTTTCAAGGTGTTTTAGTGACCCGGATCGGGCCCCTAGAATCAGAGAAAATTATCATCGGGTCCCTACAGGTTCATACCGGGTTCCTTACATTTTCCATAAAAAACCTGCCCTAAACCCCAACCTCAGCCCCATCAGTTCTCAGTGTATTTGACACCTCAGTGCTGCCGGTTGCGAAATGTATGACCTGGAATATCACTCTGCGCACGCGCAGATGGCGTGAAGTCACAAATTTCGCTTGACACCACAGGCCAGGGTTGCCGGGTCGCCCATGCATCAGTAAACTCCACTTAACACCTTCTGGAGTCCCAACTTCCCAAGAAACAACATGGCCAAAACATGGGCCCGCTGCACGGATCTCCAGAAGGGAGATGTAATTCCACCCGCCTATCGGTTCCACATATCTAGACCGGTTTTCTTTACGTCTTTATGGCAGCTGTTGTCTTTTTGGCAGCTCAGTTTGCCATTGAAGGAAACTGTTATTTTGATTCACACCTGGATCCCTATCAGGCGCCACCACTCTGGGCCAGAGTGGACCTGAGATAATGATGGCTACAGGACACGCCAGACCCCCCAAAAAAACTGCGGAGCACCCGAATTGCAACCCCCATCACCGGCTGACACTTAGCGCCGTCCTTTCGAGTCTTCCCCTTTGTAACGCAAAGACTTGGAGCAGTGGCTCTTTCTTTACCACGATTCGATCGAACCCCAGGGACTCGGTGGAGCGGTCTCGGGGTTCGCCAGCGGTCTGTGGCATGGTTCGTTTTGTGCGTTTAGAAATTTATCCCTGGTTTGAAGGAACCTTTCTATATATATTTTGAAGTAAAGCGGGTGCGGTGAATTATCGGGGAGTTTCAGTTCCTCTAACAAGGTAAAGAATCAGTCGCATAAGAGAAACACGCGAGAACGCCGGCGCACACAAACAGGAAGCGTTAGGAGAGGTCATCGCGCCGTTTCTTTTTTGAAAAATGCAATGTTTCGAAAACCGACCTTGACGTAATACTCGTTCATGAACTCGTTGTAGGTGAGCTCCATCAACCCGCGCCCGAGATTGTAGTTGGGAAAGATGAGAAAGATCGATTCGAGTTGCTCGTTCATCGCAATCATGCGGTCGTCGTTGCGGAACAAGGAGATCATGAAGGTGGACACGACTGTGGTGATGCCGACGAAGAGATTGAGGACGATCATGCAGACGTAGGCGGTTGAGGGGACGTCGAAGTAAAACGAGGCTGGATACATCATGGGCGTCATCGACCAACCGTATAAGAAGAAGAGCGCCACGACGGCAATCGCGTTTTCGCCTCTGAAACAAAGAGTGCGTCGGACGTTCGTTAATCTCAGAAACGATAACGTTTCGAGTTGTTCAAGTTGGCAAATAGTCGGGATCTTGAAAAAATCCCATGGCTTTTTTGCATTTTTCGCGTAACGATCAACAACCTGTTTTTAGACAATGACATCGAGCGAGTGAAAAACTTTGAACGAGTTGTGAAAAACTTCGAATGAGTTGCGAATAACTTCGAAGGAGTTGCGGAAAACGTTGAGCAAGTTCCGAAAAACGTCGAACGGGTTGTCTAAGCCGATTTTCACCACAATCGAAACACAACGAAACGAACGTTTAACATCCGCACCTCGTGTACGCCGGAAGATCGAAAATCTGCAGGATGGTGATACAAACGGCGGCCGGGAAGAGATAGTTGAGCATGTCCCACAGGAAGTTGGAGAGCCAGTAGGTCGTCGGTCCGGTTCCGCTGATGAATTGCAAGTGTTTGGCCCGACTCGACTTTTCGGCGACCAGGAAGACCAGGAAGCTGGCGGGGATGAAGGACATGGCGACGATGATGAAGATCGCGATCACCACGTCCGTGCCGGACAGCAGGAAGTCCAGCGACAGCGCTCCTGTAACACGAAACGGACATTGAAAAAAATAACACTGACCAAGACTTACTTTGAGAAGACAAAAAAGGCTGGGCAAAGCTGACGTTGCATCAAAAAAGAGACTGGAGAACAAAAAAGGAGTTGAAGGAAACACTGCAAAGAAGAAAGCTGACGTTGCAAACAAATGAAACGACTGAAGAAGCCTTATGGCTTCGTAGGAAAACAAGACTGAAAACGCCCTGGTATTGCACAAGTTTCAAAAACATAGGTTTGGTTCAAAACGCGATTTTTACAATCCCCAAGAGTTTGTGCGCCAGCTGAATATTTATTAGTCACACAATGAAGAACTCGTGGGCTTCGATGTGGACAACAGGCGAGCAGAAACTTTATTGCTAAGACACTCAGCAGGTCTTTGCCTTGGTACATTAATTAACAAGTCATAATGACGTTAGAAACAATCACTTTATGATTCAAACCCTAAGGATTCTATTTGAATAAGGTGTAAGGACTGACGGTGCGTAGTTTTACGTGAAATTGATTTCCTATTAAATTTTTGCGATAGATTCCTTGCTTGTTTCACATGTGGAGTGAAGTTACTTAATCATACCACAAGTCTAAGCTTCTGAATGTGCAATGTGCCGAAACTTTGATGCTTTCTCAAAACGAAAGGGTTTCTTATTGAAAGCATCATCAACATCTCTTATCCAAAAACAAAGTATGAAGCAATATTCAAGACAAAGTTTTACAGACAAGATACCATGTGAGAGACAAAACAAGCGAAACTTTTATAAAAAAGAGAATAACACGCACAACTTTTATTAAAAAAAAGAGAGAAAGATAAGCGCAACTTTTATAAATATAAAAAACGATTGTAAACCTGGTTATCTCTTCCGTTTATGATATGACAAAGACCAATGTAACCTACCGGCAGTTTTATTCATGGGATGATTGATGACTGTGATGCCATAAGCGGCAGGGTTGCCCTTTGATCGCGGCAGGTTGGCTCGCAGTATAGCGTTGTTCATCACGTTAACGTATGTAGGCATGGAGTGGTAGCCCTGTTTCGTCAAAAGAAGTGGAAAGTGACCGGCGTGTCAGCGAAACAAATATCCGAAGAGCACGCTGATGCCAGAAGGAAAAGCCTGGGTTGGACATTTAAGGAAACGAGCTTTCAAACTGAGACTGCACACAGGTCAGCAGCCTACCCGAAGTCCGAGGTGCGATTTCGCACGATTTCGGACGGCAACTTCGTGCAATCTCGGAAATTTTCGGACTGCGCTTTCATTCAGCTCTGATGAGATTCTTGTAAAAACAGTAAACTTTGCGCGCTAAGCCTGATTTTCGAACTTCATCACTCTTCACAAAAAGCATATGGCAGGGCAGAGCTTTTGATCAACCACCAGCTTCCTTCAACTGCTCCACCCATACTTTTACTGATCATACCAACACAAGGGTAGGACTCTTGTTCGGCAGAGGTGTAATGGGGGCAAGCGACAATTGCTTGATCCCCAACTTAACATGAACCCTTTAAACAGACCTTCAACTTTACAAACAACGCATACATTGCTAAATTAGCAAGACAACTTTACTTAACGTGGCAAATCCCCACGGATATCTTTTAACCTGTAATTTACAGAAATGGCAAAATTTGAAATAAAATGCAGCACCTTATGATTGTAGAAGATCTGAGCAGCGTCCCTCACAGCGACCTTCCGCAGCGGAGATGGCCATCCGGGAAACGTCTGGTTCACGTACGACCTCACCTCGCCGAACGACAAGCCGCCGTAGCGGTGCAAGCGAAAGTCGCCGGTCGTGTACATCAGGTACTGCAGCATTGGATCCTTCCCGGTGACGTCGAGCAGGTGGTCGCCAGTCACGACCGTACTTAGTATCGGTTTTATTCCGAAACTGCGGCGGCACACGTACGCGTTGCCGTCCGGCGTGCAAGCGCACGGCACGTTGCGGTTCTTGGCCAACGCCAGGGCCAGGGTCTTGTTCAGGGTGTCCACGTCTTCGGACGCGTCGGCGTCGGGCGGCAAGAAGGTGGACATGGGGATGCCCTGCGTGAACGAGTCCTGGCAGAGGGGCTCGAAGTATTTCGACACAAGCTTCATGTCGCCGTGTTCGGCCGCGAACGTGGTCCTGTTCAACAGGTCCAGGTCGAGCGCGAACGACGAATTGACGACGTCCTTCAGGACGCAAGTGGCGCCCACACCCGACGGCAGGCCAAACGTGTCCATCAGCACTTCCGGCCCGGCGTCCTTGTGGTCCGAACTGTTGACCGGGAACAGGATTTGCTGATTGGTCAACGGAATGAAATTGCCTTTTGGTTGCGTCATTGCGCGGTATTGAGATGGGGAAAGCACCAGGGGAGGGGAGTCGCCGGCGGTGGGCAACGACAAGGCAACGCTCATTGCAATGCAAACGAACAAGGCCGGCAGGATGATTTGATAAAATATCGCTTTGCGATTTCTTCTCGCGTGGTGGAAGCGCTTGATCAGAAGACCCTGCAAGTGAATGGCCAGCCGGTTTTCAGATGTCCCGCCAGAACGTTTTTAAATTTTCAAATCACAAAACAGATGCCGACTGCAACGCAACGGACACGTGAGGATGAAGCAAGCAGAGCCGCTTGTGAGCGAAACAAGATAATTTTACAAATTTACTTTGAAAAACCACGATCGGTTGCAGTTTTACGGAACGAAGTATTTAGAAACACATAGCCCAATGACTTTCAATCTTAAGCAGGCTAAATGTCAAGGTGTACCTGAAGGATTCTTAAGTTGCGAACAAAAGGCGTCAGCTCGTAGCTCCCTCCACCCTCGTTGTTTTCGCTCAAATCGAGCAATTCGACGTCATCATCATTGTCATCGTTGACGTCAGCAGCACTCGATTCTGCGCGTAACGTTCACCACTTACAATAATAAGCGCTTGCATGCGCATAAAAACACAAACTCCTCCTTGCAAAAGACACCGTTCGAACGCGAATTGATTTCACCAACATTTGCACGAAAAGAACTGCAGTTGGCTGAACACTGTGACGTAATAAAGTGAATGTGCCTTGATTACCGCGCTGGCCTGGAGTGAGCATTTTGATTTCTGTCTCAAGCGTGGAATGCCCTGATTACCGCGCGTGTGACTACCATCTCATCGTCATGTCAGCAGCCCAGTCCTTGTGGACACGGAAGCCAAACGTGAGCTGAAAGTCAACTTTAACAACGAAACCCTGCCCTTCTGCTCCGAGACCAAATACCTCGGAGTAACGTTGGACAGGTCGCTCACGTACCGCCGACACCTTGAGTCACTTTGCAAGAAACTAACATCACGCGTCGCACTCCTGAGGCGGCTTGCTGGAGCAACAACGTTGCGAACAGCCATCCTAGCCCTGGCGCATTCAACTGCAGAGTACTACGCTCCTGTTTGGTGCCGCAGTGGTCATACCCGCCTTACTGAACCTGCCATCAACGACGACTTGCGAACTGTGACTGGATGCCTGCGTCCTACACCAGCGGACAACCTTTCAATCCTCGCAGGCATCCAACCTGCTGAGCTTCGTCGCAGAGGAGCCACACTGTCCCTAGGACGCCGTGCCATGGAGCCTGGACACCTGCTCCACTCAGCGCTCACCCGTCCATCGTGTGCAGATGCACGGCGCCTCAAATCGAGACACCCATTTGTACCCGCCGTACAACAACTCATCAGTTTTTCTGACAACAACATACGCGCGGCGCAGTGGGTGGATCATCGAATGGAACGCGGAGTGGGCGGACAACCCCACAAGGCTCCGCACTTTAATTCCAGACACGGGTACACCCCCCCCAGAATGACCCTCCCAAGAAAATCCTGGGTCCGGCTCAACCGTCTCCGCACCGGTGTCGGACGTTTCCGCTCCTGCCTCTACAAATGGGGCATGGCCTCCTCTGCGGCCTGTGAGTGTGGCGCAGAAGAACAAACCGTCGACCATGTTGTCCTCCACTGTCCAATCCATCGATCTCCCCACGGACTACACGGCCTGACGGTTCTGGACTATGAGACAACCGAATGGCTGCTCAACACCTGCCTCGATATCTAGGCGAGCTAGCACCAGGCAAAAGAACTCGCCCAAACGAAAGAAGAAGTCCTTCTGGAGACGTCCACAGCATTATGCCATCATTATTTATTGTTTTGTGTAGAAGCAGACTTACAGTAAAATAAAGCCTGAGTTAACGCGTAACTGTTAAATGTCAAGGACAAGCTTATGACTAAGTACTTTGATATAGGACGACCAAGTGAACGTTCTTCTTTTCTTACAATGTCCAAGCTCGTTGCTAAGCAACGTAGAAATCAGCAACTGACGGTTGCACCTCAGCTCTAAACAGTGAAATTAGCCTCAAAAGGAATTTAAATTACAAGCTCACATACACCTTGAAATGGACGAAGAACTGGCGCGAAAACTAAAATCGGCCTCAAATTTGTATAAAATTGCAAAAAAAACCCAATATCAAAACACCCACCACCAGCCACCGGTGCATCTGAAGATGAGGGCTGCAAAGCCGTCGTCGGGGGAACCGCGGCATTTTTTGAACTGGAGCTTGAAGCGACGAAATCTCCAGCTGCACCGCAGACAGCATCGCTGGAAAAAGACGAATTGCCGAAAACGAGCTCGAGCAGTCGACTTTCCTCCTCCTCGCTGCTACCGCCAAGCGCCGCGGCGCCGTCGTCGCCTGCGAGACTCGACGCGCCGTTCAACCATTCCAAGGCTATGTCCCGGTCACGGTTCCCTGCGTTCTCACGCGACAGGTCGTCGTCTTGCGACGTTTTGCTGAACGGTTTCGCGTCGTCAGACAAAACCAGCAACGGTTCGTCATCTTCATTGTCTTCATCTTCTGCTGCTGTGATCACGTGACCGTGGAAACCAGTCGAGGGTGACGGCTGGTCGTTTTCAGAGCTTGGCAATTCTTTGCTTGCGAAGAGCTTCTTGGCGGAACTGCTGCTCGCTTTTTCGAGGGTAGAAAACGTCTCTTCGCTCTCCCACCTGAGCCAACAAGGCAAACACGGAATAAGACTGAATCAACTGGCACGAGGTTGCTTGCAAATGGTTCGAGGCTGGTATCCGTGCTTTTACTGACATTCATTTCTATCCAGAGCAGTTGCCTATACGCAGAGCCTCTGAGAGAAATTTTACCTGGAGGTACGAAGACCGTTATAGAAATAAATTAAACGCTATACCGATAACTGGCTTAAAGTGGTAATTTTGAGCTTGAATACAGAAGAATTCAATGTGCGTAATTTCATCTTCCTGGGCCACGGTACCTACCGGGTCTGGGTACGATGTACCTCTTGTACCCCTCTCCCGCAGGCCCTGCCTCTAGGTGAATATCGTCAAAACACAATGCTTGCCAAAAAGTTCAACACTGCGCATACCTTGATCTATCGTCCACTTTGAGGAAAACTTCTTCCAGCGTTGTGTCGCTGAGGCCGTAGCCTCTGACGTTCAGGTCGTCCATTTTCGGGGGCAACTCCTCGAAGAGACGTTCGAAGCAGCCCTTTCGTGCCGCTTCCAAAGGCAACGTGAAAGAAATTTCGTGCGTCGTGTCGGAGCTGAGCACAGCAGACGGAACATGCTCTTGCACGAACCTGTGAATGAGGCAATCGCGTTTGTGACAGAACAATAGTGCAGATGGCAAAGTTCACAAGTTCACCAACATCTTTCGTGGTTTGGTGTGTACAGTGTACACAAAAGCTTCGTGCATTCCAAAAATATCAGACCGTAAAAAGTTGGAAGCACGTGCTTGGTGGTTTTCCTATAGAATTCTAAATAATTTTAAAATAATCGATAATAATTATATTGAACACTTGCCTCTGATAATAACCGTTTCATCCAAGTTTGCGCTGTACTAAGTTTGGCAACTGATTTTTGATTGTATGCTCGAGGGGGCAGAGGTACACCCTCAGAGTCCCGGATGTTTGGAAACGCGGTTACGACTGCCCAGTGTCTGTTGTTGGTGCGTTTATTCAGCAGCAGTTCCCCCGATACGCTTTATCGACTCTGAAATATCCGGCATCAGCGCCGTACATTGTTTTAGTGTGGCAGTGCAGCACACAGTTTCGGTTGGGGAGGTGCTCTACCTGAACGGTCGCCAGGTAACGAGTCCTACGTGTTTGTTTCGGGTCACAAGGGAAGACAAAGTTGTTTGTAACTGCGAAAGACAACGGGTTTTTCCAAGCGAAACAGTAATTCTCGCCGCAGCTATTCAGCAGAGCGAAAGAGTGACACGAAACTTCACACACGAACGACTCACTTGGAAACTTTGTTGTCGACGGCTTGCTTGCTGCATTCCCCGCTGACGCTTGGAGATGCTGGTTCAGTGGCATAAGATGGCGCGTCGGTATTCTGCAGAAAAGAAAATAGCGGTTATTTGCACCTGGTTGAGTTATTGTCGGCTTTTGCAAAATAAGCTGACTTGCACTCAGCTGGCTGCGAAGTCAGCAAAACTAATTTCAGACGGTTGTCAAGAGATATTTAGATTTCGAATATTTTACCCAAACATCCTAGAACGCAAGGCTTCTTTGGTAAAGCAACATTTTCTCTGGGTGGAGGCATAAAGTACTCAAAAATTGGTTGCTGCGCAAATCCAGCGATTTACTTGATGTCGAACGATCCTTAAAGTCAACGATGTCACCACTCCTTACTTTATTTCAGCAGGCTTATTAAAATTCCTTATCACTTGCTGCACTCAACGTTTCCCTGGTAAGAAAACAAGACTTTTGTGCAACGGGGAAACACCTAAAACCCCAGCTGACACGAAAACAACAAAGATTCAAATCGACACTTTTCATCATGAAATTTTCTCAGCCAAGTTTCGGACCAGTGCAACTTTGTCACTGCGGGATTTCCCAGTTCATTTGCGTTCGTCTCAGCTCGTGACGTAAACGACGGATGACGTCAAGCATCCTTACCTTTTTCAGCAACGTCAGTTGGTAGCCGTCGCCATAGTTACTCTTGAGAAACATGGAGCTCCCGACGCACTGCAGCTTCCCGTTCGCAATGATGGCGATGCGATCGCCTGATGCAAAACGCAAGTTTTTCATAAAATAAAACACCGGCAAGCAAGTGTCTGTCACGTAATGAATGCGCGATTGTTACGTATGACCGACCGTCAGCGATAAACGTTTTTGCCAGACTTGCGTGCGATATATTCAAACGGCGCCACCGTGACGAGCACCAGGATCGTGACTGGCAAATCGCAGAAGCGATTTCTCGCTTATGGTATGCTTGAAGCGGTGTGAAGTTAAGCTCGAGGCAGCAAAACCTCGAAAAGCGCGACCGCGAAGAAAACCTACCGAGGAGATCGGCCTCGTCCATGTGGTGCGTGGAGAGCAGAATCGTGCGTCCCTCCTTGTACTTGACGATCAAGTCCCAGATCGCTCTTCGCGCGTATGGGTCGACGCCCGCGGTCGGCTCGTCCAGGATGACGGTGCGCGAACCGCCAACAAACGCTGAGGAGGATAAGTTTAAGTCGCAAACTTCGCGCGGCAATAATTGTTCGTTTACAAAAACGAACTGAGGCTTCTTTCTTGAGAAGTCCACAATTCAAGACGGTAACTATTGAATTTTGTGAAAGGAGTCATTTTACTAAAATTACAAATACTCGCAACAAAGCAAACTTCTTTACTCTGATACGTCGACGAAACCTTTGAGACCTTCCCCAACGCGAGTTTTGGCAAATCCTTTTGCAAAAATATCAGGTTGCGGTTTCCCAAGCATTCCAGCTAAATGTGGTATGCCGTCTGCATTTTAAAGCGAACTACTTAACTAGGAATGTCTTACAGCTGCTGTTTGATGTTGGAACACCCAAAATAGAGAAGTGTTTAATTTGAACAGCCTAATGATAAAGACAACGGCCAAAAGGAACGACGTAAGAGACATTTCATAACGTTTCGGTGACCACTGTTGCCATCATCAGCACAAGCATATGAACCGCAGTGAGTCGGCTGCAAGTCTTTGTAGGTTAATGAATAGGCGGTACTACTTTTGTTGAAATCCAACCAACAGGTTGTGAAAGAAATTATGCAAAAACCGACCATTTTTGGGCAAAGTCCTCGCATTCACAATCATGCGCAATTTCGACCAAAGTTAAAAGCTCAACACAGCATTCCACGGCTGAACATAGTACGCTCACAGCAACTTTACGTATTCGCTCAAGCAGAACCACACCATCCCAGACACTTCTGTGACGCACTGACGCAAACAAATCAGAGGCTTGTCTTGTCGCACAACGCCAAATCAAATATTGTAAAATACGTTACCAATGGTAACGGATAGTGGTTGTTTAATTCCGCGTGGCACATTTTCTTCGCTTCGTTGACAGACTTAACATCTCCATCTTCGAGCGCTATACCTTAACTCTGCAGTTCTGAGCCACACGCCACGTAATCGTTGCTGCGTGGAGATCGCACAGCGTGAAATACAAATCAAATTTTGTAAAGTACGTTACCAATGGCAACGGATAGTTTTCGTTTCATTCCGCCAGAGAGTGTTTCCACTTTAGAATTTCGCTTCTCCCCTAGACCGATGTCGTCCAGGAACTGGTCCATCTCTTTCAGTATATCAGACGTGGGGACGCCCTGTTGAACGAAATAAAGTATCTTGTGATTGGGCGCATACATTGCTGAAGTAGGGGGGATGCCTCTCAAGCAAGGTTTGACTTCCAACGTTTTGCCTGGTCGGAGGATAGACTCAAATTTATTTTTTTCAGGCCGTTTTCACTTCTGTTGCTTTCTAAACTCACAAAATTACAGCGTGAGAAGGCGGGAGATGGAAGAGCAAGCGCACTCTAGCAGCTTAAAAACTGACAAATCGTAAAACAGGTAAAAACTTTCATAAAATTTGGGTGAAAGCTCTTTGAAATTTCGTAAGGGGTTGGAAAAGTTTTGAAAGCGGGCCAAAATTGCTGAAAACAGAATTAAAACTACTCGAAAGAGTGATGTTTAACTATTTTCAATCATTCGGATATTTTAACGAAAGTAAACGCAAATAATTTTAAGCTGCGCAAGGTTGGCTAGAAATGCAAAAGATCGGACAAAATTCTGCCCCACTTAAAACAAGTGCTGTACGTTCCTCCACGAATCTGCGCTAATGTTAGGACGACTGATCAGTCAACACGCCCAGATCATCCAATACTGCCCACAACTGAACAGCCTGATGTTTGTTTACAGGGTATACATTAAAAACCCAAGCAGGTCGATATACTCAAGCTGTGGAGCGAACAATAAAGAAAACCTTACTTTGAGCCTCGCGTAGAACCACAAATGCTCTTCGACTGACAGCACATCGAACAGGACGTTGTGCTGAGGACACATCCCCAGGCTTTTGCGGATTTCGAGCATTTCGCTGCGGATGTCGCAATCGTAGATGTATGCAGTGCCCGAGGTGGGCGGGATCAGACCTGTCAATCAGCGCAAACTGAACCAATTAGAAGCTTTCGAATGGAAGCCGATTTCTTCAAACAAGCAATCACTCAAGGCAAAAGAGATCATGCAAAATCCAAAAAATAGCAATAAGACTGCCACAACGTCTCAGCATCATTGTGTTTGTCTCAGCATTTCAAATGACGCACCAGTCAGAATGGACATTGTTGTCGTCTTTCCCGCTCCGTTATGGCCTAAAAACGAAGTGATCTGATCCTCGTACAAGTTGAGAGTCAACCGATCGACTGCCCGTTTCTTGCTGCGACTGTATTTCTGTGGAAGCACGAAGTCATTGGGAAAACAAATAAATCCTGCACGTCCGTTCCAAAATATAGAATCATCTTTTTTTCAGGTTCAAATCATTGAAATGAAACAATCAATATGAAGATTTCGAAGCTGTAGCGCGTTTATGCCGACAAGCAGCGTGGGTGAGCCGCCGTAAAGTAAATGGACCTCATTCTTGTAAGTTGAAAACAAGTGACCAGATACAGTTGAGACTATTTCACAACAGATACAAGCCGCTGCGCAGATGTGTTCACGCTGAACAAACGCAGACAATACGGCTGCGACGTAATCTGCCGCAATGTCTCCGTCAAACGCTTTCGTCATGAACGTTACAAGCTGTGATCCACAACAGCGAGAAAGGCATTAAAGCCACAGCCTGAAAACGAGTCGCTCCTCACCTTGGTTAACTTTTGCATGCGAATGCCTCGCGGAAGATTGGCCGGTTCCGGTTCGATGAGCACGTCGTCGTCGAAATCGACGTAATTCTCTTCAGCAGTTACGTCATTTCCGCCATTCAGCAAACGAACCCACAGCCGCCTCGGCGAGCAGCATTCGGTTTCAGTGCCACCGCGGCCCATCCAGTACGACTGTGACATCACAAGAGGCGTTGTTTACGTTTGAAAACAACCAAGTCGAATTCGAAACAGTCGCAGGGTTCTTAAACAGCAGAGAACGCCAGCACACAACTTACCGCTGTTAGGGGGAAGTACCACGGCCTGGGAAGGCCATACTGGCCGGGAAAAACAGCTTCTATATACCAGGTCAAAATGGCGTAAAGGAAAATATCAACAACAAGCATGTACATCGCCTGCAAAAGAAAAAAGCGGATCTTCTTTTCGGTCGGAAAAGTACAAGTCGAATGTTTTCAAAATTGTTATGAAGTGTTGCTGCTTCAGAAGAATGTGGACGACTACGGTGGCGTAGCCAGCCCAAAATTTTTGGGGGAGGGCAAAAAAATTTGGGGGACCAAAATGTTTGATTTTAGGCGAACAACAGCATGTTTGTGATAACGCCTCTCAAGCACAAAATGACTAGATATGCTAAAAATTTGGGGGGCCATGGCTCCCTGGCCCCCCTGGCTATGCTTACGGACGACTACGGTATTAACATAAACAGAGGCAGTGGACCGCGGTCACGTGATTACAGGAAGCAGCGGTGCGACCGCAACGCGTTTGCTTGTATTCAGAGCAGCAACAACCACGATTCGAACGCGCGCTGCGGCACTCGGAACGCACCTGGTACAGGCTGAACGTGTCGCCTTCGATCGGCGTGAGCGCGATGTTGTTCCACTGTATTCCGTAGCCGGACAGCTCGTACAGAGCGAAGTACTTCGCGCCGAGACCGAAAGCTGTCGTCGACATTAGCGACTGAAATAACAAGAAGAAATGTGAAATAATCGTAAGCAAAGCAATTATTCACCACCAGTGTTTCCTCTTGAGAAAAATTATCACTGAGAACATGTTAGTTTTTAAATGGTGAGCATGCAATTGCGCAACCATGTAGAGACACACAACAAATGACGCGTTTCAAGCCATAGAAGGCCTGTATGCAGTATGTACACGATATTGAATTTGGAATGCTGCAAGTACACGAGAATGAGATTTCACTGCGCAAATGGTCTGGAGTAGTGCTGCGCATGGTTGCGCAACTTAAGAGGGAGCATTGTTAACCACCGTGCTTTCGAGAGGTGGTGTTCGTTGAAGTTGCTTGTTCGATGCTCGAAGGGCTGCGCCAGGAGGGCGAAGCAAATCGATTGGACGGACTCCGTCACAGTGGTTCTTAACCTTTGTACCCTAAGGGCAATACTTTCTCTATCCAGTACACCTTGACTGTAGTCATGAGCACAATAATTAGAAACCTACCTATCTTTATTGTGTTTTTACATCAAAATTTCATTATGAAAAGAATTCGAGTACCCCTTGAAGCATTTTTGCGAACCCCTATTTGAGAACCACTGGACTACGCGACAAATTCTGGTACGAGCACAAAAAAGCTGTCTATGAAAAGAAATCCTTTCTCAACTAAGTTCTTACAGAGTATATATTTCGTTTACTATGTACGCATCATCAGCTCAAAGCTTATACTGTATAGTGCTTTGGAAGAGTGCGCTGTGCGAATTTCTTGGCAATTTAACACCATTGCGACTTAGCTTCACCAACATTGCGATTTAAACACACTCTCAGCCTCCGTATTTGCAACAGGATTAACAGCCGATTGCCGTTAACAACCAGACGATTCACTATTAGCGTTGTTCAAGTGCAATTATAACTTGTTAGAGCGCTCGACAGATTGTCTAGCTGACGACGGCAGTGGAGCTGTCGCCTGTTCACAGGAGCACTCAGTGCCACATGAACACAATGTCTCGTCAGTCGCAGCCAAATGGAAAAACTGGCAGCTCTCGAGCAGTTACCACCACAAAAAACACTGTTGATAAAAAGCCATGTCTTGGATTTTGATAAGGCTTAGCAATGTTTCTTGCAATAAAATTGAGACGCGGGTAATTTTGTTTATATAAAAGTTAGAGTACCTGCGACACGCAATTACCGGCGTGTGTCGTATTTACTGCGAAGAAGTATAACATCCACAAGAGCAGAAAAGCTAAGCATAGCAATATCAACGAAGGACAGACGCACCCCACATATTTTCGAGAACGTTGGCACGGTCTGGTGTAGTACGAACTCTTGTATCGACATGTACGCGTATGGGAGGTATGTCATGAAATACACGATCCCACTGCAAGCTGACGCTACTTTGGCGCGAGAGAAGAGAACGCTTAAGAAGAAACTGAAAAACAAGCAGAAGCATCATTAGGTTGGCGCGGCTGTACTGTTAAGTAGAAATTGATTTGAAATATTTTTCCTGATTTTTATGTTGTTGTACATTTGGTCTCGGCAATCTTCTTTTCTGTCAAAGCTGCAACCTTAAAATGTCAACGAAGCGACGAAAAAATCGCGAAAATCCGCCCTAAATTTGGCGAAAAACACAGGAAATCGCTTAAAACATCGAATGAGGGCCGCGGCAAGTGAATTAAACATACCAGGCGCGCACTTCGCTGATTAACTTCTAGAATCTCAAGTGAGGTAGGTTTAGGTGTTTTCTTAAAAGTTACTTTCGCGGTGCAGATGATGTCACTTGCTCATAGTGCAACGACCGGAACAGGTCATTTTAACGTACAAACTTTGAAACACCAAGGTTAGTAAGCTCCTATTTTCAAATCCTTTTTCAACTCCCAAATAAAATGGGTTTCAAAAAACTTCCACATAAGTGATACAATCATACTTCAAAACTTACGACAAAAGACAATATCACCCCGACTCTACAGTAGTTAATGACTTTAACTTGTGGACCACACGCACTAAAAGCATTAAGCTCAGTGCCTCAGCAAAACAAAATGGTGGCTGCGGTGTCACCAACACAAAATAACCGTGATGGTGGTTGGGATGTCACCAAAACAAACATTCGCTCTCACCAAAACATAATGGTGGCTGCGGCGTAAACGGTGAAAAACAACCATATAATGAGGAAGTTGCTTTTGCCCAGAACATGACCGAACTTCAGTATCAGAGCGATGGTCATCACTGACACTTGCAGCTGCATGAAGCTCGATATGAACCAGGCGAACCAGTGCACGGCGTTCGACAAGCCCATGATTTTCATCACCTGAAGACGGAGAAAAGAAATCGCTTTAGTTTTCAAATTGTTCGCCGACCTCGCGCTTATCGCTTGTTTGAAAAATGCGCCTGTAACTTCGGCGGGCGGAAGGCAAAAAATGCAGCGTTTGTTGTGCATTCGTTGCTTTCCGAAAAGCAAGAAATGCAACATTTGTTTTTCATCACCTGAAAACGAACAAAAGGAATTGCTTCCGGCCTCAAGTTTTCAAATTGATCTCGTGCTTGCCATTTGTTTAAAAAATGCGCCTGTAACTTTGGCGGAGAATGCTACAAACGCAGCGTTTTATCTGATTGAGCAACAACGCTTGGTACCTCTTTCAGTCTTTGCTCCTTCTCGTACACGATGTGCTGCACGAGCATGGCGACCGTGTAGACCCAGGAAAAGATCATGGCCAGCGGCATGATGTGCTCCAGGTCCATCGAGAAGCTGACAGAAGAGATAAGGTTCAGCTGGAGGTTGAGTGCGCAGCAGTCAAGGAGAAAAAATCGCGTCACGCTTTGAGCCAGCGCGAAAGAATTGCGCCATCGCAGCGTCAACAACCGCGAACAATGGAAAAAAACAGGTTGAATCAACGTTTCCTCGCGAACTTAACACCGCTTTGCAAAAAACTTTTACGAGTCATGCAATTTTTCCCTTACACGTCGAAACGGTAGCACGGGTACGGCATGAGGTGCACATAAGACCCAGGGCTGACGACGTCTTTTCCGATAACTTCCCACATGATCGATCGCTCGATGACGTCTTGCAGCCACACGAAGCCGAACTGTAAACAATGCCGCTGATTGATCCGCTCGTCACGTGACAAAGGCGGCGTCGCGTCGACGCGTGATGTTCGCCTGACGCTCGCCAGCGGCGCTGCTGATGATGCATACGTAATTTGGTACGACGGCGAATGCACAAGAGATTCGCGAACATTCGCGAATAAGAAAAGCGAAATTATTAACCACTGTGACAGTTAGAAGTTAAAAAGCGCGCACAGGTCCAAAGCACATCCATACCCTGCGGACGAAGCTAAATTTGGATTTCGTGGCGTAAAAAACAAAGTTGCATGCAAAGCAAAATTACCGTTCGCTTTCATAATAGACATTTTGCTGAAGCAAAATCTAAAGCGTATTTAAAGCTGTTGATCATGATATCAGGTTTTTCTCTAACCTTAACGTATTGGATCCATACTGCATGATCATGGGGCAAGAATCGGGGTTGAAAGCATACCGGGTGACCTCAAGATACTACTCGGTGATGATACACGGTGCAGCAAGCAAAACTTTCATTTCAAAATGCTTGGGAGTACAATCCAGCAAACAACTTACTTAAAGTGTTCGACATTGAAAACATAATACCCTGTGCGTCAGGGCTACATGTGACGGCATCATAGCTACATTTTACGATATCAGGGCTACTTGTGGCGGTATCACGGCTACTTTTTAACGGTAACAGGGCTACTTTCTTCGGTGCTTGTCCAATCAACATTGTTTCAACGCAGACTGCGTTGTACCTCGAAACCCCACACACGTTTGCACCAAACTTCAGCAACCTGATCAATCGCACTATCACCTCAAAATACAAACACTGGCTCCGCCGTTACCTCGTAATATCTGAAGTCCCAGTTGAATGGATCGGGTCGCCAGTAAGACAAACGTATCTGCGTCGTGTCTTGCGTGAAGCTGGTGTTCTGACGTATCTTGTAGACGACGTGCGGCTTCAGGCGCTTGGCTTTGTCGACGTCGAAAATCAAAGCTGCGCAATAAAAAGGGACGACCTTTAAGAGATTACAACCATGCAGGAAGAAGTCGAGCAGGGTCGTGGTTTTCGACCAATCACGGCCATCTATTCCAATGAGCCCGGTTGTTTTCGACGGGATGAAGCTGCTCGGCGCTCAGCAGGGCACGTTGATTGCAGAACATTCACAGCAGGCTGGCTAGAGTGATCGTTACAGGTCCAGCCATTTGCATCACTTTCAAAATACTCAGAATGTGCACTCACGCACAGGAAGTGGCAAGCAACGCTCGAACAAGCGCAGAATGCTGCATCGATCGGCGACAGGTGGTCGGCGCGCTTCGGCGGTTGTTGCGCGTTTAAACTTTCCAGCCCGCGGTTGCGTAGCAACAAGGATCGTTTATTAAACGCTTTTCGCTGCGAAGGAAAACTGGCGAAATGCTGCGCTATCGGTTACTGGTGACTGATGAGCCAAAGGAAAGAAAAAGAAAATAAAACGCAGGTGAAGGATCGGTGTTTTGTGCCGAAGAAAACGATTCCGACGATAGCGAACCCACTCGCACCTTGCTGAAGCGTGAAACGGGCATTTTTCAAATCCTGACGAGCGCAACACGGTTGGTTTCGCAAGTAGCTCGTGCAAATAAGTAGCGATGATAAAACCCATTTTCGAGGCACATGCTTGAAGTTCAGGGCTACGCCCGAGTACGGCCTTGTCGGAACGTTCATACGTTCATGTATCCCTTACACCAGGGGTGCACATCCTTCGGCTGTGCACATGTTATTTAAATTATTTTGAAGTTACGGCGGGCGCGAATTAATAAAAACTCTTTGTCTACTGTAAGAGGATATTTTGCAGAAAGACGGCCAAACAGACGTGTGGAAGCAGGTTAGGCTTAGTGTGTGTGAGCAGAACAGAAACAATGGAAAAAATATAAATATCTTGAACTCACTGGCGGCTGTAATTCATGAAAACAAACGTAATGCGGTCGGCAATAACGAAAAGGTTGTGCACCCCTGCCTTTCACTGTAAGTTAACGACTTCACTCACTACCATGATAGGTCTTTCTGCGTACTGGCGTGCAGCCACCAAAGATACACAGAAAAAGATATCGCGCAGCGGCAAGCAGCTAAACGTGGTTCAGCAAAGAAAAAAGAGGCAGCGTACTTGCGAAAATCGAGGCGTTGTCATGGTAAGCTTGCGTGGTGGCATATTCCACGGCCTCGTCTTCCGTAGCGAAACCTTTAAACCAGTTGATGCTAATTCCATCGACCAACTGTGAAACGTAAAGGGCCAATTAGAATTCAGAGCGTGGCAGCAGCAACTCATGCGAGAAGAGATGTTCGATTTTTGTTTTCTGCTCGTTGGTCAGAGGCTAAAATCTGACAAACCAGAATCTGCGCTGGTCGGATTGATATCAATTTTGAGTGGAAATCATGGGAACTCAAATTCCTCTTCAGCAGAATCTCAAACACGCGGCCCGCCAGCGTGTTTTGTGCAGCCCGCGATGCTTCTCGGGAATTTTCAAGTAATCAACATTTAAGTTATCTAGTTTATTCACCAGCGTTCAAAAAGCGCTCGGTCAGCGAGTGAATAAGTTCCTTTTAAACGAACGCAGAGACGGCTAGAATTGACTTGCCTATCTGTAACTCATGATATCTTTCGCAGGAAATACGATTCAAAAGCTGTTTCTAGTAAAGTTCAGGTACCGTCATAATGCGGCCGTGGGTTTACTTTGTAAGTCCTCATTTGGCCCTCGGAGCAATTTGAGTTTGACACCCCTGCTCTACAGTCATTTAATATGACAGCAAAATGAATGACTGCAGAATGTGGGCTGTTGCTTTGATTTTAACAGGATTTCATGTTACTTTTCTTAAAACCCTACGATGCCAAGATCCAGGAGAGAAGTGGCATCAACTTATTAACCGTCGTACCTTTTGCCAGCCGCATGCCGCATTGTCAGTCGCATTCAGTTGAGCTAGAAAAGCCGTTTTGTTCAGAAAGTCTTGGTTGCTTTCGAAACTCTTCTTCAGCTGAGGGTAGTAAGCCCAGATGCTGTCGTCATCATCGCTGGAGGATCGCCCGGCGTCCTCAGCGTTTCTCTGCAACAGACGCAACGTGTCGGCGGTGGTGCGATTCAAACGTGCGGTGGTGCAATTCAAACGTGTTGGCGGTGGTGCGATTCAAAGAACTGATTAATGGGTGTTTAAGTCTCGAGCGTGCAGCAGTAGCCACGGAATCTAGCAAAAGCTTCCTTGGCTCTTTGTTTTGAGTCCTGAAAGTGACGTCTCTGCGTCAACCCGCTCCGAAGCGATTTTTCAACACATCGCACGTTGAACCCGGCGAAGGCAGGAATCTCACAACCGCTAGAACTCGCCTGGTAAGCATCCGGCTACCGCAGCAACAAACACGCAAAATACCACCGTTTACAAAGCAGGGCCAGGACAACGTAGCCCGATACGGCAGGTAACGAAAGAAAGCTTCCAGGCACGTATCCACAGCCAATGCCCCGGATGCCGATATTCGACCAGCCGCGAACCCACGAACCTGTTTCAACCGCAGCAGCAAGTCGTCAACGTGCGGGTTTCGAAGGATCGTGCGGAGGCGCTTCGATATGTTGTGCCAGTGGCGCGTGGCGTTGGTGATCTCATCCATGATGACAAAGCTCGTGTTCGCCTGCGCAGAACAGTGGCGCAGCACGTGAAGAGAGAGCGGGTCGCCCGGTAGAAGCATCAGCACCACTGTTTCCTCTAAGGCAGGGGTCGGCAATTATTTTTTGCCGCGACCCTAAAAATAGTTTTAAATTCTCGCGACCCAACATGTCGCGAGCATGTAATTTTGTGGAAAGTGCTTAAATGTCAATTTTAATACTACTATTGACAGCAGCAATTTTCTTGCACAAAAGCTGTATGAAACTTAGCAAATAAGAGAGTAAATGATTGCATTTATTCTGCCTAACCGAGAAGGGCAACTTTAAAATGTAAATTTGAATTACTTTGCGACCCATTGTGGACGGTCTCGCGACCCACTATTTGCTGACGCCTGCACTAAAGTGAGCAATTGCGTAACACCACCAGAACATTTGCGTAGTGAAGTCTCATTCTCGCGCTCTTGCAACACATTGGAAAAGCAGGAAAACAAGTAGAAACTATTTGAATCAAATCTGTACTTTGTTCGTATTTCGATAAGATTTTATACTTTTTCTGATAATTCACAAAGTTTGTAATTCGTTTAGAATTCAGCTAACTCAGCCTTAAAATATTCATGCTCGCTAAAAAAAAACATTTGCTCAGTGTGAAAATCTTTTGGAAGGAACTCTGATCAGCTCTGTACGCAAGGTTAAATCGGGTAAAAGGCGCAAGATTGAGCTAGCAATCAATTTAATTTTTAATTACATCGTGGCAAGTTTCAACGCCATGCCCTCATTAAGACGAGCGGCAAAGCCTTTTACTGCAAACACGCACCGCATTTCATTTTGAGCAAACGTTGTGCGCATGGCCGTCGGAAAGATTTTTTCCAGAAAGGGCCAGCCTAGACACCCTTCCAACGCCCGTGGTCGTATCTATCCTTTCCGAACTGAACGCGAAGCTGTTTTTTTTCGGTTGTAGACCGAAATGTTTTTGAAATAACCGAAAGAATTTAATTTATTTCGGTCAGAATGTCTGAAAATATAGAATAATGAGCATCGTTGCGGCGAGTTTTAATACAACTGTGAGACAAATGACCGAAATATCTCAGCGAAGAAAAAAAACAGGCCCGAAGAATAACTCGCAGGGGCGGCACACCTTCCTCATGACGTCATCCACTTGGGTGTTGTTCGGGGCGTAGAGGACCTTGGGGTTGCTCGTCAGCACGTGTATGAGCACCCCGAGGTGGAACTTCTGCGATGAAGTGAGCTCGAAGTCGCTCGACGGCTCGCTCCTGCATTGAATGTCGTCACAGATGACGAGAGCGCGTCGTTTTCGATGAAGAGACAATTAGCGACGGACTGCGAGAATCTGGCTGAGCGCGCGCGACTCGGCCGCACATCCTGCGATTCAAGGCATTCCGAGCGCGGTCTGGCCGCGAGCCTCAAGCAGGCGGGGAGCTCGAAACAGGTAAATACGAAACCTAGGACGGAACTGATACCTCGCCGCATTTTTTGAGGTACTCTTATTATTGACGAAATAGAAGCAAAAAACACCGAGAAAGAAATGCGACGTACTGCTAGTTCCGCAACGTTAAGCACCGATCGGCATCCGTAGTCCAGCGAACCACCAACGCATGTTGTTTTCCTTTGAAACAACGAGGTTTCGAACAAGCTCCGAAACGGTTTCCGAAACTGGATTTCTGAGCGGCCTCCATTACTGGAGGCTTACATGGTTCACCGACTACAACAACCTGGTAGTTATTCACGCTTTTCTTGCAGTGCCATTTCTCGCTTTGCATTGAACCACTCTTAAAGACGTCGACCGCCAGACATTACCAAACCACTTGATTTCACAGAATTTAAGGAAGAAAAATTGAGACGCGCTGCATTCATCACGGGCGAGCTTACAAAAAAAAATTTTAAATAAGAAACCTATTTCTGCGGGCGAAGCATTACACACTTGTCTTTGCCGCAAACGATAGGTTGCATCAGTTCCCACACGGCCAGGTAATCATCCTTGGCGACGTTTTTAGTCGCAGGCGCCTCGGTGGCATCGTTTGAACAGTTGCCTGGCAACGGTGCATCGGTCAGGTCTTCGTGCGCTGTAACAACACGAAGGCGGTCGAACGCATGTTGCAACGCTACTGTAGTTGAAATGCAAGGAGAAATGCAGTCGCAGTCAGTGTCTTTTCGCATGATGCTTATTATATCTATAACTGAAGTTCGCTCAGTTCACGCGCAGCCGTATTACAAGTTACAGCATTTTTTAACCACCACCAAGGGCGTAAACACAGGGGTGAAATACGAGTTTGTGCCCAAAAGAATTTTGGACGGCAACTATTTAACCGTCGAACGAAATTTGGTGTGAACGCATGATACCCAATTATT